>PPYF01506474.1_pt1 | contig 50383 bp, 39 predicted proteins | sample 1559871 | NCBI WGS metagenome assembly PPYF01 (sample SAMN08240021, study PRJNA423297) | Human gut metagenome, whole genome shotgun sequencing project.
GTACTCCTTCATGTACTGACCGTTCACGTTGACGCGCTCGGTCGGGCTCTCGTCAAAGCGGGCGAAGTAACGACCCAGCATCATAAAGTCTGCACCCATGGCCAGGGCGAGCGTCATGTGGTAGTCGTAGACGATACCGCCGTCGGAGCACACGGGCACGTAGACGCCGGTCTCCTCGTAGTACTCGTCGCGAGCGCGGCAGACATCGATCAGCGCGGTGGCCTGGCCACGGCCGATGCCCTTGGTCTCGCGGGTGATGCAGATGGAACCGCCGCCGATACCGACCTTGATGAAGTCGGCACCGCAGTCGGCAAGGAAGCGGAAGCCCTCGGCGTCGACGACGTTGCCGGCACCGACCTTGACGTCCTCGCCGTAGTTGGCGCGGATCCACTCGATGGTGCGCTTCTGCCACTCGCTGAAGCCCTCGGAAGAGTCGATGCACAGGACATCGGCACCGGCCTCGATGAGCAGCGGCACGCGCTCGGCATAGTCGCGGGTGTTGATACCGGCACCAACCATGTAGCGCTTGTCGTTATCGAGCAGCTCGTTGGGGTTGGTCTTGTGGCTGTCGTAGTCCTTGCGGAAGACAATGCCCATGAGGTGATCGTTGTCGTCAACGATGGGCAGGGCGTTGAGCTTGTTGTCCCAGATGACGTCGTTGGCAACCTTGAGGCTGATGTTCTTGTCACCCACGATGAGCTGCTCACGCGGGGTCATGAACTCGGAGACCTTCGTCTGGTGGTCATCGCGACTGGGGCGATAGTCACGGCTGGTGACGATGCCCAGGAGCTTACCCTTGGGAGTGCCGTCGTCGGTGACCGGCATGGTGGAGTGACCGGTCTTCTCCTTGAGCTCGATGACCTGCTCCATGGTCATGTCGGGGGTCAGCGTGGAATCGGACTGAACGAAGCCGGCCTTGTGATCCTTGACGGCCTTGACCATAGCGGCCTCGGACTCGGCACTCTGAGAACCGTAAATGAAGGACAGGCCACCCTCGGTAGCGAGCGCGACACCCATATCGACGCCCGAGACGGACTGCATGATGGCGGAAACCATGGGGATGTTCAGGGTGATTGCCGGCTTCTCACCGCGCTTAAAGCGGGTTAGCGGCGTCTTAAGAGAGACGTTGTTGGGGATGCACTGCGAGGACGAGTAACCAGGGACCAGCAGATACTCCGAAAACGTGTGGGACTCACCGGGAAAGAACGTAGCCATGTTTCTCCTTTTTCCATGCGACCGGTCGGCTGCAGGCCTCGTAGGACCCAGCCCAACCTTGGGCGCCCAATACTGGGGAAGTATCTTAACGCACTTTGACTGCTACAATGCATGATTTAAGAAGAGCACACGAGGGTTTGACGCAGGCTTTGCGTTTGCCCAGCAAACACTTTAGCGGGAAGACGTGGAGCACATGGAGTACAAGACGACGGCAAAGTTGGTCATTCAAGCGTGCGACAAAGATCTGCCGGGCGTGTTCGGCCACGGCTGCGTCTTACTGCTGCAGGGCATCGCCCGCGAGCACTCGCTCAACCGCGCCGCCAAGAGCATGGGCATGGCGTACTCCAAGGCCTGGCGCATTGTGAACGAGGCCGAAGGACAGCTGGGCTGCAAGCTCATCGAGCGCGACGGAGCCCGCGGATCCACCCTCACCCCCGCCGGCGAGCGAGCCATAGCGGCCTACGAGGAGCTGCAGACCGACATCAACCAAGTAATTGCCGCAAAGGCCAACGACCTCATCGCCAGCATAAAAGAATAGCCAATTTAGGACGGGGCCTTATAGCCACACAACCCCTTCTTATAAGTTGCGGTGAAATAGGGACTGTTTATGCGGTTAAAGCCGTAAATCAATCCATATTTCACCGCAACTTATGGAGTCGAGGATGATTTAGCTAGTTGCGGAGGGCATTATCTAGGGTGGCGGCCACGATCAAGGGGTCATCGGTGCCGGCGAAGAGGCGGATGGTGCTCCCCTGCTTGCCGCGTGGGGCCGAGAGGCGCGTTATTGGGCCGCCTGCGGGTGAAGTGCGGAATTCATCCGGCAAAGCGTCGAACAGCTCGCCTGCGCTACGCTCGATAAGGTCAAACTCAACTGCCGGGCCAAAGCCGTGCTCGAGGATTCCCGTTGCAGCCGCATGGTCGGGATGCGGGCTCAGCCCGGGATAGCGCACGTTGCGCACCATCTCATTGGCGGCCAGATACTCGGCCAGCGCACGTGCGCGGTCGAAATGTGCCTGCATGCGGACATCGAGCGAGTCCAGCCCGCGATCCAGCACAGCGGCCTCGTCAGCAGGCAAATCAAGCTTGGCCAAGCCACAGCCCTCAAGCAGGGCATGCGCGCACTCGGCAGCAGCATCCACATGATGGCGTTTGAGCTGCGAGCGCGCCACCGAAGCGGCAACGAGTTTGCGCGGAGCCTTGCCGGCGCACACGCGATCGAGTGCCTCAAGCGACAGCACAGCACCCAGCCGCAGCGAATCGCAGCCAAAAGCCGACGCCACCGTGTTATCCACTACAAACAGCGCGTGGGCCTCACGAGCAGCGCGGCCCAGAGCGCGCAGATCGGGCACACGCAGACCAAACCCGCCGATAGAGTTCACAAACCACCACAGGTGCGGCCCCTCGGCATCAAACGAAGCATCAAAATCCTCGGACGCGGCAGTAAACGCCGCAACCGACGGCTCGCCCACCATAGCCACGTCGCAGGCATCAAAGCCGTGCGCAAACGCATCGGCAAAGTCATCGGCAAACGCAACCAGGCGGTCACCGGGGCGCACAATCCCCAATTGCGACAACGCTGCTGGCACATGCGAGGCCGCGAGCAACCGCGCTTCACGCGCGCCGGTCCTCAAAGCCCAGGCCTCTTCTAGCTGCTGTACGCCCATGCGGTACCGTCCCTTCAAAACAAAAACCCACGATGCGGGTGTTCCCCGCATCGTGGGCAACGGCTGCAGTATAGCGCCGATATGCGATGAATCACCTAGATGTTGAGCGTGTGATAGGTCACGCACGCACCCGGAGCGTCAACGGTCACGCCATAGGCCTCGGGATAGATGCGCGTCGAGAACACGAGCGCGCCATCGTTCACAAACACCTCGACCGACGAAACATCACCGACAATGCGCACGTTGCGCACCTCGTCGACGGGCTCCCAGCGCACGGTGCGACCACAGCCGGCAGAAGCGCGACCCTCATCGGTAAATCGCATCTCAAAGCGCGAGGGCAGTTCGTCCCCAGCGGGCACAAACGCCAGCTTCAGCTCGCCATCAACGGTTGCGGCAAACGCGCCGTCGACACCGTCGGCAACAACGTCAAAGCAAGTATCGCCAGCAACCTCCAACGAGCCCTCCCCCACACGCACAGAGGCATAATGGAGCTCGATCTCGCGCGCCGGCTGCTGCAGTACCACGCCGCCATCACCGGCCGTAAGCTCGCGCGGCACCGTCATGCAGTGCTGCCAGCCGCACGCCACGGTAGGCGCGTTGCCATAGGTCGGCTCATCGGGCATGCCCATCCAGCCGATCAGAATGTGGCGACCATCCTCGGACATGAACTCCTGAGGAGCATAGAAGTCAAAACCGGCGTCCCACAGGCGGAACTCGCCCAGCTCATAGGCACCGTCACCACCGGCAATGTCGCCCGTTACAGGCATGTAGCCAGCAGCGTATACGTTGCCGCGGTCCCAACGGCCGCCCTCGAGCCCCTGGGGAGAGAAAGACAGAAACCTTGCTGGTACACCGCCATCCGCCTCAAGCTCCAGATACCCCGGGCACTCCCACATAAAGCCAAAGCGCTCGGACGTAGAAACACGGCTCTCGAGCTCCCAGCTCAGCATATCGGGCGAGCCATACACCAGGATCTCGCCCACATCGCGCCCGGCACCCTCGCCGTGCATGGCGCAAAATCGACTATCTACATGCGGCCCATCCACGCGACGACGCGCGCCCAGCACCATGTGATAACGCCCGTCCGCGTCACGCCACACCTTGGGATCGCGCACATGGCAGGTCAAATCCTCGGGATAATCCTCGGAAGCCAGCACCACGCGCTTTTGGCTAAACGTCTGTCCATCGGCGCTCTCGACATAAACAGTATCGGCGCGGCGGCCGGTATTGACGTAGTCGTACGTCCCGTCCGAATCGGAAAGCTTAACGTTGCCCGTATAAAGTACGCGAATGCGACCGTCCTCGGCAAGCGCGGAGCCCGAATACACGCCGTGGCAATCGAACGGCTCGTCGGGCAGCAGCGGGGCGCCAACGTAGTCCCACGTCATAAGATCGCGACTCGTCGCATGGCCCCAGGCCTTAACGCCGCCCTCGACATCAAACGGCGCATACTGAAAATAGGCATGGAACACGCCACCCGCCTGGCAAAGACCGTTGGGGTCGTTGAGCCAACCCGCCGGCGGCATAATATGGAAGCGTTGGCCATACGCGCCATGACCGCACTCAGAGGCGGCGGCGTCAACAGCGGCGACCAGCTTTGCAAGGTCGCGACCAAGTGCATTAGACATATCAAAGTCCTAACGGATCGAAAGTTACAAGGCACCAGAGATCGGCACCAGATACGGGAAACGCCCGCGAGCATACAACCCGCGGGCATCCCCTCAATCAAAAGCTCTTAGGCCTGCTCGGAAGCCTTGGGCTCGTCCTTGTACAGGACAAACGAGACGGCAAAGGAAACCAGCGCGGCGACCGCAAACATGATCGCGTACTGCACGGGCTGGGCCAGGCACAGCAGAATACCGAAGATGCCGGTAACGCCGGTGCCGGAAGCAGCAAGCGAGGTGAGTGCGCAGACCAGGGCACCGCAACCGCCGCCGATGCAGCCGGCGATGAAGGGCTTAAAGAAGCGCAGGTTCACACCAAAGATGGCAGGCTCGGTAATACCCATGAAGGCGGACAGGGCCGAAGGAAGTGCCAGGCCCTTGATCTTGGCATCGCGGGTCTTAAAGGCAACGGCGAGCGCGGCGCCACCCTGGGCGATGTTGGCTGCACTGGCGATGGGCAGCCAATAGGTCACGCCGTACTGGGCGAGCTGGCCCAGGTCGATGGCGGTGTACATCTGGTGGATACCGGTAACGACCGTGGGGGCATAGAACAGGCCGACGATAAAGGAACCGATGCCAAAGGGCAGGGTGAGCAGGGCCTGGATCAGACCGAGGATGGCGTTCTCGGCCCAGACAAAGACGGGACCGACGGCAACGAGCGTTACGAGCACGGTCACGAACACGGAGACGAGCGGGGTCACAAAGAGGTCGAACATCTCGGGGACAACCTTGTGGAGACGCTTCTCCAAGAAAGCGAGGATGGCGCAGGCGATGACGATGGGGATAACGTGGCCTTGATAACCGACCCACTCAAAGCTGTACAAACCGGGGATGACGTTGACCATGGTCTGCACGCCCTCGGAGGCAACCGTGTAAGCGCTCTGCAGCGAGGAGTTGATGAATGCACCACCGACGACGGCGCCCAGATACGGGTTGGCGCCAAAGGCCTTAGCGGCGGAGTAGCCGATCAGGATCTGCAGAATGCCAAAGGACGTGCCCGAGACCAGGTCGGCAATCTTGTAGATAAAGTTATTGGTGTCGAGCGCGATAAAGCCGTTGGAGGCCATAAAGTTGAGGGCACTCATAATGCCCAGCAGCAGGCCCGAAGCCACGATGGCGGGGATGATGGGGACAAAGACGTCGCCGAGCACCTTGATGGCACGCATAAAGATGTTCTGCTGCTGCGCCGCGGCCTCCTTGATCTCGGCCTTGGTGGCAGCCTCGACGCCGCTGAGCGCAATGAACTCGTCGTAGACCTTATTGACGGTGCCAGTGCCAAAGATAATCTGGAGCTGGCCCTGGGCCTCAAAGACGCCCTTAGCGCCGTCGATATTCTCGAGGGCCTCCTTGTCAACCTTGGCGTTATCGGCAATCACCAGGCGCAAACGCGTGGCGCAATGCGCGGCAGAGACGACGTTGTCGGCGCCACCGATGTTGTCGAGCACCTCTTGGGCTGATTTGCGGTAGTCCATGACTTCCCTTTCCTCCAACGGGCGCATGTGCACCCGGCCTTCTTTGACACTTACACTGTAATCGTTTTCAGTTTCATATGTCTGTAATCGTTTTCACAGTAGAGTGAACGGTAGGAAAAAGCCGGCGAATGGTAGTTTTACGGCAAAAACAGACGGGTCAGGGACAGGCAGACGTGCCCAAAGCCTAGACATTCATAAGCTGATGGCCGAGCTTGAGCGTCTTGAGACCGCTCTCCCCCTCAACGCCATCGAGCGTGTTGAGCAACATATTGGTCGCCTCGACGCCACTGGTCAGGTAGCCATAATGCACGGTGGGAATGCCGCCCGTCAGCGCGCACAAAAACGCGTTGTCGCCGAAGCCGCTCACGCGACGCACGCCCTCGCCCATGCCACGCACCTCGTCAAGAGCGCGCAGGGCGCCGGCAGCCATAGTGTCGGTCGCGCACGCGATAAACGAAACATCGGGGGCATCGGCAAGCAGCTCGCGCGCAGCGCGATAGCCCGAGTCGAGCGTAAACGAGCCCAGGCGAATCAAGGCGGCATCGAGCGGGTTACCCGCGGCGCGCAAGCCGGCCTCAAAACCGCGACGGCGGTCATAACCGGCCGCGCGGTCCTCTTCGGTAACTCCAATATAGGCAATCTTGCCGTCCACGCGACCCGCAAGCGCATGACCCAGCTCAAAGGCGGCCTCGTAATCGTCATGATAGACGCACGCCGCGCCCTCGACATGTTGGCCGATCAACACAATGGGCACGCGGCACGATTCAATCGCGCGACGGTGCTCGTCGGTGATCATGGTTGCCACCAGCACAATGCCATCGACCGGGTGGTTTTGGAATAAATCGAGGTATTCGAGCTCGCGATCGGCCGCGTTGTCGGTATTGGCAAGCAGCATCTGGTAGCCACGGCGACCAAGCACCTGGCCAATACCGGCGGTAATGCGGCTTACGGATTCCGAGTTGATCTTAGGTACGATGACGCCGATGAGCTTGGTGGAACCGGTGCGCAGCGCGCGAGCCTGGCTGGATCGCACGTATCCGGTCAACTCGATTGCCTGCTTAATGCGCTCGGCCTTGTCCGCCGAGATATATCCACCGTTGAGGTAGCGCGAGACGGCGGCGCTCGAAACGCCCGCCAGCTCGGCCACATCTTTCATCTTTACCACGAGCACCCCTGTCATTGAAATCGCTTTCACCATGATACCCGTGAAGACGGCATGCGAACAAAATCAGTCCACCAGGTGGAGCAAACGTCAGCGAGCGGGCAGCTGCCGTGGCGAGGTGCCGCGAAAGAGGAGCGACGCGTACTTTATGTACGCGAGCGACGGTTTGAGCGGCAGATCGCCCGGCAGATGCCCGCGCAGCGTCGAGCGGTCCGGCGTTTGTTAAAACGCCGGAACATAGTTAGCCGTGATATTCGCCGTTGTATTGGATCAACGTCAGGTCCTCCACGCCGTCGAGCGCGCGAATGGCGTCGGCATACGGCATATCCACACCGTCCGAGAACACCTCCACGGCCATCTCGACCTTGTCACCGCGCATGGTCTTGGACTTCACCGTAAACTTGGTGCGCCCAAATGCACGCACGATATCGTCGCCGGTGGTCTGGCCCGTGTAGTGGATGACCATCATGTACACGCGCGACTTGTCCTGGTGGCTCGCAAAGCCGGCGATCATCGCCACGATCACCACCGCGGTGAGCCCCACGAGCGCATACATGCCGGCACCGGCCGTAATGCCCGTGGTAATGGCCCAAAACAGATACAGCAGGTCGAGCGGGTCCTTGACCGCTGTACGGTAGCGGACGATAGACAGAGCACCGACCATACCGAGCGAGATGACCACGTTCGTCGAGATCGCGAGCGTGACCATGCAGGTAAGCACGCACATGCCCACGAGTGTCACGGCAAAGCTGCGCGAATACACCACGCCGGTAAAAAAGCGCTTGTACACGTAATAGATCAGGATGCCCATGGCGAGCGCCACGAGCAGCGACAGGCCAATCTTGGCAGGGTCGACCTGGCCAAACGCCTCCAAGACGGAGTTCTTAAAAAAGTCCCTGGTGCTCATGGTCTAAATATCCCCTCGGTTCTCAAAATCCGATTCCCAGTAATTAAATCCGCGCAGGTAGGCGGTCTTGTCATAACACAGGCAGTACTTAGAGACCGCCGTGAGTTCGGCCGCGCCCGGCGGCACCATATCGCGCACCAGCTGCGGACAAAACTCCGTAAACTTGACCTCCATCACCAGCTTGCCGGGCTCCAGGACCGGCAACGCGGGCAGCGTCGCGTCAAAGATATCGAAGCTTCCCACCGCGGCACGCACGTTCATGTCAAACGTAATGCGCACGGTGCCCTCATCCATCACCCACGGCTCGCGCTCGTAGTCCACGATGGTCCGCGGGCGCATCATGTTGCAGATGCACTCGATGTAAAACTCGCGACAGAGCGGATAAGGACTCCTCAGCAAAAAGTCGTAGTCGCCAGCCAGAATCTGCTCAAACTCGCCGCGCGTAAGCGGCGCGTCCTCCTTGTAGATCCAGCTGCCGTACTTCTTTTTGCGCTCAAGCTTAATCACCTTGTCGCTGCCGTTATAGATGCGCACGCGATACTTTTTGCGCATGAGAATGCCGGCGTCTTTTTCCTCGTAGGCCGAGTTGCAGTAGTCGTCAAAATACAGGCTGCGAATGGTGTAACCACCCGCCCGCGCATGCTTGTCCAGTTTAAAAACCGGCGCCATGCGACAGGCAAGCGCGGAGTGCTCGCCCTCGTTAATGAGATATTTGAGCTCGTGGCGGTAACGCTCCTGCGTGGTACGTACAGGCGGAGCCGCCAAGCGCTCAAGCAGCGCGCTAGCCCTCCTCATACGTGTCCTCCACGACCTTACCGCCGTCTTGCACGTAAAAACACTTCATGCCATAGTGCTTGCCGTCGTCAGTCACATAGTAGTCAAACGCATCTTGCCTATAACCGTCGGAGTTGGTGGCACGCACGCGCACAAAATACTGGCCGGCATCGGGCGCATCGCAGGTCACCTCGGGAAGCAGCACGTCCTCGGCCTTAAAGACCACGTCGCTTATGGCATAGTCGCGCGCAAGCTCTACGGTGTAGCGAATGTCGCGCGCCTCAAAGTCGTAGGACGCATCCCAGTTAATGCGCAGCTTACCGTTATCGATCTGCGGCACGCCGATGTAGAACGGCATGGGCTTTTTAAAACTCTCGCGAAAGCTCTTGTAGTTCTCCTCGATCTCGGAGGGAATCGCCACGGCGATCTGCTCGTATTGGTCCTTGGTGACAGGCAGATGGTCGATATCGGGCGAAGCAAAGACCAGGGATTCAGTCACCTCGCGGTAGTGCTTGATCATCTTGCTCAGGCGTGCCTCGGTCATATACGAGCGCAGGTCCTTGACGGCGCTATCGAGCTCGGCGCGGAACGACTTGCTGCGCAACGCGCGGTTAAACAGCACGTTGCCCCAGTAGTTGCTTGCGCCACGCTCCCAGCTCGCATAATCCGAGAATCCCGTCAGGCTCAACTCGAGTTTGCGCAGCATGCCGTCGTTATCCCAATCCAGGATGTACCAGACCTTGGAGTTAAGCGGACTGTATAGATAGCAGTTACGGTTCTGCGTATCGCAATTGCCCGTCAAGATCTGAAACGCCATCCAATAGACCAGGTTCTCGGTATCGAAGTAGGTGTCGAGCACATCGTCGATCTTATGCGTATCGTCGTTGAGCGCATCGAGCATCTCGATCAACTTGGTATGGTCCGAATCGCCCTTAATCTCGAGCATGCCCTCAAACGCCGTCTGGTTGTAGTCGGGGTCATCGGTGAGCTTAATGGTGTCTTCGAAGCGATGGAAATCGAAGTTGTTCACCTTATACAGATGCCCGTTCTTATCCAGACCGTGAGCCTTAAGTGCCGTCTTGTTGAGCTGCTCGACCTGCGTAAACAGGCCGTAGTCCTCAAAGGTGTCGTTGGACTTTTCGGTCTGGTCGCACACCCACAGATGCACAAACTGCGTGCGCAGGCCCATCATCTGGGGAATCCCACGGATAAGGTCGTAGGCCATCTTGTTGCGAAAACGCATACCCTCGCCCATGTGCTTGTTGAGCGCAATCGCGCGCTGTTGGCGCCAGGTACCCTTGCCCTTTTTGAGCTCCACCTTGTAATTCTTTTGCGAGTTCATGCTCGATGTCTGACCGCGCACCTGCACGGTAGCATTGGGCGCTTCCTCGCCATAGCCAACCTCGCCGGCCACCGGGCCGTCTTCGTCGCCCGGCTGCAGCAGGCCCATAACCTGATAGCGCGTCACGCCCATGTCGGCATAGTCATACACCGAGTACGTGTTGATCTCGGCCCAGCTGTGGTCGGTGTTCTCGGAGCTGTTGCCGCGCGAGACCGTCAGATACATGGTCACAATACCCGAGTCGTCGTAGACCTCGTACAGCTCATCTTTATCGCGTAGGTGCTTGGTACCGTCCGAGGACTCGGCCTTTTTAATCTTGTCCTGCTTTTTGACCTTTTTGGTCGAGGGGTCTTCCTGCACCGAGCAGCCCGAAAGCAACAGCGCACCGGCAGCCGCCTCAAAAAGGCGACGGCGGGACATCATTCTATCGGTCATCAGAACCTCCCCAATGCTTGCGATACACGTGAACTACTGCGCGCTCAAACGCACCATGTGGCTCACCCTTATGGCGACCTTCCTCGTAGCATTGCTCAACACGGTCGAGCACCCGGCCAAGTTCGGTAAACCAGCCCGTCTTGTCAGTCGCCACAATGGGCTGCTGGCTCAGGATACGATACGGCAAGTTGGCGGTATAGGTATCGAGTCGCAGCAGCGCCACGATAAAAAACACCGCCGCACCCAACAAAAAGCCAAAGCCGTAAAACTGCTGCGGCAAAAGCAACGACACGGCAGTCGCCAGCCCGGCCACACCGGCAAACAGGCCCGAAGCCAGCACGGCCCCCTTATAGTCGGTAAAGTACAGCAAGATGAGCATCACCGTATTACCCACGGCATACAGGCCATAGCCCACGCACAGCGTGCGAAAATACCCGTGCATAAGGTTGTTAAAGCCCAACGGTAGGGCCGACAGCACCGTGGTCTCGAGCGAAATGACCGCCGCGGTCACAAACAGCTGCTTGAGCGCACAAAAGCGCAGTTCGCTGTTAAGCGTGGAGAGCATCTCCTCCTCGGCCACCACAATGTCGCCCACCACGCCGCCGTCGTTGAACAGGCTGTAGTAGTCGCGATAGCGCGGATAGAAGTTGACCTCGACCGAGACCACAAAGTTGACGGTCGTGACCAGGATGGTCAAAAACGCGATGAGCGCCGGCACATCGTAGTAGGGCGCACCATAAAAGAAGCCCTTGACCTGCACGCCAATGGGACCGGCCCAAATAATCACCAGGTGCGCAAAGAGCCCCAGATTGGTTAACAGGCCCGTGAGCGCCAGCGGCATAAACTGATCGAGCCACTGCAAAAAGAGCCAGGGGCTGCGGTCGCTCTGAGGAAAATACCGGTATAGCAGAACCACGTCCCAGGCAAGCATGACGCCGTAGCCCAGAGCAATTGATGCCAACAGGCCCTCGACCGGCGGCAGCCCCAGTGCCAGCGCGGCCAGGGCGCATAGGCACGCGACGTCAATGGCAGCCGCAAAGCTGCACAGGATACCGCGGTAATCCTTGATGGCGGTGAGGTAGCTCATGCCGTTCCAGTTGACGATCATAATGTTGAACAGCCACAGGCACAGCAGTCCCTGCAGCAGTGTGGCGCCCGAGAACAGCAAAAAGGCGCCGTAGAGCACGGTGCCCGCAACGAGCATGATGGCGTTGGAGCCCCAAAACGAAGGCAGTATCTCATCCTCGCGCTCGGCATACAACATATCAGCCAAAAAGCGCGTGACCGGCATGGAGAAAAAGCTCGTGAGCAAAAGTGAGGCCAGCAGTGTGTAGGTCACCATGCACACCAGCAGATCCTGGTTGGCACGGCCCACACCCCACAGACCGCACAGCACCAAGATACCCACCTGCAGCAGCACGCCCAACAGCATGGGACCCGTGCACACAATGCCGGCGTAGCCGTAAGCACGCATCGTGGCAAACAGGCCCCTGCGCCTAAACAGGCGCTTAAGCTCAAAACCAATTCCGGCCATCGGCTACTCCCCCTCTCTGGGCAGGTTAAACGCACGCGCCGTCTCGTCGTACAGCGCGCGATAGTTGGCGAGCATTTGCTCGTGCAAAAAGTACGTGGCAACGCGACGCTGCCCGCGCTCCCCCATCTCGATACGACGGGCGCGGCTTGTGCACATGCGCTCCATGGCATCGGCCAAGCCCTTGCGATACATGGGCGGCGTCACAAAACCCGCCACGCCATAGTCGTCACCCGGGGCGCCTTCGAGCAGCTCGCGGCAGCAGCCCACCTCGGTCGTCACGCAGGGACGGCGCGCTGCAAGCGACTCCAGCACGCTGAGCGGCTGGCCCTCGGAGATGCTCGTCAAAATGGTAAAGTCGAGCTTTTCCATGTACTCGACCACGTTGACGCGGCCAGTAAAGATCAGGTCGCGCACGCCCAGGGTTTCGACCAGCGCGTGGCACTCGGCGCCATACTCCTCGTCGTCCACGCCGCCCATGATGTGCAGGCGCACCTTGGGCAGGCGCTCATGCAGCTCAAAGAACGCATAGATCATAGTCTTGACGTCCTTGATGGGCGCCAGGCGCACCACCGCGCCAATGTCCACCCAGCCGTCATCGGGCTTTAAGGGAATGTCCTTAAAGCGGTCGAACTGGATGCCGTTGGGGATGACCAGACATTTGTCTGCATCGCAACCCATATCGATCTGCGTCTTGCGGGCGTTATGGAACAAACTCGTCGCGCGGAAGGCGCAGCGGTAGATCTCCTCCGAAAGCAGGTAGAAAAAGCGAATCCAGCGGTCCTTAAAGGACGGCACCACCCAATCGGCGCGAATGATCTCTTCCTCGCGCTCGCGGGTATAGATGCCATGCTCGGTCAGCAGCACCGGCGCATGGGAAACGCTTGAGCCCAGGCAGGCGAGCAGGCCACCGTAGCCGGTCGAGATGGCATGGTACACATCGGCCACCGGCACCTCGCTACCCAACAGGTAGAGCACGGGCAGCAACATGGAGCGCATGGTGTGGAATGCATCGGCAAAGGGCGTGTAGGGATACTCGGCCAGGCACACGTCGCGAAAGATATCCATAAACGTGCGGCTCTGCAAAAACGAGAGCGGATGCACGCGACGGCGGTGAAAGATATCGAATAACACGTCCCAGTCCGGATTGGAGAGCGACACCAGACGGCGTAGCGCCTCGCGCTCACGGTCGTTAAAACTGGCTTCATGTTGCTCGCCCGAAAGCCGCAGGGCATCGTCCAGGAACACCTCGTGCACCTCGACCACGTTGCCGGGCAGCTCGTAGACAAACTTGCCACGGTCGGCAGCATGCGCGCCGATCACCCACAGCACAAACTCGTGCTCGGGCATGGCCGTAATGTAGCCATGCATCCAGGTAGATACGCCGCCGTGCACATAGGGGTAGCAACCCTCGAGTACCAAGCAGATTCTCATTTATCGCCACCCTCCTTGCGCTCGATCGTCACGGTCTTATCATTTGCCTTGAGCAGATACAGATTGCCCGTAAGGTGCGTCAGTTCGCCACCCGTCACCGCACCCGGCTCGCCATTATTGGCGCGGAACATGAGCCACGCCTCGTCGTGGAAATTGCCCAGGCTGAGCGTCCAGGCATCTGCACTTGTATCCACGTTCACCGTAACCGACGAAAAGCGCTGGATGGCACCGGAGCACTCCGACGCCGTCTGGTGCCGCAGGTCGGGAGCGGATTTGGTAAGCCACTCCAGGAAGTCGACCAGGCCGCCCTTGTAGACCTCCCAGCCCTCCTTGGCTCCGCGATCGGGGTCCAAAAGGTCGTCCGGGTGCATAAAGTGCGTACTCACGTAGTGCATGTTGAGCTCGGACACGGCGGCCAGGCGCATATAGGAATCGTCGACCATGCCGCCCGAGACAATGCGCGGCTGCTCCACAATGCCATCGCTCGCCACGCCAAACTCCTGCACGTAGGGCAGGTCGGTACCGTCCTCAAAGTACGTACTGGCAATAGTCTTAATGCGCGGAACGTCGGTGCCGATGAGCTTGCGCGCTCGGGCCGAAAGGATATTCGACGGCGGCACGTAAACCGAGCCGTGAGCGTTGGGCAGGACCTCGTCCTGAAACGCGATAAGTTCGTTGAGCGAAGCGACGAGCGTCTCTTTGTTCTTCCAGGTCTTGTAGACGTACAGCGTGCCGTAGTCGGTGTCCCAGAGTGCCAGAGGCTGATGGTTGTAGCCGTGAAAGCCCAGCTCTCCGCCCATCTGCAGCAGCATGCCGCCAAAATAGCGGAACTGCGTGGTATCGGCCTGACGCGCGGGCTCGGTCTGGTTGACCGCGTCCTCGTAGTTTTCGATCATCACGCCGGTATAGCGAATGCCGTATTTTTGCGCGAGCTTTTGCAGATCGGGCCACCAGACCTTGGTGTAAAAATCGGCAATGGAAAGGCCGTAGTCACGCTTGATATAAGTACCATCGCCCGAGGGCACGGGGCTAGGAAAGTCGTCCAAATAGAACACGGCGCTGTTGATGACCGGATAGGCCGTGGTATCACCCAGCAGACTGATCGCCGCGGCGTAAAAGCCACGCATGACCTTGTCATAGATACCGATATTGCATACCACGGTGCGCCCGCTACCGCAATCATTCGACCAAATGAGCGGGGCGCCCGCATCGCCGGTCATAGCCCACACACGAGCCGTCTCGCGCAGCGATACCGAAAGCGACGAATCAAAGGGGTCCGAGAGCTCGTAGCGCTCTCCCCCGCCCAGCATAAAGTCCTCGCTCGGCACAATGCTTTCGGCTTTTACATAGTCATATCCGGCCGATTCAATGCCAAGCTTGGAGGCAATCACTTGCAGATAGCTCGAGTTATCCGGCGGCATGGCGAGCATAAGCGAACCGCCGGCACTCACCCAACTCATAATGTCGCTCAGGTGCGTACCGAGCCCATCGAGCGACGGCATGAGCAAAATCACACGATCGAAGGAGGTCAACGAGGGAATGGCATCCGTACCATCCAGAGCAAGGTCCACGTCGCGGTGCGCGATCTTCATGTCGAGCAGGATCTGGTCGAACTGCTCCTTTACGTCCTCGACGCCAGCTTGATCGGAATCGGTAATGACCAGGCACGTGGGCTTTTGGCCAAAGATTGCCGAGGAGGCCGGCACCGCATCGTTGGCGGCAAGCATCCCCAGCTTGTGCTGTCCAGCGCTGTACTGCACGCCGGCGCGTTCGATCAGCAGCACGGCGGCCATGACGATAAAAACAGCCCACACTACGAGCAGCCCCATCCAACGAAAGCGGCCTGCACAGTCGCGGATATGTTGCGCCACGTTCATCGGGCCTCCTCCCCGTCGCGCCAAAACGCCAGCTGCTCGCGGTTGGCGGCACTCAAATACACATGCTGATTGTCGATCGCATCGATTACACGGTGGACCTCGTCACCGTCGCGGCGCATCACGGCCAGGCGCAGGCAAAGCATCCAAACCTCCTGCTCGTCGGGCACGTCGAGCACCAGCTGGTCGGTCACGGCCTGCGCCTCGTCGATCTGTCCGACATCGGCCAGGGCCGTCGCGTATCGAATGCGCAGCTCAAGGGTATCCTCGCGCTCGCAGCGACGCGCAAGCAGGCGCGCGTACTGTTGGCGCTGAATCTGAGCCACGCGCCCCTCGGCCAAGCCCGAGCCCAAGTATTCACCAAGAAAATCACAGTATTCGATGAGGTTTTGCGCGCTCGGGTCCGTCTTAAAGGCGCGCTCCAGCTGCTGCAGTTTAAGGTCGGACTCCTTGGAGATCTGCGCCACCGCCGTCGCGGCATAGTGCGCCACCTCAACGTCGTCGTTAAGCTTAGCCGCCTGCAGCTGCGCCAGGTACGCGTCGGGCTCCTCGGTAAGCATGGAGAGCATAAGGCGGCGCCGGTATGCCGGGTCATTGACGATGAGCGCCTCCTCGAGCGGCACTACGCCTGCATCGTCCTCACCACTCGGTACCGACATACTGCGATGGAGCTCGTCGTTGAAGCGCAGCGACTCCAGCGCAGACTCTTTCAGCCCCTCGCCAAACACCGCGCTGCGGACCGATAGCAGAACCACCAGCAACGGGCCCCACAGCGGCACCAGCACTATCAAGGCCAGCATGTGCCCGCGCACCGGCAGCAGGCCCAGCTTCATGAGCGTCCACAGCATCAGGCAAACCAGCGCATGAATCAGCAGCAAGACGGCAGCAACGACAAGCGAGATCAAGCGGCACCCCCCTCACCGTCACCGGTGTAAGCGATGTGCTGCAGCAGCGCCACGATGTCCTCGCCGTCGACGGGCTCCACCGCAATCTGTTTTGCGCTCAGGCGCTCGCGGATAATGGGCAGATCGCACGCCTTTGCCTGGCGCATAAGCAGGTAGAGCACGTCGCCGTCGACCAAGCCCGCCGCGTCGCTCTCGCGGATTGCCGACCCAATTGCGTCCACCAGCTCGCCGACAGGCTCCATGCCCGGTACCACGCGCAGGAGCAAAAAAACTCCCATCTTGCTATCTGCGAGCGCCTGCGCCGCCGCGAGCTCTTGGCCAAAGGCAGCCTGCTTGAGCACGCAAGTGCCGTCAACGCAGCGTTTATCCTGCGCCACCGCCTCATAGTCAAAGGCACGGCCCAGCGCGCTTTCGACCAGGCCGCACAAGATGCGGAACAGGTTTTGATAATAGAGGGTCATTTGGTTTTCGGCTGCACTACGCACAAAGATCAACACGGCGGGTGCCCCGTCGCGCTCGATCGTGTATCCAAACATGGGAAGCCCCGGCGTCAGCTCGCGGTTCACCCACAGGTTCGAACGACCCCCGTCGCCCAAAAGAGATGCAAGCTGCTCAAGCGTGAGCGAGCGTGCGGCATCTTCGGCAATCGCGGGACTTGCTGCCACCAGGCGCGCAAATGCCCCGCCCGAAACATGGTAGATCGCCACCGAATCGTTCTCGAGGATCTCGCCCAGAAGCTCGCAGCACTTGCGATAGATGTCGCGCGGGTTGAGCACGTCGAGCTCCTGCGTCACGGCAAAGATCTTGCCAAAGCTGTCGTGGCGACCCACGATCTGGCGCCTGTACGCGCGCTTATCCTCGATCGCGTCGTGGTAGAGCTGCGTAAGGAACGTATTGCGGTTGCGCACGAGCTCGTTTTGATCGCGCTCCGCCCTAATGGCTTCGCTGTTGCGCAGCTGCACATAGCCGCACACGGCACCCACCACAAAGTACGCAATAAACGGCAGCCAGTTGGACGGCTCGTAAAAGAGACCCTGGAAGGTATAACCGTACTGAGTAAAGTAGCTCGCGGCCAAACCCACCGACGCCAGCAGCGCCGCAACCAGGCCAAAATCGAGCCCATACAGCGTGCCGATCAGTACCACGTACAGCAGGCGGTAGTCGAGCACGTTAAGCTGAGCAGACTGCGAAAACACCAGCTCCAGGCCCTCAAAGAGCACCCAGGCCAGCGCGGTCTCCAGGCATTTGATGGGCAGTGTCCGCCCGCGCATGCGGTCGATGGCGGCACGCAGCGGATGGCGCTTGCCCGCGAGGGTCTGCTCCCAGCGGGCGTGTATGGTCGAAAGATCGCGCAGCACGTCATAGCGCTGGAACCACCCGTAGCGCGTGCGGACGGTATCGCTCGGAGCAATGGAGACGACGGCGTCCCCGTCGTAGGTAATGTCGAGCCCCGGGAACAAGCCCTTGAGCGCCTCGCCCAGGTCTCCCACGGTGTGGGCAAAGCTATCCGGAACCTCGAGTTCCTCGAATGTGGCATCCCAGCTGTCGAAGATGCGACGCACCAGAACGGCCAGCTCCTCGGCGCAGAGGGCACCGAGCGGTGAGTCCGCCCCAGCCCTCATGACAGCAGAGCCTTGCGAGCACGCCTCGAACAGCGGGGTCAAAATCGGGTCTTCCAGCGTGGGCGAGGCGGTGTACAGATACGGCACGCGCAAGATCTTGGCCTGAATGCCGTCGCGGACCGCATAGTAGCGGCACAGGTCGTTGGCCGCACGGGCAATGATGCCCTTGCCGTTTTGCCCCGCAGCGTCCACCGCACCGTCCGCTCCCATGGGACCAGTCACAAACAGCAGCTGAATCTGGCGACCCATGCAAGCTCGAAAGACGGAGCGCAGCAGCTCGATGTCGCCAACGGCCTCGGTATGCGGCGTGAGATAGGTAGAGAGGTAGACCACACGGTCGAATTCGTAAGCCTGGTCCAGGTGCTGCAGCAGCTCTTTCCAAGACGCATGGAGCGACGACCCGTCGCGGCGCGCCTCGTTGGCCGCCACGACCTGAACATGGTCACCGGGAAACGCCTTGGCACAAAAGTCGTCATCGACATACGCGGTATTGCCAACAACCAGCACTTCCACCGTGCGCTCCCCCTCCCCAAATTTAGCTTTTGCCATGGTAAACATGCGTATTGTACGCTGTCAATGTAGGCCAAAGGCAACTTTAAAGCTGTTTTAAGAACTTTTTCAGACGGGAAGCGACTCGCGCCTGAGCCAGAGAGCCCTACACGTGCCGCTGCACGGCGGAGAAAGGCGAATCCACTACCCCTCAGGCATAATTCCTGAGCAAAATCAAGCAGAGCACACGGCTTTTTGCGCCACTTTAAGACGTAATCGGGATGTGGCGAGAGGCCAAATTCGGAAGTGCGGGGAAAACCAAAGGAATGCTGACCAGACCCCCGTTTTAGGCTTCCGCGACCTGCGGTTTTGATACAAAAAAACCGCGTTGTGCTCGAAGGTTTTCGATTTTTCCCCGCACTTCTGTAATTACATCTCTGGATCGAGGGCGCAGGCAATGGTGACGACATCCACGATAGCGCCCCCCTATGCCTGATACCAAAATCGTTCCATAGGGACCCGTTTCCCAATGGGATGATTCTTCACAAAGGGCATTAAGGCGCATGAGAACATGGTAGAGGCAAGCAAGCGCGCTTCCACGTTTTCGCCCATGGTGACCACGGTATAATCCAACGAGACAAGCAACGAACGGGAAAGGCAGCGCGGATGAACCTGGGCAGCGAGAGCGAGACCGTCGAGTTCAAGAAGTCCACTGGCGAGCATAAAGAAGCACTGCAAGCCATCAGCGCCATGCTGAACAAGCACGGCCGCGGCGAGCTCTACTTCGGCGTGAAGGACAACGGCGATGTCATCGGCCAGGATGTCAGCGACGCAACGCTGCGCCAGGTGACGTCGTGGGTGTCCGACAAGATCGAGCCCGCGGTGTTCCCGACGGTCGAGTGCCTCGACGCCGATGATGGGCTGCGATACATCAAAATTGCCTTCTCAGGTGCCGACGCCCCCTACTCCGCCGACGGACGCTACTTCACCCGCGTGGGGACTTCGAACAAAGCGCTGTCGGCCTCGGAGCTGAGCGCCATGGTCGTCAAGCGTGAGCGCGCCCGTAGCCCGTGGGACTCGCTGCCGTCCGGCAGGCCCGTCTCCGACGCCGACGAGCAGGCGGTGCGTGACTTCGTCGCGCGCGGCGGCAGGGCCGGACGCGTGGGCGGCGGGTTCGCCGGCGTGGAGGACACCTTGGCAAGGCTCGACCTCGTCGCGCCCGACGGCAGCCTAAGAAACGCCGCGGTGGAGCTGTTCTGCGAGGGATCCGACACCTACCCCAGAATGAAGCTGGGGCTTCTGGGCGGCAACACCAAGGCCAAGATCCTCGACCTGCGCCGCGAGTGCGGCACCATGCTCAAGCTGCTCGACTTCGCCGAGTACTTCGTGACGTCGAACATCAGGCGCGAGTTCGTCATCGGCGAGACGGGCATGTACCGCAAGGAGATCCCCGAGATCCCGGCCGAGGCCATCCGCGAGGCGGTTGCCAACGCGCTGTGCCACCGCGACTACACCACCGGCACCGCCGTCGAGGTCAACGTGTTCATGGACACCGTCCAGATCGTGAGCCCGGGCCTGTTCCCCGAGGGCGACTCGCCGCAAGAGCACCTAGACGGTACCGCGAGCGAGTTCGGCCTCCGAAACCCCGCGATCGCGCGCACCCTGTTCCGCGCCGGCGTCATCGAGCAGTACGGCACGGGCATACCGCGCATCAAGGAGGCCTGCGAGGCAGCCGGCGTGAGGTTCCGCTTCGAGCAGACCGTCAACAGCACCGTCGTCGTCTTCGAGCGTCCTGGGTTGCAGAAAGCGGCCTTCAGGAGAACCGCGGCCGACAACCGACCGCTCCTCAGCGAGCGCGAACGAGCAGCGATGGCAATTGCCGCCGCTCAGGGGAAAATCACGACCTCCGACCTCGCGCGGGAGTCCAATGTCGGTAGGAAAACGGCCTCGAAGACTCTGAAAGACCTTGCCGGGCGAGGCCTGTTGGAATGGGTAGGGAAAAGCCCGAAAGACCCGCACCAGTTCTACAGGATGCCAAGCGAAGTTTGAGGCTGCAGGTCCTAGCCGGGAAACAGGCCCATTGCGTTTGCTGCCCTCCCCCTGCTGGGCACTACTGAGTAATCTACTGGGCACTGCTGAGTAATCTACTGAGTAGTGCCCAAGCGCGAGTTGGCAAGTCCGCCGAAGCCCAGAGAAACGGCTCCGAAGAATATACTGACCGCTACTGACCGCTACTGATCGCGGCATTCGGCAGGCCCGCCGAATGCCGCGGTCTCCCGAGACTAGCAGAGCCGCCCTTATTGTTAGCGCTGCCGAAGCAAGCCCTACTTCAGCAGCAACTTGAATTATCGTGCGATGAGCCTCCCCGGAGCCAAGAGCCTTTTGCCCTAATCACAACACCGCAATTCAAGCACCGCAGAAAACTCCATTAGCGATGAACCAGCCACTTGAAGACGTGATCAAGGTGCGGCAAGGGGTCAAATTCGGAAGTGCGGGGAAAATCGAAGAAATGCTAACCAGGCCCCAGTTTTTGCTTCCGCGAACTGCGGTTTTGGTGCTAAAAATCGCGTTGTGCTCGAAGGTTCTCGATTTTCCCCGCACTTCCGTAATTACATCCTTGGATCGAGAGTGCAGGCAACAATGACGTCATCCGCGATAGCACCCAACAGTCACGGACGTACAAAAGGCCGTTGCCGGAAGCCTCCATACAACGACTCTTCTTTGCGCGCGCCACGCTCGCAATGCTCCATTAAATGTAACTAATTGATTTGCTATATACCATTCATAATGGCACATAGCAAATCAATTAGTTACATGTGGAGGCAGAACATGAGGGAGTACGTCGAGAAGCAGCTGCACACTAGAGTCGATTGCGAGCCCAACGACGCCTCGGAAATAACGACGCAAAACTCTTTCCGAAAGTGTAGGTGAGCGAAATGGCGACTCATGCATACGATGACCTTTATTCTTATCTAGCCGCATTCAAGAACAGCTCTCTTGCCGAAATAATTGCGTACCTAGAAGAACTGGGGCAAAGGAGGTTCGACGCCTTTATTAGGGGCCTTGCACCCCTTATCCCAATCGAAAAAATCGAAAATCAATCCCTGTTCAATTTTTCTGTTGACTCCACCCTTGAAGGAGGCAAATTCCCCTGCACTGACTATGCCTGTCGAGAGCAAAACATTTACCATTTGGCAAAGTTCTCAGCATTGTATGCAGATAAAACACTGATTCATTGCCCTATAGAATCGGCATTCGAAATGGGGCACGATGATTATGTCTCAGTCGATGAACTTGCATTCGGGATCTATTTGACCATGCGAGTCGAAGACATAGTCAAAGCTGGAATACTCGGATTTTCGAGCAATTACATTCCTCTTTGCAAAGATTGCCTAGCGCGACAAATCGAAAGAGAATCAAAAGCAAAAGGATTGATATCGAGTTATTGGGATGAACTCGTACGACAATTCTGTTCCTCTACCTCGTGCACTTTAAAACAAGCACCAGATGGGAATCTGTATGTAGCGATTGAGGGAATGGATGCATATGGGTCCCATGATGAGATGGATGTCGATTTCCTGGTAATCCCGTCTGAATACGAATCGCTCTATGCAAGCCAAGGCGAAACGCGATTGGATAGAGACATGCTGGAGAAAGGCGGCATCTTGACTATCCTACTGCCATTGTTGGACGATTGCTTTCAAGCCCTCGTCAATCCCTATTTTTCGAATAGCTCGTATTTAACCACTCGTCCAGCTCAGATTGAGTTCCTCGAGTCCGCAACTTCCACCCTTTATCCTCGAAAAGATCAGACCATACCCATTCGCCGGTTATCTTGCCCCCTCCCCATTGCTGAAAATGCAACGTTGCGTAGCATCCTTGATTGCCGCATTAGAAACGAAGAGTCGTTTCTTGTGTTTAGGGATACCTTGTCCAAAGGCCTGAGCGAAAGGCCCATCGACACCTCGACATTAGCTGACCTGAAGAACGACCTAATAGAGCCCGAGCTTCACAAGATATCTTTAGTGATGAAAAACGAGCGATCCCGATTAGTCACCTCCGCAGGCATTGAAGCCGCTATCGGAATTGCGAGCTTTACATTGGGGCAATACGGAATCGCATCACCTTCTGATGCCATGGCCTTCCTCGGGGCTGCCGGCATAGGGGCCGTTGCATCTCAATCCGCAGATTTCTTGCGAGAAGCCAAGGCAAAAGAGAACCCCATGTATTTCCTCTGGAAGCTCAATAGAAACAACCGTCTGTAACCTAAGGGGCAGAACACCGCAGTCGCCGAGCATATCTCGATCATTAAATAAAGGCAGCACTAGAAAGGATGCGAATCGTGAAGAACCGATTCCCTTTCCGAATGCCTAATGCAGTAAAAATCACTGGTAGATCCGAGCAGTTTAACCAAGACGACAAGAGCGCGCTCAGATTGCTGTCTGCAGTAGCTAGCCAAGTATAGATACCATCCTGTTTCCAAATTCGGTCCTACGATAAACCCTTTCTTCTTTCTCAATTTCGTCGGGATCGTCGAAGATGAGCGTCGTATCTACTACGTCCCACTGCTGCCGATGGATATCCTCAATCAGCAATCCCAGTCCGGTTAATCGAAGAAGAACTTCTGCATCTCTGCCTCTGAGCGTCTGAAAAGTTTCCTTTTCTCGAAGCATTTCGTAGTCTCCAGGTAGAAATCTGTCCAAAGTCTCTGCAAACAAACGAAGATCGTCCCAGCTAATTTCTTTATCTAGGTAGGCCTCATAAATCTTTGCTAGTCGCCGCGCTTTGTCCTCCTCAATGTATCTTTCGAGCAGGATAAGCAGGTACTCAATATCGCGCTTCCTATTTGACTCTTCAAAGTATTGCTTGTACTTGTTCCATGAGCCATTTTCAAAAGAGTCGCGGTTGAACTCATCGAGGAAACACGCATACTTCTTCAGCAGATGCGCATTGTGGATATTGTTTCCGATTTTGTAGATGCTCACTAGGCTTGAGATGACGGGGATGTCCTTCAAGAACTCGTTTTGGAGAATTTCGTCCAGGCCAACCTCTGCGATATTCGAAATAAGTTCGAGAGAGTCGCTGCAAATAGTCGGCCTTGCGTCGTCTTGCGGCGCGATAGACCGGCCTTAGTTGATTCCTCTGCGTTTGCCATAAGATTACCTTTCATAATTATTTGCCAGTATTGGCATGCGTTTGCAGCGCCGCTTTTCTGAAAGTGGCTCCGATTTAAATGCCATCCCCCGAATAAGCGCTCAGGTTCGATTCAACAAGTGCATTGGTTGAAAAGAGCTTTAGACCCCCTTCGAGGTAAAAGTCGCTTGTGCAGAGCAACCAAATCATCTTGTCGAGCTTGTAGGCAGTGGCCTCGGGGTCCACGCCGCCCTTCCGCGCCGCGCGCGCGGCTTCGAAATAGCAACGAGCCACTTCGACCTCGCTGTCAGTGGTAGCGTAAAACTGAACAGTATTCAGTAGGCCGTTGACACAAACATCGACGAGCGGCTGCTGAACAAGCCCGAGGACCTGTTCAGGGCGATGCAGCTCGAGCTCATGGAGCTGCACCACGGTTCGCCCTCGACCGTCTTCTGCACGCAGTGCAGGTCGAAGGGCTAGGCAGGAGCCCCGAGACTTTTCCTAATTCTAGGTGTCAAAGTCGATTACTGCCTGTCGTGGAATAGCCCCCACTTTTCGTCTTCGATGTCTCCTTCAATTGATGACTTCACTTTTGACAGCCATTCTCTGTGTTTTAAATATGCAACACCTGCGGGCAGCTGAGCAGCAATCGAGTCAATCGCCTCAATCTCCTTGAGCTTTGCTGGAATAAAGCCTTTTTCAGGGGACCCGCTCATTGAAGATCGACGGAGATCCAAATGGTTGATCGATATCCCGTCTTTATCGAGCGTCAGAATGAGGGTGATAGCCCTAACCCTCGCCTCGTCATTGCAATCGGACAAGGCCCAGCTTATTCTATCGAGACTATTTGCGTCGGCGATCCTTTCGCGGATGGTATATTCCAGGCGCTCCCAAAAAATATCGCTCGAGAGCGCATTTGCATCATGAACGGGAAACAAAAAGGCTATTTCATACCTGCCGAGTGGTTTGCTCAGCGCTTCATCGATCATTGCTTTCAGCAGATTCCAAGCGTGATCGTCCTGGACGGTCCAAAACGAGCTGATTCTTCGCAGGAGATCGTGCCTTTGTCGGTAGTCGAGGTTGGCAGCGTATTCCAAAAAACGGTCAATCATTGAACTGTCAAGGCGTAAAAGGCAGCGTAGGAAAGCGAGGTTATAGTCGAAAGAAGGGCGTCCTTCAAGTGCGAGAAAATACAGGTTGACAGCCGGTGAGGGATTGGATCCGAAGTACGAATCTAGAGCGGAGACGCGCTTTTCGTCTCCGCAGTTGCCGAAAAACCGCCAAACCTCATCATTGTGTGTATGTTCGGAAAACCTAAAAGCATATTTGAGCATATAGCCAGGATGCTTTGGCTCGACTATCTCCAAATCTTCCAAGCAGAGATGCGTTCTGCCGTCATCGAGTCTTGCGAGGATCTCGTCGAGCTCCTCCTTGTCGGGCCCGCTCTTTATTGCCAGCAAATCAAGATAGTCAAACAGGGCCGGATGGTCACTCACGTCGAGCACCGCGCCCAGCTCTTTTCTAAGGACCCTCCTGCCGATGGCTTCAGCAAGGTAATCAAGTGCTTCATACGGAACGGGGATCGTCGAGGGCAACGATGCGATATTGCGTGCGATTATGCTTGAAGCGGTATCTGGGGTCCTTTTGGCAATTTCCAGAAGGACTTTTCCGATAGCCCTGCCCGACTCCCACTCTTTACCGGAAATCTCATAATCTTCGGCCAGCTTTCCCAGGGCTTCGGTCAGTCGTTCTAGCGGTAACTCTTCCGCGGATATTCTAGGTTCTTTCTCTTCGAGAGACCAAGAGTTCTCCAAGCCAAGCGCGTCGAATGTGCTCTGGCGGAACCCATCGAGGCTCAGAGGGGAGTTCTGCGCGCATGTTTCGTAAATCTGGTTGATGCTTAAGCCGCATGAAAGATCGGTTGTCGAGTCTTCGCTTATATATTTGGGGAATAGCTCTTCGATCCTCGAGAGCACCGAATGCATGTTTTCTGCGTGCTCCGCTTCAGGTTCTTTGCCATAGAACGAGAAGTGCTGCCGAAAGGTGGATTTAACTTGCCTGCTGAATTCGGTTTCGACTAGAACGGAGAGCGCCCGGAAGCAATGGGCGTGGAGCTCGGCCAACTCTGATGTGAAACTGAAGGTCAGGGTGTTGTATGTGTACGTTATGCCATTTTGCCAAACGCGCTGGACCCTTGAAGAGAGGTATGAACTCGTCAAGACGATCAGACATGCTGCAACATTACGGGAATGCGATTGTTGATATTTTTGAGCGAGGGCATCGAGTTTGCTGTTTTCCAAATCGAATCCCGTACGATCGAGATCATAAGCGAAAGCACCGTCTGGTCCGCATGCCCAGTTGTACTCGGCCGCTCGCTCGGTGCCTCTTTCTACACACGTCACGAACAACTCTAAGGCTGTTTGCGAATACTCGCTCGAGCTCATCAGGGATACGGAAATATGCAGGGGCATAGATCCGTCGGATGTCGAATTCATGCCGAGAATATCTTCCGATACGTCAGCGCAAGCAGCGCTTTCGATGCGGTTTGAGGCAAAGGCGAGCGCCTGTATGGGAAGGAGTTGATTGAATGTGATTATGAACTGATCGGCAATTCGCGCATCCCGATTCTTAATTTCATCCCAAGCTTTCCCGCATTCCCTTCGAAGGTAGTCGTACACGCTCGCACTTCCGCACACTTCAGCCATTGACTTGGCGGCTTTGAGATACGGCGCGTTCGGCATTTCTGCGGTATGCAGAATGAAATCCGCAAAACTGCCGTTCCCTTCTTTTGCGAAGTGGCGGCATATCAAGAAGTCACGAAGATTCTGCTCTTCCATTCTTATGGCTAGCACGCCACCAGCGGAGGTAAGGATCGTGACGATTTCCTGGTCGTTCAATCTGGATACAAAATCCCGAATCTCGGCATCGTCGTACTCCAGGCCCAAGAGTTCCTCGTAACAAGGGTCTCCTTCAATAAGATCGCAGCAATCGTAGATTGCAAGGACCTCTGCGAGACGCTGCTCCCTGCTGGAGTACCCAGCTAAGGCGGAATTCATATAGATGTTCAGAAGATCGTATGGCTCTTGGATGGCTTCGAAATTGCCGTCTGCTATGGGGCTTGCTGCCATGATAGCCAAGCGCAGGTTTCCGTTTGCGATTGCCGATACTCTCTCCCTCAGTGCTAGGTTTTTTATGTTGTATTCGGTCTCGAGTATCGCTTCAATGTTTTCCGCGGTTAGAGGCTCCAGCTCTATTTCTTTGAAATTTAGATAGCTGCCGATTTTCGCGGTCAACTCGCTTCGGTGCATCTTCCTGCAGGTGAGGACAATCTTTAGCTTTTTGTTTTCCAAGCAGATTCCCAGCAAGTGCTCAAGTGACAGGTTGCCGTTTGCATCATCGACCAGAAGGATAATGTTTTCCGACTCCGACAAAATCAGCTCAATATCATCGTCGAGATGCGACGAATACCTAGAGTCCAAGATCAGAAGATCCCAGTGATGCCGATTGCTGAATGAGAGGCATGCGTCGAGGGCGATCTTGGTTTTCCCCGATCCAGACTGCCCCTGAATCACTACTGCCCTACTTTGCTCTATCGATTCGATGATGCCTGAAAACTCGGAATCCCTGTGCATGAGGGGCTTCGACAGGTCGGTTGTGAAACGGCCGTTCAGGCTTCGCTCGATGAAGCGGTCTGGGGCGATGAATGACCCCTTTCCGAGCGGAATGCCCAAAACCGTATGCGCTAGCGCAGGGAATTTTCTATCAAGGTCGCTCGCAATTGTCTCTGGCCCGATTATTTCTATCCGTGGATCGATGGCGCGGACTTCCTCGAGTACCAGAGGTGAAAGGCGAAAGTATGTGTGGCACAGGATGATTCGATCCATGAGTTGCGGATCGATGCCGGTTTTGCTCCTGTCGAGGCAGTCTATAGCATCATTTAGCAGCTTATTGCGGATGTCGGATTTAGAGGTTGTGTATGCCGCGAAGATGTAGTGTCCATTCTCTCCTACGGAGTACATATCTGGCACTCCGGTCGTAGTTTTATCCGTGCCGCATTGGGATCCCAATTCAATGATGTTGTTAAGCGAATATCTCCTATATAGATACTGATTTGCTAGTGTTTGAAAACGCCCGCCTTCGATCTGCCTTAGCTCTTCTTGGATCTGATTTATATGGGACATTTTGCTCCTCGCGGTAAATTCGCCTTTTGATTTCTCTTTTCTTACTCTAGTCCACCTAGCTCAGCAAGTCTTGCACGCTCGAGGGCCGAGTCGACGACGTCCTCGAAGTCGAGCCCCGCCGCATAGGGAGATCCGGCGACAATGACTGGGATAAAAAACTCTAATCAAGGCCAGAATCTTTAATAGCATGCTGTTTTACCACAGACGGCAGAATCTGGCTTGAACGGTTAATTATAGCCCCCGACAGAAAGAGCGGTGCTTCCTCGCTATCGTCTCCGCGCTCGAGAAGCAGAATCGCAAGGCAATCGAGGTGGTCGAGGAGTGCGGTGGGTTGTTACCGTCAATGGGAATTCGGTCAACGCCAACCATCAATCATGCCGTATTATTCAGAGTTAGAATTTTCGCCCCACGATACTAAGCCGGTGACCATCCAATGATTTTTGGCATCGATATAGACACCGCCAATCTGATTGTCCAAGCATTCATCGGAGCCGCTACCTTGGGGACCTTGATTGCCGCATTCTGTCAAAACAACCAGACCAAAAGAAACAGGGAGGACGATATCAAGCGGCATCAGCCATCCCGCATATCGGCATGGTACGAAGAAGGTCGAAACCGAATCGATCAGCCCGATGACAACCGATTCTTCTGGCAGTTCGTCGTGCTTCGAAACGAAAGCGAGTCCCCCGTCTACGACGCAATCGTCACCTGCGTCGGGATTAGCGGAGCCGGCCCTTCTTTCAAAGGAGAGGACAACGGTCCCGCTTTTCCCGACCGCGTCTGCGTCGGCACGCTTCCTCCTGGAGCATGGTACATATGGCTCCCAACGGGAGGGCACGGAATGGGAGTGCGCACGGCGCCCGAAACGGCTTTCGTCGACGCGAATGGGATTCCATGGGTTCGGCGAGGCAACGGAAGGCTCGAGGAGATCTCTATGGAGCCGACCTCGTTCTACAGGCTGCCCCTCCCCTTGTCCTGGCACGGATGCAAGAAGCTGACCGAGTAGAAGTCGTCGACGCCGTACGCGTAGCCCTCGAAGGGCGCCTCGTCCAGGCCGCGCCAGCCGGCGGCGGCGCGATAGTCCGCGATCTCGTCGGCAAGGGCCCTCGCCATAAGCACGACGTGCTCGACCGCAAACCCGTTATTCGACTTCTCTGGGTGCTTCTTGACGTGGTCGCTGGAAAAGTAGCCCAACGAGATTTCGCTCACGGGTCCGTCGCCGTTGGCGAACGCGGCCACATTGACCGTCTTGCGCCTGAAGAGGGTATCGAGTGCCTTGGTGAGGGGCTCGGCGGTGGACAGCATGTCGGGGCCTCCCTACGTACGAGGGAGATTGAATTGAGGGTTTGATGCTACTGTCCGCTACTGCCCGCGGCACTCAGCAAGCCAGCCGAATGCCGCGGTCTCCCGAGACTAGCGGAGCCGCCCTTATTGCTAACACTGCCAAAGCAAGCCCCACTTCGTCAGTAACTTGGACGGGTGTCCCAGCAGCAGCGCGTGGCACCTAGAAGCGCTGTTCCCAGCAGGAATAGCGCTAAGAAGGCGGCGATCCAGTTGCTGTCGGCGGTCTTGGGGAGCGTGGCGGCGGCGCTAGCAGTCTTGGCCCTGGATGGCGTGGACGCCGTGGTCTTGGTAACTGTCGTCTTGCTTGTCGTGGTCGTCTTGGGCGTCGCAGTCGCGGGCCTAGGGACGGGATCCGTCGCGGACCCGGCGCCGGGCCGCTCAACGGTTGGGCCGGCGCCACCGGCCGGCTCGCCCGCGCCACCGGCCGGCTCGCGCCCGTCGGCCTCCCCCGCCGGCGCCGCGGCGCCCTCGGACTCGATCACCACATGCGGCGCCATGGCCCCTGGGGCATCTACCACCCCGCCGGCGCCGAAGGCCCCGCCCACTGGCGTCACAAATCGCGCGGACATAAGCGACCCGCCCGTGCATGCGACGCCGCCATCGGCACCGGCCGCATCGAGCCGCGAGGCGTCGACGGACAGCCCGCGCCCGGCCGGGCCGACGCGCTTCGATCGCGCCGCCAAGAAGGCGATACGGGAGTCGGGTCGGGTGGCCGGTAACGCCTATCGTTAGATGCTGCGCGACCGGTTCCTCTGCCGCGTGTTCGCCGGCGTCGGGGAGCGGTTCGTGCTCAAAGGCGGCAGCGGCCCTCTGGCCCGCATACCCGACGCGAGAAAGACGCGCGACCTTTTGACCAGGGAGCAAATTGCGATTCACTTGTCGTCTTCCGGTCTAGGAACACCGAGGTCAGAGTTGTAGAGCACCTCGCCCAGCCTTTGGCTCTCGGCGGCGTAGCCCCCGACAAGGGACGCGAGCTCGGACTTGAAGGAGCTGATCGTCTCGGAGTCGAGGATGAGAGCCAGCTTGGCCACCATTGTCGAGAAGTCCTCGTCCCTCACGGGCCCGACCCTGGCGCACCAAAGCCGCTCGTCGCGGGCGCAGATGTTGCGGAAGTCCACGAGGGTGCGCAGGGCGATGAGCCCGGCCAGGTCCTCGTCGTAATGGCTCGGCCCCACCATGTAGTCCTTGGCATCGGTGTAGTTGGCGATTTTCAGGTAGGCATCGAGCTCCCGATAGGCCTCCGAAAAGGTGTAGGCGGCGACCGAGCGCACGCGGGCCTCCGCCTTGAGGAGGTACTTGAAGGTAAGGTTGCGCAGGTCGCGGTCGAAGAGGAAAAGGCCGTAGAGGTCTCCGAATCCCGTTCCCTCGGCGTAGACGTCGTGACCCGCCTCGGCGCTGGCCTCCTTGTCGAGGAACGGCTCATTGTACCCGTTGACAACGCAATAGTAGTCCTCGCCGAGGAGGGCGTAGGCGGCGTACTCCGACATGGAGAGCCCCCTGGACTCGAGGATGGCCACCTGCTCTTCGAGGGTCTTGAACGGCTTGCGGGCCATGCCGGCTCCTCTCTGAAATGAGAGAAGGCCGCCCGCCTCGTGGCGAACGACCTTCCTCAGTCTTGGGCTCCGTAGAGTACCCAAGCCGTATCAGTGTATTCGTGAAAGTACCACATGCTCGGCCGTCCGTCAAGCTTGCCGGGGCTTTCTCGCCTTTCTTGTGCGCCGCGTGCGCCCCTACTTTTCGGCATACACGTCGCAATTGCCCCTACCTAGAAAGTGCATGGCAGCTCGGTCAATCGCCCTTGCGCTTTGGCCTACCTAGAATCGCTGTTCCCAGCAGGAATAGCGCTAATGAGGCGGCGGGCCAGTTGCTGTCGGCGGTCTTGGGGAGCGTGGCGGTGGCGGCGCTAGCAGTCTTGGCCTTGGATGGCGTGGGCGCCGTGGCCTTGGTCACGGTCGTCTTGCTTGTCGTGGTCGTCTTGGGCGTTGTGGTCGCGGGCTTCGGGACGGGGCCCGTCGCGGGCCCGGCACCGGGCTGCTCAACGGTGGGGCCGGCACCACCAGCCGGCTCGCCCGCGCCACCAGCCGGCTCGCCCGCGCCGTCGGTCTCCCCCGCCGGCGCCGTGGCGCCCTCGGGCTCAACCACCACATGCGGCGCCATGGCCCCGGAGGCATCCACAACGCCGCCGGCACCGAAGGCCCCGCCCGCAGGCGTCACAAAGCGCGCATGCACAAGCGACCCGCTCGTGCATGCAACACCGCCATCGGTACCGGTCGCATCGAGTCACGAGGCGTCGACGGAAAGCGTGCACCCGGCCGAGCCAACTCCCGCGCCCGCTCCCTGCAGGTACACGCCGTAGGCACGCGCGCCGGCGGCGGGCGCGGTCCCGACGGCGGCGACACGCCCGCCGCCGCGCACGGCCATGCCGCCGGCGATCAAGCCGGCCACGGCCTCGTCCGTGACGTTTGCCCCGTCCGCCCGGGCATCTACGGCGCAGCCCTCCACCGCGAGCGCCTGCGAGACGTGGATCGCGCACTGCGAGCCCGATGCCGCCAGGGACCCGGTGCCGCGGAGCGTCAGGTCGCCCCACACCTCCATGCCGCACTGCGTGATGTCCGCATCGGGCGCATGCGACTCCGTCACCGAGTTCTGCCCCACAAGCGTCACGACCAGGTCGCCGCCGGCGCCGATAGCATCGCCCGCGTAGCCGTCGAGCTCCAGATGGCCGGCATCGGTCCAGGCCCAGCCGGGGCCCGACACGCCCGGCTCGCAGTACGTAGCGCCCGCGATGAACAGGCTCTCCGCGCCCGCGGCATAAGAGGGCCCGCCCAGCAAGGCGCATAGGCAGGCCATGGCGGCGATCGCGATGTGATGACGGCTGGCGTGGGACTCGGCGGCAAACATACCCGCTCCGATCTTCGCAGGAGCCAATAGAATGTGCACCAGAAGATGCCCTGGCGGCAGCACTTATTAGTTTAGCGAGATCAATGCGGGGGCAAAGAGAAATCGCGTGGGCGATGTCCACAATTAGGTGTAAATCGTTTTGTCAGTCGGTGAAAGGAAGGACAAGCTTACGAATACTCGACCGTTTGCATGCGCCAAGGGCTATTGCTTCCACGAGCTTTGCCACTCCCATCTCACCGCGCTCGCGCGGACGGGCGTGCATCCCAAGGTCATGCAGGTTCTCGCCGGGCACGCCACCTGCGCCGCCACCATGGACATCTACACCAACGTGGACATGGACTCCAAGCGCGAGGCCGCCGAGGTGCTGGCGGAGCCGATGGTCGCCGCGCAGCCGAAGCCTGAATAGGCGAAGGCACGGCGACAGAGACCCAAAACGCAACGGGCCCGGGCAGCGAACAGTATCGCCGCTCGGGCCCGTAGTCTGACCCGACGCTGGGGCTGATAGGGCGGGCGCGCGCGGAGAGGGACGATGCCCCGCTGTCCCAGCCTAAAGAGAAAACGGAATAGGCGGACCGACCGTCCGGCTGAGTCTGGGAAGAGGCGCCGAGCGGAGGGCGGAGCATGGTCACGGACCCATCGAAACGCTCTCCATCGTTCCTTCGACTTGGAAAATGCCGCCCCCGGTGCCCAGGAGGGGCCTCGGGGGCGTTCGGCTGACCACGGGAACGGCTTATCCGCTCAAAGTGTCCGGCTGAGATCAGAAATCAACCATGAAAGAATCTCCGGCATCTTCGCCTTGATGGCAATCAATTACTTAAAGCGATTCTTTAGGGTTCTGACGAATTCAATCCAATCGTGCGGCAGGCAGTCCTTTAAAAGGCCTTTGATGCCGCGTTGACGGAGGAATTTGCCAAAGATGAGGTCGGAGTCTCCAGATGCCACGGCCCTGTAAAGCTCGGCAGCAGCAGCCTCATCCTCCGGAGCCCGACGCGAGGGATGCAACAAGTTGACGTTTTCGGCGGACGCCCTTTCAAGGTCCGATTCCACCCATGTGCAACCATCGGCGCATTCTTCCTCAAAATAGCGCAGTCCCACAGGTGTGTTTAGCATCGCCAGAGAGACTCCCCTCGCATCATAGAAATCGGGGTGTGCTTTCTCGATGCCCCAATAGTCTCCAATGGTTATATCGCCTACGCGCTCGGGCTGCGCAAAACGGCATGAATAACAGGACTTGCGATAGTACTTTCCACTCAAGAAAGCGCGGTAATACGGGTCATCGCTGTATGGCCCAATAGCCTCCTTGCGCTTGAGGTCAATGGCGGAGGTGTAGTAGTAGTAGTAGTAGAGACCCCAAGGTCTATTCTTGGAGCGAAAAGTGTATCGAAGGCTTCCCGGAACGGCCTTGAGCTTGCTCTCAAGCCAAGCAACGTAAAGTCTGAATAGCTCGGGGCTAGTGACGCCATGGCAGACCAAATCAACAGTGACCAGCTTGCCGCTGCAGGCTCCGAGTCCCTTGCGCGCCAGATAGCTCTTGAGGGCGTAGACCAGACAGGGGGTGCCGCTAAATAGAACGTCACGGCCCGACTCAAGAAGCTCCCGGCAATGGTCGAAACTTCCGTTTGGCGAGCACTGCACGTATTTAGAGCCCTGAAGGCGCCACAACTCAGAGACGTCCTCCACGCAGGTGATTCTCACAATATTGTCTTCACACAGCTCGGCGCCGAAGACGGCGCCTCCCCTTGCAAGCATGGCGCGCGCCAATACAGCAAACGCGCCTCCCGAGGCAGAGCGCGACAACGATTCATAGTCCTTGTCGCGGAGCGCCAAGACGCGGACAGGCAAGCAGGGCTTAGGTGAATCAGGGTGGTGCTGCATCGCTTAACCCAACCTTTCTCTAACAATTCGGAGCAGGCCGCAAAAGAGCGTTCCCATCTCTCTCCTGAAAATGGCAATCACGGCAAGCAGCTCAGCTAGCATTAGAAGCTCGCCAGCCGCGCCGTCCATAAAGAGGGTGCCACCAGCAAGGAAAAGCACGACGTAGGCGGCGGCATAACTGGCCTTCATAGTGTTAATGTTGACGTACCGTTTCGTATCGAAAACCCTGTAAGCGTAGACCGTGATGTAGCTGAAGCAAGTCGCCAAGGCAGAACCGGTGATGCCGAGAAAAGGTATGAGGGCAAGGTTCAGTAAGACATTTACAATCGCACCGAATGTCGCAGAGAACAGATAGCCCTTGCTGTCCTTGTTCACCGTATACCAAGAGCCCAAGAAGGTTCCGGTGGTCATAAATACGTTGCCTATGATAAGAAAGGGGGTGTAACGCCAGGCTTCATAATAACTAGCCTCGACATAAATGCCCATTATCGGCTTCATAAACAGGAGAAGCGCCACTCCCGTAACGACGGAGACGCCTACCAAACCTCCGTAGACCCTGTCACAGTATTCGTCACGGTCTTCGCTTCCGTCCTCATGTATGGCTGTATAGCTCCATGCTTGATTGAATATCCCCGCAACGACGGAGACAACCGAGGGAATTTTATAGGATACGGCGTATATTCCATTTGCAGCCGTTCCAAGCAGAGCAGTCACGAGCACCCTATCAGAAGAGTTGATAATCCACCACATGAACGTGTTGGGAATGAGCACTGCCGAATACCGCGACATCTCTTTCGCCAAATCAAAATCGATCTTAAAGTTTCTGAAGACGTCGACAACGTTGCCAGCAAGAAACGCGTAGACCATAGCCACAGCTGAAGACAATATGTAGGCCATGAAGTATCCAGGCAAGCCGAGGTCGAGAACGAGAAGGAACAAGATATTGAGCACGGCGACGGCGATTGTTTGGAGGATATTGCCAACGGCATATCTGACGAGCAGTTCCTTACCGCGTAAATAGCACAGGAAGAGCTGGCTCCCGGCAAGCGTGACTGTATAGAAATAGATATAAATCGTGTAGCCGGCTACAGCGCCGAAAAGGCCCGCGATGGGAATGATTACAAGGCCAATAGCGAAAGACAGCGCCAACAGAGCGAGGCCGACGCTCATAATCTTGTTATAATCCGCCCCGTCGTCAAGTGCGAACCTCATCACGCCCTCGCCGATGTTGAGAATAAGCACAGGGGCGAGCACCGCGCAAAGGGTGGTAACAAGGTCTGCAGTTCCATACTGATCGGTGGCAAGGGCGTTCGTATATAGCGGCACCAAGAAGAACGTGATCAGCTTGGTCGCAATGTTGCCGATGGCGAAGATTGCGGTGTTCTTAATTAGGTATTTGGCACGGCTTGATTCTTGAGCCATTAACTGGGCCTCCACAAATAATTAAAACAGGCAAATTCGGATCCCATGCTCATGACGCAGGCGAAAAGGCGCTATCGAGGAATTCCCTCGCCTTCGTTCGCTCAAGCTTGAGCCCCTCATTCACGACACGCCATTCAATCGGATTGCGGTGAACGCGCCGATTAAAGGCGTCCTCAGAGTTCAGAACGCGTCTGTCCAAAAGGTCGAAGTCGCTCAAGACGTCATGGAGCCTTACTGAGTATTTAGCCGGGTCAAAGACGACCATGAGCGGTTGAAAAGGAGGGAGAAGCACGTTCCGTGGAACGAGTCGGTGACGACAAGGCCAGCATTGCGGAACAGATTCAACCATTCCCCCGGCGTGGGAAGACAGGCCGCGCGGAGACCATGGGGAGGGAGCCGAAGCGGATTGAAGGTAACAACGCAGGCGCGCACGCCAAGCTCCTTGCTAACCCTGACAGTATAGGAGATCATATCCGGATTCGGATTAAGCATGTACAGAAGGACGTAGCCAGAATCGAAAGGAAGCCGGGAGCAATCGCTGAGGCGATACCATAGATTCTCATCGCAGAGCAGGACCGGGTCCTTCAGGGCGACGGATCCGGGAATGCCCATCTTGTCGAGGATGTCAATACTAGAGCGTTCTCGGACGGAGATTGCGTCAAAGCCACTCAGGAGAGGTCTGGTCAGATTCGCCTCCTCGTCATCGAGCTTAGGCCGCCCAAAGCTCGCAGCAAATGCGACCTTACGCCTGTCGTCGGGAATCCGCTCGAGAAAGTACACGGGATCAATACCGTCATTGCATTCGATGTTCCAAGTCTGGTCGCTGCCTACACAGAAAAGGGCGTCGCGGTCAAGGGCATCAAGCCCAACGCCCGTCAGAAAAGGGCCTGCATCGCAAAGTGAAAGCTGGCCCTCTATAAAGGGACGAAAAACCCGCTCTGATCGCAACCTGGCGCCCAGGCCAGCAGCAAGCTTGAGAAAGCCGTTGACGCGGCCGCCGGACATCTTCTGATGCGCCCAACCGGATCGCGTCCACTGGGGGCGACAGTAGTCAACGAAGACGGGACGGCCATAACGCCCCAATATGTCCCGGGTGGCAACGGCCTGCAGGACCGTTCCGTAATTGTGCGAGTCAATGATTGTCGAAACGTATATTGCGCGGTTGTTTGAATCGGCCATCGCTAGATCCTCCATGTCATAGGCCATTATCAGTTGAATATGGTCGCAATTCGGCCGACCGGAGCCGGGTAACCAAAATCGCGAGCTAGGGCTTCCTCGGCAGAAAGGGCAGCATACAGCGCAATATATGTGAAGAATTGAACATTGATTGTTATCTCCGCCATCCCGAGGACTGTTAGGACATATAGGCCAACCAGGGACACGTATCGCCCCCAGTCATCCCCCTCTGCAATGTGACGGGCTCCCCTAGAAAGGACGAAGCAGATATAGCAATAGAGTAAGGCAACGCCCACGAGGCCGAAATAGAGGCAGTATTCCAAAATGGCGTTTTGGGCGTCGAGGGCATTCCCAGTAGCGCTGAACATCATAACGCCCTCGAAGAGAGCGTAAACGCTATTGTACCCGTAGCCAAAAAGAGGACTATTCACCAGGAACGGGAATACGTGCTCGTAGACGTAGGTTCGCCCAGAGAGGTCAGAGCTCCTTCCGAAGACGTTTGTGATGACATCCGAAACAAAACCAACGTGCAGAACGATCTCGCCAAAAGCAAACAGGATAAAGGTAACGAATATGGACGTGACAAGATATGTTATAGGCTTATGCAAAGGGTGCTCCAGTACAGGTTTAAACGCTATCGCGAGCATGAAGAGCACGATGCCGATCGCTCCGGTATTACAGTCAATCCTGAGGGCAAGAAGAAGCGCAAGGACGCAAAGCGCGGCGAATAGCACGGCTCGTGGAATGGTTTTTATTGACCTTCCGGCGGCAATAACGTACATGATGAGCCCGAACAAGGCGAGATAGGACACCGAGAACTTGGTTCCGACCAAATAGTTGAGCTCATTCCGCCAAGCCATAAGAGGGTCCGAAACAATGTAGTAATACGTAATCAGAAGATAGACCACACAGCAAAGGAAGAATACCGTGGCAGTGCTGCGAATTCTACCCTCAGAACATTGGATCTCTAAGAACCAAGTCAGTAGGTTCAGCCTTGCGATAAACAGCAACGTTCCATTCATGTTGTATGAGTTCAAAAGCGAGGAGACGACCATTACGGCGGACATGGCGAACAAAAGAAGGTTGACCTTCAAATAAGGTTCAGAAAAAATTTTTTTGACTCTCAGGAGCATGACGCAGAGAATAATCGCGCACAAAACCGAAGCGATAGTGTTGTAGCCGGGAATGTACACGACACGCACTACGCAGGCATGAAAGACCGCAATGGAGAGCAGCGGATTCAGGCTCAGCTTCCTATCGATTAACCTCATCCTAGTCCCTCCGTCTTTCGACGCCAAGAGCGTACAGCCGGCCGTACACTCTTGGTGAAATACACGCAAAGAGATATTGGAGCCGCTTCCAGCGTGGCAGGCCGGGGCATCTTAGCACCGCAGGGCACCGGTCCCTCATCTTATTGCGTATCAGGACGGCGTCGTCGAGCGTACATCTGTCAATGCAGAAGTTCAGATAAGTTAGATAAGCGAAGCCGAGGGCGCTTTCGCCAACACAAGATATTTCAGGGTGATTGCGCTCCAAAAAAGCAAGCTGGTCCTCAGCCGCATTAATAAAGTCCATGTTGAAAGTCGTACCTTTGGTGATGCTTCCGCTCCGCTGCCTATAGTGATAGAACGGATTCGGAAGAAGGACAATCCGATTAGCGAGATCGAAAATCCTAGGCATAACATAAAAATCCTCGCATAACTTCCCTTTCGGAAACCTCACGTTGTCGAAAAGGGTACGGCGGTAGACCTTATTGCAAGCGCTCACGTCAAACCCATTGAACGTATTCAGGGCTACGATGCCCTCCGTGCCCGAGTAGACACGCCTCTCGTGTGCAGCCTTGTCCACATGGCTGCCGTCTTCAAAGTCGAGCACGATACCGAAAGCAACGAGGTCGGCACCGCCGGCGAGCTCTTTCGCTACAGTTTCGAAGGCGTTGCCATCGAGATAGTCATCACCGTCTATAAAGGACACATACTCCCCGATGGCTCGTTCCACTCCATAGTTCCTAGCATCCGAGAGACCGCCGTTCTCCTTATGCAAGGCGCGGACTCTGCCGTCGCGCGATTTGAGCATTTCGCAGATCTCAGGCGAAGAGTCTGTTGACCCATCATCGATGAGCAAAATCTCAAGGTTTGCGTACGTCTGGCCGATGAGGCTCTCTACGCATTCCAAGAGATAGTCTTCAACGTTATAGACGGGAACGATGACACTAATGAGTGGGCTATCCATTGCTCACCACCGATCGATTGAATCCCACGCTCCTCACAAGACCATGCACGTCAGTAACATTGCGTCTGTAAACCAGGTCCTCATTCGGATAAATTATCTGATCCACTAGCTCCACTCCAAAATTTGCTTCTTGGCAACTGCGGGAACGCCCGCAGCAACTGAGTTCTGGGGCAAGTTCGAGCATACGACCGCATTGGCAGCCACAATCGATCGGTCTCCAACAGAGGTGTCGCGAGTGACGATCGACCCTGCACAAAGCCAGACGTCGTCACCGATAGAGACATGTCCGAGTTTGTAAGTCACGGCAGGTTTTGCAGATGAATAATCATGGTCATGGTCGAACACCATGGCGTTCGGGCCAAACAGGACACGGTCTCCGATGGCCGTTTCTCCAAGCACGGTTATGCTGGATCCGCTATTCATGAACAGATTGTTCCCGATGCTAAGGGCACCACCCTCAACAACGCATATGCGTGCTCCAGGCTTAATGACAACATCGTCACCAATCTTCACATGGCAGCCTTTCCCCAATCGAAGGCCCCAGAGAAGCCTAGGGGATGGACGCCGGCCGAGTTCGAGCCTCTTCCCGTACCTGAACAAAAGAATCCTCCTGATAATCGAGCAGGCGATGCGTTTTACCCTCATCGAAACTCGCCCCGCTCAAAGTCAATCGAATAGAGGTCGGGGCAGAGAGGGCAGCAAAGCCCGTGCGAATAGGGCCAGCTAACCGAGTCCGTAGATCTCCGGGGACCTGCAGAGCCATTCTTCCAAGTCGATGTACCGCGAGTAATAGTCCGTATCATTGAGGACCCCCCGCTCGCTATAGCCGGGGAAGTGCACGGCGCACGCGAGCTCGGGCCTCGGCGACGCCGTGAAGCAGACCTTGTTGCCGAAGGGAATGGCATCGAAGGCCCTGAGGTCCTCCTCTGTGCAGCAGTTCATCTGGCTGAACTTGATGAAGACGTCGCCCCAGTTGATCCGCTCGCAGCGGCGGGCCCACTTCTCTGCGGCTTCCTCCGGGGAGGGATAGTGCAGGAACACGACCTCGATGTCATCAAGACGGGCAACGGGCTTGTCGAGCTCGCCCTTCTCGCGAAGCTGATCGGCATAACGGGAGTCTCGTGCGTCGATGAACTCTAACGGCGTCGCAGTGTAGTGCCTGAGCCTCGAGGCGAACTTCACGTAGTCGCTCGCGAAGAAGTAGAGGCCGGCGGTTGGACTGCTATAGGGAAGTCCGTAACGCCGATACACCGAGCCGGCCCAACAGTTGTTCGAGAAGATGCTGAAGTCAGTGCGGGTGAGCTTCTCCCTTCTGCCCTTGGCGAGCAATGGATTCGCCATATCACCAATCTTTCTTGAGATCCTGCTTACGTAGCTCATCGGCTCAACAGCCTTTCGTAGTACTCCATAAGCCGCGCGGCGTTTGCCTCGGCTGAGTAGCCCGCAGCCTCTAGTTTGTTAGGGGCCTCCAGGTGCCTGCCGCCCTCGATCGCCACATTGAGCGCCCTCGCCCAGTTGGCCAGCGGCGCGTCGAGCGCCGTGAACGAACCAGTCCCGGCGATGTCCGTCTCGGCGGGCACACCAGTCGAGTAAACACACGGCAGTCCCGCCGCCTGTGCCTCCACGGCCGAGACGGGAAGGCCCTCATAAAGCGACGGCATAAAGAAGACATCGAAGAGCGAGTAGAGACGATAGGCGTCGCTCCTCAAGCCAAGCAGCATCACGGAGTTTTCCAGACCCATTTCGTCGACGAGCTCCTGGAGTTCCCGGCGTTCATCGGCGCTGTTGCTCTCCCCGATGATTACAAGCCTAGCAGGGCCGTGAGCAGCCACATACTCACCGAAAGCCCTGACCGCGAAGGAGAAGTTCTTCTGCAAGGAAATCCGGCCCACGCATCCCACCACGGGCTCCTCGGGACCTATTCCGAGTTCCACCCTGCAGGCCGTCCGGACCTCGGGGTTGAAGGCGAAGCGGTCGATATCGATGCCGTTCCTCATCACCAGGAAGTCCTTCCCCCTGAAGAGGTAGCGGCCGGCGTCTTCGGAGCACGCGACCCCGTCGGTCGCCCAGCGCCGCCCGAACCAGATGAGCGGCGCGTTGCGCACACGATGGCTGAACCTATCCGAGCTGCTGTTGAGATGACTGTGTAGCACGCGATGGGCAACCCCGGCTTCGGCTGCGTAACGAAGCGTCCAGAACGCCGAGTTGGGCATGTGGCAGTGCACGACGTCGTATTCAGAACCATGCTCTTGAAAGAACCCTTTGACCTCTCTGATGAAGGCCGAGAGATCAGTTCCCGCATGCGTGACCGTAAAGACCTTGGCACCGCGCCCTTTGAATTCGTCATCGTAGTTGAGCGGATGTCGCAGCTCGCCATTAACAGCGTCATGATGCAGGTAGTCGTACGAGACGCGCGAACTGTCACGAAACAAGAACATGTTCCGAACAAACGAAGTAACGCCTGCATCCATAGCGAGCGACGGGACGATGTTTAACACTTTGATGGGGGTTTCACCCGCCATATTATCTCACCCCTTGTGTTTGGTAAATATTGGCCATGATTTCAGAAGTATCTTCAACGTCGTAGCCCGCCTTGCGAATCTGATCCGCATAGATAGCGCGATTGCGTGGCTCCCGAGCCATAGCCAAGATCTCTTCTCCCCAAAGAGAAGCTGGACGGTCAAGCCCCTCGGACCGAGTCAAATCAGTAACGGCAGTCTCGTCAGATACGTTCACAGACATGAGGACCGGAAGACCCGAAGCCTGTGCCTCGACCGGGACGAGAGGCTGCCCCTCGTGCAGCGAAGGAAACAGCAACACGTCCATCGCGTTGTAGAGTGGCGCCACGTCCGCTCTCGGCTCGAACCAGATAACGTGCGCAGCCACACCAAGCGAATCTGCGTGTTCTCGTACCTGTTCCCTCATCTCGCCGTCCCCTTGCATGAGGTAGTAGGCAGAAGGTTCAGCCCTCAGCACCTCGGAAAACACATCCAATTGGAAGAGGGGATTCTTGGCGGGCGCGAGGCGCGAAGGGTTACCCAACAGCAGTGCATCGGCGGGAACCCCCAGCTCGCTGCGGCAAGCACCACGAACGGCAGAATCGAACGCGAAGCGAACCGTGTCAAAGCCATTACGCACGACCGTAAACGGCTTCCTCCCGAAGAGATACCGCCCCGCCTCCTCGGAACATGCGAGCCTCGAAGTCTCAGCGCCCGATAGCACTGAGCGAGCGACTGAGTGCACGAACCTTTTAACTATCCTGCCGCCCGCGCCAACATCAGAGTTGTGCGAGTGCACGATGCACACCGGCACTCCACGACTCGCAGCAACCTGGGCATAGGCGAACCCCATTCCATTCATCGTATTGATATGCACAGCATCGAAGCTGTTTTCATCGAGAAGCCTCTTGAACGCACTAAGCCCGTCCTTGAGGCGTCTCACCTGTCCGGGCTTGTAGCCATTGAAAACCACACGACGCTCAACACCGAGCGAGGCCAGCACATCGTCGTAAGAGCAATTCCAATCCCAGGTAGTGATCAACGTGAACGAGAAACCCTTTGGGGCTAGCTCACGAAAGAGCCCCAGAAGGTATGTTTCTATCCCACCGACACCCCATGCCTCAGCGTATACAAGGATATTAGTCATGATGCAGTCCCGTTGATAGGAGAGAATTACCAAGTCTCGGTGCCCGAAGCAAGGCGCGACGGCGCGCGAGCATGCACGAGATGGAATCGCAAGCGAGCGACTTGGCACCCGGCAGCCCCAAGATGGGGATCTTCTTGGCAAGCCGTCCATTGAGGGCGCGCTCGGTCTCGTTCTCCGAGATAGCATCGTGCCGGTAGTAGTCGACCACCGTGGCTGCGACTCCCAGCGACTCGAAAACGCGCTGCGTCGCATAGCTCTGCAGAGAAGAGCCATAATTCGGCGAGTTGTAGAGGGTAATGATTGCTGCGGTCGCGGTCACTCCGCATTTCCCCCTTTCCGGAGAATCCTTGTGTACACGAGCCCGCGAAGGGCGTTGGGCATGAGGCAGACAACTGCCTGGGGGACAAACGAGATGAAGTAGTCGGCAGCGCTGAAGTACCCGCATGCCAGCTGCGCCCGCTTGAAGCGCCTCGCGTGCGACAGATAGGCGCGGCCTCCTCTGCGAGCGTAGAAGTCTGGACTCACGCGCATTGCCACAAGGGTCTCGCACACGTTGGCCGCACGGCAGCCCGAGGCGAGCATCCGGTTGAAGAGGTCCCAGTCTTCGAAGTAGGGGAAGTCGCCGTTGTAACTCCCAGCGGCGAGCACCTTCGAGCGCCGGAAGGTCATAGGCGGGTGCCGGAAGGGATTCCGGCGCTTGGAGTAAGCGACGATCTCGTCGTGGGTTATGGGCAGGTCCGTTGTCGCCACGGGCCTGTCCCAGGCCTCGACGAACTCCGTCACGTTGCTACCCACCATGTCGAGGCCTTGCTCGGCCATGAGGGCAAGCTGGCACTCCATGCGCCCCGACAGAGCGTGGTCATCGGTGTCCACGCGGGCTACGATCTCGTTTGAGCACGCCTCAATGCCCCGGGCAAGCGCGTAGCCGAGGCCTCTGTTCTCGGGGTAGGAGACGAAACTGAACAGGCCGGGGTTGGCCGCATCGTACTCGGAGAGGACGTCCTCGAGCTCGTCAGTCAGCGGGCCGTCCTTCACGATGACGACTTCCGCCGGGGGCACCGTCTGGGCGAGCATCGAATTCAGCGCCTCGCGTAAGTACTCGGCGCGCTCCTTGGCGTAAAGGCTCATAAGCACGCTGTAGGGAGGGAAAGTCTGGGAATCCATGCCTACCTCCCTGTCTTGTTCTTGCCGAACATCACCGAGAAGGTCTTGAAGAAGACCCGCCAGTCGGACTTGAGGCACGCGCCTCGCGCATAAGTGAGCTCGAACTCCTGGCGCAGGCCGTTCTCGAAGGTCGCGAGGTTGCGGGGGCCCGACTGCCAGGCACCGGTGATGCCCTGGGGGACGGCAAGCACCTGCACCTGCTGTTCGTGCGTGAAGTTCCCCAGTTCCTCGTACGTGATCGCCCTGGGGCCGATGACGGAGAGCTGGCCCGCAAGCACGTTGATAAACTGAGGTATCTCGTCGAGGGAGGTCTTGCGCAGGACGCGGCCCAACTTGGTGATGCGCGGATCATCGGTGACCTTGCGCTCGCGGTGCCACTCCTCGATTTGCTCGGGGCTGAGGTACTTCTCCACGTTGTTGGCGTCGGCGACCATGGAGCGGAACTTGAGAACGTGGATGGGGCGACCGAAGCGCCCCGCACGCTCGTGCGCGTAGATGGGTGCGCCCTTGGTGTCGGCCGCGATGAAGGCGCAGAGAATCACGCCGGGGATCAGCCCCACGACGCAGACGCACGCACTGAACGCGATGTCGAACGCGCGCTTCACGAAGCGATACCCGAAGGAGCGCCTGTCGAGCGCACGGGACTCTGCGGCGAACTCGGGCGAGCCCGGGAGGCTTACCATCCCCGTGTCTACCTCAACGCCGACCCCAGTGCCCGCCGCGCCCTCGCGCCGGTCCATAGCTTGAGCAATGAGTGCCGCCCCCACAGGCGCATTGCTCTCTGTTACTTCTTTAGCAGCCAAAATCAAACTTACGTCCCTGTCCCCCAGGGATCCCCCAATCGGTAAATTCAAGAATGCGAACGAATTGCCGGTGCAACGTATCCCCTACGTTTTGCTGGGAACGTCCAGCGGAAGCAGCTCCCTAAATGCGGAGTCGCCTTCGCCTACATCCACCAGGCACCAGCGCTTATGACGGTCGATCTTTTTAACGCGGGCCTCTTGCCCCACAAGCGGGCCCTGCTCTATGTGCAGCACGCCATCTTCTATGCGCGCCACGCTGTTGCGCACCACGCCGTCGTCATCCAGCACGCTGCGGTACCAGTCCTGCGCATCGTCCGGCATGGGCATGTACGCCCGCTCCCTGCTGCCGGCGATTCGGCAGCCAAAGCTCAGTTGGGCCAAAGCCCTATCGAGCGCTGCGGCATCGTGCGTGGCGACGAAGAAGTATTCCTTGTACATGGGTTTGGTTTGGAGCGACCAGGCGCCATCCCGCTTAAACCAGAACTCCTTTTGCATCACAAAAGCGTCCTGCATAAGGTTGTGCGGGATAATGCGACGGACCTTTTCGCAGGTCTCGCGCTCTTTACCGTTGGGGGTGTGAACCAGATACCAGCGGACGCGGCCGTACTGGCTGTTGGTAGTTGCGCCGTTGAATGCGCCCGGCAGCTGCTCTTGGCGCCGTGCCGTCTGCTCCATGTTCTCGCCCCCTTTTCTGGCTTTGCGACGCACGCAAATGCCAGGGCGTTTAGAACAGGCTTAACGCTCGCAGCTAGGCGCAATCGCAAAAGTACAGGTTTTTGTAGAGGGCTATGGAGATGTGTCTTTTCGCGCCGCAATTTGTGCAATCTGGGAAAACAGTCCAAATAAACTTGTATAATGGCTCGCGTAGTAAGATACAAAACCTGTACCTTTTTGTGCAAAAAAAAGGCGACCGCCCTTTGTGGACGATCGCCTTTCATTGTTTCTGTTGGGTTGCCTTAGGCGCGAGTGCGGATCTCCTCGAGCACCTTGGTAACAAACTCGTCAACGCTCATCTGAACGGTCTCGTTGGAGCGATCGCGGACGGAGATGTTGCCGGCCTCGACCTCCTTCTCACCCAGGATGAGCATGTAGGGCACGCGGTCGATGCTGCGGGCCTCGCGGATCTTGTAGCCGATCTTCTCGTCGCGGTCGTCGCAGACCACGCGAATGCCGGCCTCCTCCAGCTTGGCGCACACCTCGTGGGCGTAGTCGCGGCTCTTCTCGGAAACCGGAAGTGCCTTAACCTGCACGGGGGCCAGCCAGGTGGGGAACTTACCAGCAAAGTGCTCAATCAGAATACCGATAAAGCGCTCGATGGAGCCAAAGCATACGCGGTGCAGCATGATGGGGCGCTTCTTGGTGCCGTCGGCGTCCACGTACTCCAGGTCAAAGTTGAGCGGCATCTGGAAGTCGAGCTGGACGGTACCGCACTGCCAGGTACGGCCGAGCGAGTCCTCCAGGTGGAAGTCGATCTTGGGGCCGTAGAAGGCGCCGTCGCCCTCGTTGACCTCGTAGTCCATGTGCAGCTGCTCCAGAGCGGTGCGCAGGCCCTCCTCGGCGCGCGCCCAGTCCTCGTCCGAACCCATGGAGTCATCGGGGCGGGTGGAAAGCTCAACGTGATACTTAAAGCCAAACTTTTGGTACACGGAGTCGATGAGGTTGACCACGTCCACGATCTCGTCGGTCAGCTGGTCGGGACGCACAAACAGGTGGGCGTCGTCCTGGTTAAAGCAGCGCACGCGGAACAGGCCGTGCAGGGCGCCGCGCAGCTCGTGGCGGTGCACCAGACCAATCTCGCCGGCGCGGATGGGCAGCTCGCGATAGGAGTGCGGCTTGGAGGCGTACACCAGCACGCCGCCCGGGCAGTTCATGGGCTTAATGCAGTACTCTTCGTCGTCGATGACGGTGGAGTACATGTTGTCCTTGTAGTGGTCCCAGTGGCCCGAGGTCTTCCACAGCTGCTTGTTCATGATGAGCGGCGTGGAGATCTCCACGTAGCCGGCCTTGTGGTGGATCTCGCGCCAGTAGTCCAGCAGCGTGTTCTTAAGGATCATGCCGTTGGGCAGGAAGAACGGGAAGCCGGGGGCCTCGTCGCGCATCATAAAGAGGTCCATCTCGCGGCCGATCTTGCGGTGGTCGCGCTTCTTGGCCTCCTCCAGCATGTGCATGTGCTCGTCGAGCTCTTCCTTGGTGGCAAAGGCAACGCCGTTGATGCGGGTGAGCATCTTGTTGTCCTTGTCGCCCTTCCAGTAGGCGCCCGAGACGCCGGTGAGCTTAAAGGCCTTCAGAGCCTTGGTGTAGCAGATGTGGGGGCCGACACACATGTCGATGTAGTCGCCCTGCTGGTAGAAGGTAATGCGGGCGTCGTCGTCCAGGTCGCCGATGTGCTCGACCTTGTACTTCTCGCCACGCTCCTCCATAAGGGCGATGGCCTCGGCGCGGGGCTTCTCGTACACGGTGAACTTGAGGTTCTCCTTGACGATCTTTTTCATCTCGGCCTCGATCGCAGGGAAGTCGTCCTCGCTGATCTTGACGCCCTCGGGCAGGTCGACGTCGTAGTAGAAGCCGTTGTCGGTCGCGGGGCCGTAGGCAAAGTCGGCCTCGGGGTACAGGCGCTTGATGGCCTGCGCCATGATATGCGCGGCGGAGTGACGGATGACGTGCGTGACCTCGTCCTGCGGGAGCTCGGCCACCGAACCGTCATTGTAGAGTGCCTTCATGGGTATGTTTTCTCCTCTCGGATGCCTGATGCAAGTGCGTGCGATGCGTCCGGCGTTTTAACTTGCATCATTATAGGCAGGTTGCCTTGGTATACAAGCGCCCGCCGCACCTTAATGGAGCGACGGGCGATTTTCTACGCATGCTTCATCGTGTGAGTGTGGGGCTGCGGGGCGCGCGGTGCCCGTGGCTTGTGGCCGGCCCGGCGATGGATGCGTTACTGGATGCGAGTTCGGCAGTACGGGCAAACCTTCCAGTGCGCATCGAGCGGACGATGGCAGCTGGGGCACACGTTGCGAACCTGGGTGTCGCACACCGGGCACACGACAAAGTCCTTCTCAATGGGCGCGCCGCACTGCGGGCAGGTGCCGTACTGGGCAAGTTGGCGCTCGCGCAGGGCCATGTCCAGCTCCTGCTCCTCGCGGTCGGCCGCGTAGGAGTGCGGGCGCAGGACCAGGTAGGCGATGAGGCCCACAAACGGGATGAGGGCGATGATGCCCCATGCCACGTAGGCGCTGGCGCCGCGGCGGCGAGCATCGATGAACACATAGACGACCGACAGCACATACAGGGCGATAATAAAGCCAACGAAGGCATAGATGACGCCCATAAGCTGCGGCGACATGAGCTCAGAGATGTACTTGGACATTAGGGGTACCTTTCGGGGTAGTTACAGCTCGGGTTAGTGTAACACGGGGGTCAACGATTTGGCAGGTCGGGGCAGTGGGCGGACAGAAACATCTCAATCTGTAACAGGTGGAGTCCTAAAACCTTTCTTACTGTTACAGATGAAGATGAACGGTCGGACCGCCGGGCCAATGTCTCAATCTGTAACAACAACTCGGCAAAACCGGGTCTACCTGTTACAAATCGAGACAAACCGTTCCCTCCCCGACTTCAATCTCAATCTGTAACACCTAGACCCGATATTCCCTCCTTACTGTTACAGAACGAGACAAACGGTGAACCCGCCCGCCAAATGTCTCGATCTGTAACAACTACTCAACTAAAACGGGTCTACCTGTTACAGGTTGAGACAAAGGAAAACGTCCAATCCCAAAATCTAAATCTGTAACAACTAGGGACCAGAAACCCTTCCGCCTGTTACAGGACGAGACAAACGGTCACCCCATCAGACAAAAATCTCAATCTGTAACAGTTACCCAGTAAAAACGGGTCTATCTGTTACAGATCGAGACAAAGGGTTGAGCCACTGGGCAAATGTCTCAATCTGTAACATCTAGTACCCCAAATTCCCCTCTTCCTGTTACAGAACGAGACGAACGTTCGACCGTGGACTCAGCATCTCGATCTGTAACGGGTAACGGCATCGACCGCGAGCTTGGGTGGTGGTGCCCGCGGTCTGGCGAGGACGACATCCGTGCTGGGTCTTCCCTCGCCTGCCGTTGGCGGATGTTGCGGGGCTGTTCGCCGCATTGCCGCCGCACTGGGGGTGTGCAGACCGTAGGATAGTCTTATTGACAGCCTGTCAACTGGTCTGGGAGGCACTGTGACAGAAACGTTTGATATCGCGATTGTGGGCGCGGGCATCACCGGATGCGCCATCGCGCGACAGCTCGCGCGGTATGACTTGTCCATTTGCGTGGTCGAGGCGGCCAACGATATTGCGTTGGGCGCGTCGAAGGCCAACGGCGGCCTGGTGCATGCCGGCTACGACCCAGCGCCTGGCACGGTGAAGGCACAGGTCAACGCCCGCGGCTGCGAACTCTACGGTACGTGGGCGCAGGAGCTGGGCTTTTTGTTCCGCCGCACCGGGTCGATGGTGCTGGGCTTTAACGACCAGGACCGCGCGCATCTGGAGCAGCTGCGGCGCAACGGCTTGGCGAACGGCGTGCCCGAGCTGTCGATCATCGGGCCCGAGCGCATCCACGAGTTGGAGCCGCGCGCGAGCGCCGAGGCAACATGCGCGCTGCGGTGCCCCTCGACCGGTTTTGTCGACCCATTTGAGGTTGCCATCGCCGCGCTGGAAAACGCTGTCGCCAACGGGGTGACGTTTATGCGATCCACGCCGGTGGAGTCGATTGAGGTTGCCAACCAAGGCGCTGAGGCCGTGCGCTTTACGCTGACGACGCCCGCCGGCGATGTGCGCTGCCGCTACCTCATTAACGCCGCGGGCAACGGCGCCGCAGACATCTCGCATATGGCGGGCGCCGAGGAGTTCCAGATGGTCTGGCGCCAGGGCAACATCGTGGTGCTGGACAAGGAGCCGCGCACACTCATGCCGCTCTACCCCGTGCCGACGCCGGTGTCGAAGGGCGTCATCGTCACGGGCACCGTGCACGGAAACACAGTGATCACCGCGACGGCCGCCATTCGCGAGCCGGGCAACACGCAGACCTACGCGGGCGATGTGAACGCACTGCTAACCGGCGCGCGCAAGCTGGTGCCCGATCTGGACACGCGCCGCGTGGTGCGCGCGTTTGCCGGCGGGCGTCCGGTCATTAAGGGGACGAACGACTTCTTTATTGGGCAGTCGACCGTAGTGCCGGGGCTGTTCCAAGCGGCAGGCATTCAGTCGCCGGGCGTGGCGAGCGCCCCGGCCATTGCCGCGCGCATGGAGCACGTGATGCGCGAGGCTGGTGTGGAGCTGCGCGAACGGGCCGACTGGAATCCGATTCGCCGCGCACCGGACGACTTTGACCGTGCGCCGCTCGCGCACAAAGAGGAATTGATTGAGTCCGATCCCGCGTGGGGGCAGATCGTCTGCCGCTGCGAGACGGTGCCCGAGGCCGAAATTGTTGCCGCAATCCGACGCCAGCCGGGGGCGGTTTCGGTCGAGGGCGTCAAGCGCCGCTGCCGTGCAGGCATGGGCCGCTGCCAGAGTGGCTTTTGCCAGAGCCGCGTGGTAGCGATTCTTACGCGCGAGCTGAGCTGCGACCCCAGCGAGGTGCTGTTGGAGGACACTGGCTCGTGGCTCGTTGAAGGACCGCTGAAGGGGGTGCGCTAGGATGCCGACGGATATCGAGATGGGCGCTGTGTCGGGTGCGAGCTGCAGCGGCGGTGCCGTGCCGTCGCAGGCTTTCGACGTGGTCGTTATCGGCGGCGGACCCGCCGGCATGGCGGCCGTACTCGCCGCGCACAAGGCCGGCGCACGCGTGGCCATCGTGGAGCGCGAACGGCACCTGGGCGGAATTCTCCGCCAGTGCATCCACCCAGGCTTTGGCCTGTCGCACTTTAAGCAGGAGCTCCCCGGCCCCGAGTATGCGCAGCGGTTTATCGACCAGGTACGCGAGACCGACATCGCGCTGTTCTTGGACAGCATGGTAATTGGGATTGAC
>PPYF01016779.1_pt1 | contig 50212 bp, 44 predicted proteins | sample 1559871 | NCBI WGS metagenome assembly PPYF01 (sample SAMN08240021, study PRJNA423297) | Human gut metagenome, whole genome shotgun sequencing project.
CAGGAAACACCGAGTTAGTTAAAAAACCGCGCCTTATATCCCCGACCTGAAGGACGGGGTTTTACGGTGCTTTGGATAAGCTGATTTACAGCTGACCCTCTTTTTTGCGGATCAAATAACGATAAGGTGTTGCTTGCGTCTCTTGCTGTAATAGGTCATGTTCCATAAAACGACAAAAACCGGGAATATCACGCACTGTAGCCGGATCATCAGCAATCACCAACAGTGTTTCCCCCTGAGCCATATTTCTTATGGTTTTACGCACTAACATAACAGGCTCAGGACAACGTAGTCCTAAGGTATCTAATGTTTTTGTCGCATCATCAAATTGGGCATTCATTGTATTAACCATTTTTTCGCACTAACAGATAGCACTATTATATCTCGCTTTGCCTCGTACATCACGGCACATTCATCAACTTCACGTTGAGTTATCGCCGATCTTTGCTTTTGTTGCGCAACAAGAGTATGATGCGCATCCTCTCCTGATGAGAGAAAATCATACGTTTTATTGGGTTCCCTCACCCCAATCACTAAAAAGGTACAATTTATGTATAGGTTTACCTCCCGCCAAAAAGCGGCGGCGCTATTATGGCTTTCGTTATTTCATATATTGATAATTACTTCTAGTAACTATCTTGTTCAATTGCCTATTTCTATTTTTGGCTTCCATACCACATGGGGTGCATTTACTTTTCCATTTATTTTCTTAGCGACAGATTTAACTGTTCGTATCTATGGAGCCCCTCTGGCAAGACGCATTATTACTGCCGTTATGATACCGGCATTAGCTATTTCCTACCTAATATCAACACTCTTTTTCCAAGGAAGTTGGCAAGGTTTTGCCTCACTCAATGATTTTAATATCATGGTGGCAAGAATAGCGACAGCAAGCTTTATGGCGTATGTGTTAGGACAAATTATGGATGTTTCTGTCTTTAATCGTTTAAGACAACAACAAAAATGGTGGGTTGCACCAAGTGCAGCGATGTTTTTTGGTAATTTCTTAGATACTGTTGCCTTCTTTTTTATTGCCTTTTATCGCAGTACAGATGCGTTTATGGCGGCCAATTGGGTCGAAATAGCGCTTGTGGATTACACTTTTAAATTGACGATTTGTATGCTGTTTTTCTTACCGGCCTATGGCGTATTATTGAACTTTATTTTGCGCTACTTTTTTGCACAAGAAAATCAACAACAAAGCTATGCTCAAATCCGTCCTTAGCTGATTGACTCCCCCAATAAGGCTTTATTCTTTGCACAATAAAGCCTTAGCTTACTTTTACCAATACCTTGATCTACCGGCAATAAATACCATTATTTAGCATAATAAGTGAAGACACCGCACTACTATTGATGAATGATAAAGAGTAAGACTTTTATTGCCTAGCAATACAAAAATTAACCCGTTTCAATATAATATTTTTATTATCAATTAAACTATTAATAGTATTCTGGATCATCTCAGCTTTTTTCCATCTCGGTTAAGATGATATTCCCCGCCATAAAGATTTTTTACTCTTTTGAAGATAGTAGGAGTCTATTATGTTAAAAGTTATTCAATCCCCAGCGAAGTATATCCAAGGGCCTGATGCGTTATATCATATTGGGAAATATACAAAACCTTTGGGTGAGAGAGCATTGATTATCGCTGATAAGTTTGTCATGGATCTGGCTGGCAGCATCGTCAAAGACAGCATGACACAGTATGAAGTCAATGGACACTTTGAACAGTTTCACGGTGAATGTACACATAAAGAGATTGACCGCTTAGTTGAGATAGCCAAACAACAAGCCGCTCTTGTTATCATTGGTGTTGGGGGAGGAAAAACCCTTGATACCGCCAAAGCCGTCGCCTATAAATGCCAGTTACCTGTGGTGATCTCTCCTACTATCGCATCAACCGATGCCCCTACTAGCGCACTTTCTGTTATTTATACAGAATTAGGCGCATTTGATAGCTATCTTTTCTACCCGAAAAATCCTGATATCGTTGTTATGGATACCAATGTGATTGCCTCAGCACCACCACGTTTATTAGTGGCAGGGATGGGAGATGCCTTAGCGACCTATTTTGAAGCAAGAGCCTGTAGTCGAGCACAAAAGCAAACAATGGCTGGAGGTAAAACCACCCTTGCAGCACTGGCATTAGCAGAGCTTTGTTATCACACCCTACTTGAAGATGGCTATAAAGCCAAACTGGCCGTCAGCCGTAGTGTGTGTACTACTGCGGTTGAAAATATTATCGAAGCAAATACCTTTTTAAGCGGTATTGGTTTTGAAAGTGCCGGATTAGCCGCCGCACATGCAATACATAATGGTTTCACTGCATTAGAAGAGTGCCATGCAATGTATCACGGTGAAAAAGTCGCCTTTGGTACTCTAGTTCAACTAGTGCTAGAAAATAGCCCGTTAGAAGAGATCGAAGAAGTACTCGATTTCTGTGTTCAAGTTGGCTTACCTGTTACCTTAGAAGAATTAGGCGTACATGCTACAGGTGATGAATTAAATGAAAAAATCATGGCTGTCGCAGAATTAAGCTGTGCAGAAGGTGAAACAATTTACAATATGCCATTTGATGTTGATTCCGATAAAGTGTTTGCGGCGATTATGGCAGCAGACCAATTAGGGCGTGAGTGGTTATATTAAGGATTAATATTAATGGCGCCAACAGGGTGCTCTGTACCCTGTTGACTCACGATGTGATGTAAAGTAATAAAAAAGGGAATAAAAGGTCGACTTTTATTCCCAAATTGCTTGTTATTGTGATCAGTGACTACGTTATTGTTATCTGATTAATTTTTTCTACAATGCCCGAGCTAATAAGCTAATTGGGTGTTCACATTTTTTGGTTGTTGACATTTCTATTTGCCATTTACAGGTTTCGCAATCTGTAATGACTAAATCACAACCACTCTCTTCAATTTGACGGAATAATCCCGCCCCAATGCCTTGCGCAACATCGTAGTTCTCCGATTTAAAACCATAAGTACCGGCAATACCACAACATTGTGAATCTAATACAATCACTTCTACCCCAGGAATACGTTTGATTAAATCAATGGAGTAAGCCGCCCACCCCATTTTTTCCATATGGCAAGGGGTATGATAAACCACTTTTAATGGGGTATGTTTTAATGGTAATTCACGCCCTTCTTCCAATAACCGATAAATATAACGTGTTGCTAATTCTATATTTTCCCGTACTTTTGAAGTATCAATATCTAGAATATGTTCATATTCATCACGAATAGTGAAAGTACAAGTAGAAGATGTAGCAACAACCGGAATGTTGTTCTCCACAATTTTTTCTGTCAGAGATTCAAGGTTTACGGTGGCTTGTTTTTTCGCTTGTTTCACAAAGCCGTTGGCAATTAATGCAACACCACAACATTTTTCACGTTTTAATAGTTGAACACCAATATCCATTTTATTGAATACTTTAACTAAATCTTTCCCTAATTGAGGGTGATTGTAGTTAGCATAGCAACCGTGGAAAAACGCAACCTGATCTTTAAAGCGTGCTTGCTCTTCAACCTGTTTTTTCATCCATGTTCTAAATGTACCAAAAGAGTATTTGGGTAATTCACGACGATGGTCGATTTTAAGCGCTTTATCCAAGATTTTACGTACTGGTTTTAATCCGGTAATAGTGTTAACAATCGGCGCCATTGGCGTAGAGAGCGTTCCCATTAAATCAGTATGACTTAAAATAGCATCACGAATTTTAGGTGTTTTAGGATTGTAGTTAAGTTTAGCACGGGAAATGATATCCCCTATTTTTACATCTGAAGGACATGCCACTTCACAACGTTTACAGTTAGTACAGTATTTCAGTGCTTCATCATAAAGCATGGGATCTTTTAAGCGTAAACGCTCACCATCAGGGCCTGCTTGTTTAGGTCCTGGATAGAGTGGATTGACCTTTGCCACAGGACAATAGGTCGTACAAACTGTACATTTAATACAACTTTCAAAACTGGTATCTTGTAAACTCATAGTACTGCCTCCACAGCCGCAGATGTGGTGTGCTGCGATTTATCACTCTGTAATATTTGTTGAGCTGCATAGAGTGCACTTATCATGGAGACACCTGCACCACAGCCTTCGTTTAGAGGATCAAAACCACCTAAAAGCGCCCCCACCGCATAGACATTGTCTAACGCTTCACCATATTTTAACGGTCTTAATTGACTATCTGTATTAACACCAAATCGCATATAAGGCTGTTTGGCAAACACATTGACTTGTGTCCACTCATTACGCGGTAAACTTTCTAATAAATCTAATTCCATTAATGGCTCGTAAATACGATCAAATTCCGCAATTAAGCCATTATTGAAAAAACTGCCTGTGGCTAATACGACATGCTCGCTACGGATAGGGATATCAGTATGATTACGGGTATGAATACCGACAACCTTATTACCAACTAAATCGGCTTCTTCTGCGCGATCACCCGGCATGATCAAACCACCTGCTTGTTGAAAACGCAGTTTTAGTGCCTGATGTAGGCGAATACCTAATAATGAAGGCGGTAATGTCGGTAATAGACAAATTGGTTTACCCACACACTCTTGTAATAAATTAACTGGCGCTTCTTCATCTAGCCCGATACATGCAGGTAGTACAATTGCCTCAACACTATTATCTATGTGTTTAATTAATTCTTCTGCTAATGCTTGCGTGTTTTCAGGCTTATCTAAATAGCGCGCAATATTAATTGCTCTAAACTCACTTGGATTATCACGTAGTCTATCCAATAAAGGTAAATGAATGTGATAAGGAATGGCCTCAATACCTTGTTCATTTAAAGTACTACTTGCAAACTGAGGTTGAAAATCCAAGAATCCCTCAATCCCCACCACCGCTATTTTTTTCCATAGGAATGGTTGATTAACGCTATAAGTCGGCACACGCTGTGGGCTCATCCAACTCATACGTGAACGTCCAACCGGGGTAATACGGTAATGGTTTTCATCACCGTTACCTTTATAGTCTAAATTTCTCGTTGTTGATAACAGCGTTTGCGCTTGCTCTATCAATTGAGTGACATTTGCTTCACCAATACGACTATATGGATGCTCTGGTGCTTGTTGTGCCAGTGTTGATAACGCTTGTTTCGGATGAGAAACTGGCGTGCCATCGGGAAGATGCGTTAATAAATCCAGTGATCCAGATGAAAAATGTAACGCACTTTGTCCATTACTGATAATGGCGCAAGATTTGCCTGCTTCAGCAAGGCGGATCCCCGCAGTCAGCCCTGCTAATCCGCTTCCTATAATGATAACGTCAAATTTCATCATCGGCCTCCACTGAAGCTGTTTTATCAATCATATCGGCATCTAAGCCACATAAACCTTGGTACACCCAACTGGTAAACTCACTTTCACGTAACGCATTACCCCATGCGATAGGACGAATACCTTTCCAACGTTCATTTAGAAAATGAGCAAGTTGTTGTTCGGAGCCATGAGGCGTTGTGACTTGTAAACGATTTAATAATCCTGCTGCGCGACAAGCACATAACTCACCTTGGCAAGTTCCCATTCCCACACGAGTACGACGGCGTAAATCGAGCAAATTATTCACGGTTAAAGAATTCACTGCATAACGAACTTCACCGGCCGTGACCGCTTCACATTCACACACTAAGCTTTTATCAATACGCTCATTACTCAATAGTTTATTGGCTAAATCGCCATGACGATAAACCGCTGAGCCTCGAATTGGCGCCGGTAACGACACCACACTACGCAATGCTTGCTCTGCTGATTGGCGAGAGCCAGGCAGTGGCTCTTCAGCCGTGGTACATTTTGCTGAAATATTTAATTTCTCACAGATCTTGTTTGTGGCCCATTCAGCCATTAATCGGTAAGTCATTAATTTACCACCCGTTATGGTGATAAAGCCCTCGAGTCCATCCCGTTGTGCGTGGTCAAGTAATACAATACCGCGGCTCACATTACGACCAGAAGGATCATCGTCGCTAGCCACTAAAGGACGTACACCGGCATAAGCACGTAAAATACGAGTTTGAGCCAGTTTAGGTGCCAGCATTGAACCTTCGCGGATCAGGATATCAACCTCTTCAGGGGTGACATACATATTGTCGATTTCATCATAAGGAACGCGAGTTGAGGTGGTTCCTATTAATGAGATGGTATCGCCAGGCACTAAAATATCGGCATCCGCAGGCTTACGACAGCGGTTGATCACCATATTATTAATACGGTGTCCTAAAATCAGTAATGCCCCTTTTGCTGGGAACATGCGGACTTTTAAATCACCATATTCTGCAATTTTTTGTCCCCATATTCCTCCCGCATTGGCCACTATTTGTGCGCGGATCTCATACATATTTTTAGATTGATGATCATAAACACGTACACCTTTCACACGGTCGCCTTCACGGATCAAGCCCATCACTTCATGATAAGTGAGCACTTGCGCGCCATGTTCACGTGCATCTAACATATTGGCCGCCGTTAAGCGGAAAGGATCAACCGTACCATCAGGTACTTTAACCGCACCAATAAGATTAGGATTCACCGAAGGCTCTAAGCGAATAGCTTCTTCAGGTGAAATGGCTTGAGCATCAATACCTGCCGCTTGGCAAGATTGAATAAAGGTTTGTTGGAATTCTAACGAATCTTCAGGGAGAGTAATAAAAAGGCCATCCGTTTTTTCAACACAATGACGAGCGACCCGTTTTAAGATCATGTTTTCTTCTATACACTCACGCGCTGATTCCGGATCGGTCACTGCATAGCGTGCGCCACTATGTAATAAACCATGGTTTCGACCGGTTGCACCGGTTGCGATATCGTGTCTTTCCAGTAGGATACAGCGTAATCCACGACGAGCACAGTCTCTTGCCATGCCTGCCCCCGTAGCTCCACCGCCGATAATAATGACATCTGTTTCTGTCACTGGTGAACCGCTCATCATAGAGATGCCCTCTCACATTACATTCAGCAAACGCTTAATTATTCTTTAACGTTAATTATAGTGTATAAGATACACAAAAAATGTGGTTAATGTTTGATAATGAGCAAAAACGAAAGAGAAACGCTCATGAGTGAAAAATTAAAACGACATATGTGATACTAATCACAAATTATTTACCAGAAAGTGTTTCATAAAGTTAACATATCACTCAAAATTACACATCTTGAAAAATTATTCGACAACTGAGTATTACTTCACAGTAAATTTGCTTCAACAAGTTTACTATTACGTTCGTTAAAGAAAATTTTTTGATTACTTTGTTGTTCGTTTTGTCATTGTTTAATATCAACATATTAAAATAAAAGCCATCGGAGGCTAATATGTTAAGTCTGTTTAGACCTGCGCCACATAAAGCGCGTCTGCCAAAGGAACAGATAGATCCTGTCTATCGCCGTTTACGTTGGCAAATCTTTATGGGGATTTTCTTTGGTTACGCTGCTTATTATTTAGTAAGGAAAAACTTCGCTTTAGCAATGCCTTACCTCGTTGAAGAGGGATTCTCTAAAGGGGATCTGGGTTTTGCTTTATCAGGGATCTCGATTGCTTACGGTTTCTCTAAGTTTATCATGGGGTCATTCTCTGACCGTGCTAACCCGCGTTACTTCTTACCCGCAGGTCTTATTCTTGCATCCATTGTGATGTTAATTATGGGCTTTGTGCCATGGGCAACTTCGAGCATTATGATCATGTTCGTGCTGTTGTTCCTGTGTGGTTGGTTCCAAGGTATGGGTTGGCCTCCTTGTGGACGTACCATGGTTCACTGGTGGTCACAAAAAGAGCGTGGCGGTATCGTCTCTATTTGGAACTGTGCTCATAACGTCGGTGGTGGTTTACCGCCATTGCTGTTCCTGTTAGGTATGGCATGGTTTAACGACTGGAAAGCAGCATTATATATGCCAGCATTCGCGGCTATTTTAGTAGCGATGATTGCGTTTGCATTAATGCGCGATACACCACAATCTTGTGGTCTACCTCCTATCGAAGAATATAAAAACGATTATCCACCTGATTATAAAGAAACAGACGAACAAGAACTGACAGCAAAAGAAATCTTTATGAAGTATGTTTTCCCTAACAAACTTCTGTGGATGATTGCAATTGCTAACGTATTTGTTTACTTACTTCGTTACGGCGTATTGGACTGGTCTCCGACTTATCTTCGCGAAGTCAAAGATTTCGCCATGGATAAATCCTCATGGGCATACTTCTTATATGAATACGCAGGTATTCCAGGCACACTGCTGTGTGGTTGGATGTCAGATAAAGTGTTCAAAGGTAACCGTGGTGCAACTGGGGTATTCTTTATGACCTTAGTAACCATTGCCACTATCGTATTCTGGATGAACCCAGCAGGTAACCCGAACATTGATATGGCATGTATGTTAATCATTGGTTTCTTAATCTATGGTCCTGTTATGCTAATTGGTCTGCACGCCCTTGAATTAGCGCCGAAAAAAGCTGCGGGTACCGCAGCAGGCTTCACCGGTCTATTCGGTTACTTAGGGGGTTCTGTTGCGGCAAGTGCTATCGTAGGTTATACCGTTGACTACTTCGGTTGGGACGGTGGCTTTATGGTCATGATCGGCGGTAGTGTATTATCTGTTGTGTTATTACTTATCGTGATGATAAATGAAACCAAACACAAACGTGAAATGTCACAGAAGTATGAATAATCATTAACTGATTATTTATGAAATTGATTAAATCTCATCTCTAAAAATCAAGCCACATCAACTTTCTGATGTGGCTTTTTTATTGCCAACTGTACATAGCTTTATTGTACGAAAATGAAAATGGAGCAACTTTATGAGTACACCTTTCAAACTGAAACCGTTAGTGGCGGGCGTTCTTTTAACTCTATCTTTAAGTACAATCGCACAAGCAGCAAGCGATAAAGTAGTGATTGCCCATCGTGGTGCCAGCGGTTATTTACCTGAACACACCTTACCTGCCAAAGCACTCGCCTATGCACAAGGTGCCGATTATCTAGAACAAGATCTGGTGATGACAAAAGATAACCAACTGGTTGTCTTGCATGATCACTATCTCGATCGTGTCACCGATGTTGCTGAACGCTATCCAGACAGAGCAAGAAAAGATGGCCGTTACTATGCTATCGATTTTACTCTTGATGAGATCAAAGGACTGAAATTTACCGAAGGTTTCGATATTGTTGACGGTAAAAAAGTCCAAAGTTATCCAAATCGTTTCCCAATGGGAAAATCCGATTTTCGAATCCACACTTTCCAAGAAGAAATTGAGTTTATCCAAGGCTTAAACAAATCAACAGGACAAGATATTGGTATTTATCCTGAGATCAAAGCACCTTGGTTTCATGAACAAGAAGGGAAAGACATTACTAAAAAAGTTCTCGAAGTCTTAAAACAGTATGGCTATACCCAAAAGAGCGATAATGTTTATCTACAATCCTTTGATCCTAACGATCTAAAACGCATTAAAACAGAATTGATGCCACAAATGGGGATGGATTTAAAACTGGTTCAGTTAATCGCTTATACCGATTGGAATGAGACATATGAAAAACAACCAGATGGCACATGGACAAACTACAGTTATGACTGGATGTTTAAACCTGGCGCCATGAAAGAAATTGCGACTTATGCTGATGGCATTGGCCCTGATTATCATATGTTAGTAGAAGAAGACTCGACACCAGATAAAATCACCTTAACCGGTATGGCCGCCGATGCTCATGCCAACAAGTTAACCATTCATCCATTTACGGTACGAGTGGATAAACTACCTAAATATGCCAAAGATGGCGATCAGCTTTATGACATTATTTATAACCAAGCGGGTGCCGAAGGGGTATTTACTGATTTCCCTGATTTAGGGGTTAAGTTCTTACAAAAACAAGCTAAATAACCTTTATTTCTGTTATCCTGCTCTTATCAATAAAGGGCAGGATAATTTCCCTTGAGTTGCTCTGCTACTCTCACCGTATCTCATAGTGAAAATCGCTCCGATTATCCATACGCTTTACTCGTTTGTTATCACAGTATATTGTGTTTTAGGCTAATTTTATGCTCGTTTAAATGCTCGTTTACCAATTTTTCGTATTTTTCCATATTATTCATATTAAAAAAGAGAGCCTAAACTCTCTTTTTAATCTGATTAGCAAATAAATTATGCTCTATAAACAGGGAAAGCAATCACATCACTAATGCGCTCAACACCGAGTGCGAGCATAATCAGGCGATCAACGCCTAAAGCAACCCCTGAACATTCAGGTAATCCAGCTTCAAGCGCAGCTAAAAAACGCTCATCAATAGGTTGTTCAGGTAATCCCATGGCAACACGTTGACGATTATCACGTTCAAAACGAAGACGTTGCTCTTTAGCATCCGTTAATTCACGAAAACCATTTGCTAACTCAACACCTTTAAAATAGACCTCAAATCGCTCTGCAACACGATGATCTTCTGAGCTAATTTCAGCAAGGGAAGCTTGTGAAGCAGGAAAATGATAGATAAAGGTTGGTTTTTCAAGACCAATATGAGGCTCTACACCTGACACAAAAAGTAATTGCAGTAGCGTATCTCTATTTTCTTCTGTGTCAGCAATATTTGATAAATCAAGCTTTGCCGCAACCTCACGTAACTTTTCTTTATCTGCAGATAAAGGGTCGATATCGAGATAGCGCAAAAAGGCTTGTTGATATGAGAGCGATTCAGACGCTTCACAATCAAGCACTTCTTGTAATAAATCATCGACTTCATTCATCAACCGGTACATATCAAAACAAGGTCGATACCATTCAAGCATCGTAAATTCCGGATTATGATATCTACCGGCTTCCTCGTTACGGAAGCAACGCCCCATTTGATAAATTGGCCCACTGTTCGCCGCTAATAGACGCTTCATATGGTATTCAGGACTGGTCATTAAATATAACTTTAGCCCTTGAGAAGCACCAGGCCCCACAAATTGGGTTTCAAATGGGCATAGATGAATATCGGTAACGGTAGCCTGACTCATCATCGGTGTTTCAACTTCTAAAACACCACGATCAGCGAAAAAACGCCTAATATTACTGACAATTTTCGCCTTTTTCAGTAAGTTGGCGATTGAGGCGCTTGGCTGCCAATCCGCGATTTCACTCATGAACGAAAAACTCCAACAGAAAACAAAGCGTGCAGTTTACTCGCATCCTCTTCAACAGACAAATTTCTTCCAGAAAAGATGTACCATATTTTCATTCCCACCAATTATATTGATTAAATATCGACAAACATATAAATACAATCAATACAATTCTACAAATCATCTACTTTTTTGCGTTTTTTCGTCACTAGCAATAGCACGTCTATCCCAAGACAATAACGATAACAACTTTTTATGCCACTAATAGCGCAGCGGTGTATCAAAAATAAAAATTAGAATAATTCTCTTTCTCAATTAAGTTCAACAATAAACTCATATTTTTCTTATATAAAATAAGTCTATTTTTTATCAATTTTAAGCACTATTTAATATTTAGCGCCGTTAAGTTTGATGGCTATTATAATCTTTAAGAGATTTTATTAATATTTTATTAACAATTAATAAGACAAATCGATTTGTTTTAGATAAATAGTAAAAGTTTATTTTAACTATTTGTTTATATTTTTATTAAATTATATTAAAACAGCTTAAAGATAATTTATTTTACCTTAAAAATCAGTCAATAACAAAAAACCATTGTTCTTTGTAATTCAAATTATCTATACTTTAAAAACGAATTATTCATTGCTAACTTTATTTTTATTTTAGAATTAAATATTTTATTTTATGCTCAAGTTTATCTGGTTAATTATTAGTAAAACCGAGAATTCTTGGTGTAGATCACACTTTTTTTGTGAAATACGGGAAAACCATCATTCATATCAAATTTCCGTACCTTACATTTCGTTATACTAAAATTACAGTCAATGATAATAACGATGTTATCAAGCGTAGTCACAAGGCAGTGAAACATTTTCGTTACGGATAGCTTAAAAAAATAGCATTACTAAATTAATAATGTCAGTGAATTGAATTCTAGACAATTATTCCAATTTTCACTTGAACAATGGAGAAGCGCAGTGCAAACCTTTAATGCCGATATAGCGATAATCGGAGCCGGGGGCGCAGGCTTACGAGCAGCAATTGCTGCAGCGGAAGCAAATCCTCAACTGAAAATTGCTCTGATCTCAAAAGTTTACCCTATGCGTAGCCACACTGTGGCAGCAGAAGGCGGATCAGCAGCAGTGACTCAGGCTCACGACTCCTACGACTTTCACTTCAATGATACCGTTTCTGGCGGTGACTGGTTGTGTGAGCAGGATGTCGTTGATTACTTCGTTGAGCATTGTCCAACAGAGATGACTCAACTAGAACTCTGGGGCTGTCCTTGGAGCCGTAAAGAAGACGGGTCAGTCAACGTCCGACGTTTTGGTGGGATGAAAATCGAACGGACTTGGTTCGCCGCCGATAAAACCGGCTTCCACATGTTACACACCCTGTTCCAAACCTCTTTAAAATACCCACAAATTCAACGTTTCGATGAACATTTCGTTCTCGATATCCTTGTTGATGAAGGCCACGCTCGTGGTGTTGTTGCTATTAATATGATGGAAGGGACGAAAGTTCAAATTCGTGCTAATGCTGTCATTATGGCAACAGGTGGCGCAGGTCGCGTTTATCGCTTTAATACTAATGGCGGTATCGTTACAGGTGATGGTATGGGGATAGCCTTACGTCATGGCGTGCCACTGCGTGATATGGAATTTGTGCAATATCACCCAACTGGTTTACCGGGCTCAGGTATTCTGATGACCGAAGGTTGCCGTGGTGAAGGGGGTATTCTGGTCAATAAAGATGGTTACCGTTATCTACAAGATTATGGCCTAGGACCAGAAACACCATTAGGTAAACCCGAAAATAAATATATGGAATTAGGTCCTCGCGATAAAGTTTCTCAAGCATTCTGGCATGAGTGGCGCGCGGGTCGTACCATTAAAACTCACCGTGGTGATGTCGTGCATCTTGATTTACGTCATCTGGGTGCGAAAAAACTTCATGAACGTTTACCATTCATTTGTGAACTGGCAAAAGCGTATGTGGGTGTTGATCCAGTTAATGAACCTATTCCAGTTCGTCCAACTGCACACTACACCATGGGTGGTATCGAGACTAATCAGCGCACAGAAACACGTATTAAAGGTCTGTTTGCGGTGGGTGAGTGTTCATCTGTCGGCTTACATGGCGCTAACCGTTTAGGTTCTAACTCACTGGCTGAACTTGTAGTATTTGGCCGTCTTGCTGGGGAAGAAGCTGTTCGTCGTGCCCAAGAAGCAACCCCTGCTAACGCATCAGCATTAGATGCACAAACTCGTGACATCGAAGACAATCTGAAAAAACTGATGAACCAAAAAGGTTCTGAAAATTGGGCTCAGATCCGCGATGAAATGGGTGAAGCCATGGAAGAAGGTTGCGGTATCTATCGTACACCTGAATTAATGCAAAAAACCATTGATAAACTGACTGAACTAAAAGAACGTTTTAAACACGTAGAAATTAAAGATACCAGTAGCGTCTTTAATACTGATTTACTGTATAAAATTGAGCTTGGCTTTGGTTTAGATGTCGCTGAATGTATGGCGCATTCTGCATTCAATCGTAAAGAGTCTCGTGGTGCACACCAACGTCTTGACGAAGGTTGTACTGAGCGTGATGACGTGAACTTCCTTAAACACACTCTGGCATTCTATAACCCAGAAGGTGCACCGCGTTTAGAATATAGCGATGTGAAGATCACCAAATCTGCTCCTGCTAAACGTGTCTATGGTGGTGAAGCGACTGCACAAGACAAGCAGAATAAGGAGAAAGCGAATGGCTGATGACATGAAGCACGTTAAGATGGAAGTCATGCGCTATAACCCCGAAACGGATGATGCGCCTCATTTCGTCACTTATGATGTGCCTTACGATGAGCAAACCTCATTATTGGATGCATTGGGTTATATTAAAGATAACTTAGCGCCAGATCTGTCTTACCGTTGGTCTTGCCGTATGGCGATTTGTGGCTCTTGCGGCATGATGGTTAACCGAGTCCCAAAATTGGCTTGTAAAACCTTTATGCGTGATTACCCAAATGGGGTGAGAATCGAAGCGTTAGGTAACTTCCCTGTCGAGCGCGACCTTGTCGTCGATATGACTCACTTTATTGAAAGCTTAGAAGCGATTAAACCTTACATCTTAGGGAATGATCGCAAGCCTTCAGAAGGTCCAAATAAACAGACTCCTGCTCAAATGGCGAAATACCACCAATTCTCTGGTTGTATCAACTGTGGTTTATGCTATGCAGCATGTCCTCAGTTTGGTTTAAATCCTGAGTTTATTGGTCCTGCAGCGATTACGTTAGCACAACGTTACAATACCGATAGCCGTGACCATGGGGCTAAAGAGCGTATGCCTCAATTAAATAGTGAGAATGGCGTCTGGTCTTGTACTTTCGTGGGCTACTGCTCTGAAGTCTGTCCAAAACATGTGGATCCTGCTGCGGCTATTCAGCAGGGTAAAGCAGCCAGTGCGCAAGACTTTGTCATTGCCATGCTGAAACCACGTTAAGGAGGAAACAAGACATGACAACAAAACGTAAGCCTTATGTTCGTGGTATGCAGCCAAACTGGTGGACGAAACTCGGTTTCTATCGTTTCTACATCACCCGTGAAGGAACTTGTCTACCACAACTTTGGTTCAGTCTGGTTGTACTGTTCGGTGTATTTGCACTGAAAAATGGACCAGAAAGTTGGGCGGGATTCGTTGGATTCCTAAGTAACCCAATAGTGATGCTGATTAATATTGTGACCCTTATCGCAACGGTATTCCATACGGCCACTTGGTTTAAGCTTGCACCGAAAGCCGTTAATATCGTCGTTAAAGATGAAAAATTACCACAAGAGCCTATCGTTCGTGGTTTATGGGGTCTAACCATCGTCGTGACTGTCGTTATTCTGGCAGTGGCGCTAATTGTTTAACCCAGGAGGAAATAATGAATCAGAATCAACTTCCTAAGCGCTCTGATGAACCTATTTTCTGGGGATTATTTGGTGCAGGTGGTATGTGGAGTGCGATTGTCTCTCCAGCAATTATTATCCTGCTCGGTATTCTAATCCCGATGGGTATTGCGCCAGAAGCATTTACTTACGATCGTATCATGGCATTTAGCCAAGGTTTTATTGGTCGTATTTTCTTACTGCTAATGATTATTCTGCCAGTTTGGTGTGCATTACACCGTATTCACCATACGTTGCACGATTTTAAAGTGCATGTACCTGCTAGTAATTGGGTATTTTATGGTGCTGCAGCAATTATTAGTGTTATCGCAATTATTGGTGTTTTTACACTATAATCGCTTGATAAATAAAATTAAAGCCACTCATTGAGTGGCTTTTTTTATCGCTAAACTGTGTGAATATTACTGACAATTAGCTCGCCAATTTCAAACCAATAATACCGAAAACAATCATCGCTAAACTCAATAAACGATAAATATTGGCGGATTCACCAAAAACGATAATACCAAAGATAGCCGTACCAACGGCACCAATACCGGTCCAAATGGCGTAAGCCGTACCCGCAGGTAAGCCTTTCATCGCATACGATAACATCCCCATACTCACGATCATCGCACTGATCGTAATAATACTTGGTGTTAAACGGGTAAAACCATGAGTGTATTTAAGACCAACCGCCCACACAATTTCTAATAGGCCAGCGACAAAGAGAATTATCCAAGACATAAACTACCCCTATTGATAATTGGGGTCGTCCCCTGAATATACAGATTAAAAAGCTGGGTCGTCCCAGCCTTTGAAAAGTGAAAATAGAGTATAAGAAAAAGTCAGCAACCATGCAAATAGTATTAAATTTGCTCAAGCACGTTTAGCTGTACTTTCCTCACCATAGAGAAAAGCACTCACATCGTCTTCGACTTCCCCCATCGCCATCAATGCGTTAAGGGTTTCTTGTGCTTCTTGTTCGTTAACGATACTCATGGCAAAACCCACATGGACTAATACCCACTTACCAATCATCGTATCAGGCTCGCCTTCACAAACTAATGCGATATTCACTTCACGCTTAACACCACAAACATCGACCAATGCATTTTCAGTGATGGTTTTTCCCACTTCAACAACTTGACCTGGAATACCAAGGCACATAACAACCCCTATTCGATCTCTATTTGTTTTATGCGCATTGCATCGTCATTCTCAACCCGCAAATTTTGACTACCACAAGCAGGACAACCTGCATTAAAAGTCGAAACAGTCACCACTTGATGGCAATCCCAACACCATGCTTTAGCAGGGATAACCTCAATATGTAGCTGGCAACCTTGTGCGATAGTATCTCGACAAACAATATCAAAGCAAAACTCAAGTGCAGAGACTTCAACACAAGATAGTGCGCTGATCTCCATCCAAACGCTTTTTACTTTTTGCGCATTATTTAATTTAGCTTGTGAGTCAATTATCTCAAATGCGCTCTGGCAAAGCGTGATTTCATGCATGTCTATACCTTACTTGAAGCAGGATAAATAATAGCAACTATAGTATCAGGACATAGTTGCTTTATTCTTGATCTTAGAACAATAAATCAGCGCCTGTTTCAAAAGCCGCTTTACGACGACGCTCTTTAACCATATCTTCAAGTGCATCTCTATCAATACAGACTAATGCCTGCGTTGGGCAGACCTCAACACAAGCAGGACCTTCAGCACGGTGATGACATAAATCACATTTATTGGCTTCTGCTTTAAATGCTTCAATCGTATTGAGAGCGGTTAATTTACGCATAACCGGACGAGAAACCACTTCCATAGTGCCATAAGGACAAGCCAAGACACAGGTTTTACAACCAATGCATTTATCCTGATCGACATAGTAATAATCTTTATTATGAATAATGGCACCATTAGGACAGACATTGGCACAAGGAGCATCTTCACATTGATGGCAGACAACTGCGGTACTAATTGAAAAGCCTTTCACCACATGAATGCGTGGTTGGAAATTTTGCTCACTAATTTGGTCGATTGCTAAATTATCTTGGGAAGCTTGCTGATGTGAAACAACACATGCTACTTCACAGGTATGGCAACCAATACACTTTTTAGGGTCTGCAATGATGAAACGGTTCATCATATTCTCCTGCTGTTTGTTATATATAGCCGTTATATTGGCGATAAACGCAATTAATTATCTAATTTAGAATAACAATTAGGTATCTATATATTAGATATAGCATGGTTCATGCCAATCTATTTTTAAATTAACTAATCCTTATTTTTCAATTAAATAATTTGCAAATAAAAATGATTATTAATTAGGAAAATTATATTTCGTCAATTTATTCGACATTTTTGACGATCTAATCAATCGATATATAAATAAATATATATCGATTTGTTAAATTTATATTTTTTACTTTCCCGTTAAATAAGAAAATAGAGGTTTGGATCAAAAATGACTCAGTCATTGATATAAATTTATAATAAAGCGATTACAATATAGTTAATTTTTTAGGGCAATCGGTGGTGTCATGAAATTAAGCAGTAACAATGCTGAAACTATGGAGAGCCTTCGCAGTGAGCGGAATCAATATCGTATACTTGTCGATATTACAAATTCTGTATTAGCGCATCTAGACATGGATGGCCTCATTTCTGAAGTATCTAAAGAAATACATCGTTTTTTCGGACTTAATCATATTAGTCTGATGTTATGTCGTACTTCATCACAAAATAGTCATGAAGGTATTCTTTATTCTAGTCGTTATCAGACAGGAAAATCTGTCATTCGTCAACAACGTAAGTTCAGTAGCGCCAATAACAAAGCCGAAGAAATTATTCATCAAAACAAACCCGTTTTAATCGATATCAATAAAGAAGATCAAGACGATGTTTTGATTAAACGTCTCGTAAAACAAAATATGCAGACGGCTTTGTTATTGCCACTGGCTTTTAACCGTAAACCGCTAGGTTTATTAATCCTAGCGCATGAAATAAGTAGTGTTTTTACTGAAGAAACTTGTCAATTATTGCAACAAATTGCCGCGCGCATCGGGATTGCAATTGAAAATGCCGCCGCTTATGAAGAGATAACTCACCTTAAAGATAGCCTTAAGAACGAAAATATTTGGCTTAATGAACAAATAAATAGAAATGGTAGTTTTAGCGAGATTATTTATCAAAGCGATGCCATGCATAATGTACTAGAACAAATTGAGTTAGTCGCTCAAAGTGACAGTACTGTACTTATCTTAGGCGAAACAGGTACTGGTAAAGAGTTAATTGCACGAGCGATCCATCGTTTAAGTCATCGTAAAAATAAGACGATGATAAAAATGAATTGTGCAGCAGTACCTTCCGGTCTGTTAGAAAGTGACCTTTTTGGACATGATAAAGGCGCTTTTACGGGTGCAACACATGCCCATGTAGGTCGATTTGAAATGGCAGATAAAAGTACGCTTTTTCTCGATGAAATTGGCGATATGCCCATTGAATTACAGCCAAAACTATTACGGGTTCTCCAAGAGCGTGAAATCGAAAGATTAGGTGGTAATAAAGTTATTCCTGTGGATGTACGCTTAATTGCAGCGACCAATAAAGATTTATGTGAACTGACGGATGAAGGGGAATTTCGAGAAGATCTCTATTATCGTCTGAATGTTTTTCCTATTATTATCCCGCCATTACGGGAGCGACCTGAAGATATCCCCTTATTGGCAAAATATTTTACGCAAAAAATTGCCCGCCGCATGGATAGAAAAATAGACTGTATTCCAACACATGCTTTGGAGCAATTAACCCATTATCCTTGGCCGGGAAATGTACGAGAGCTTGAAAATATTATTGAGCGCGCGGTTATTTTAACTCGAGGCTCTACGCTAAATTTGCAACTAAAAGAGTTAAATATCAATAAACCATCTCGTTTAAAACAAGTGCTTTCGCAACCATCAGCCATAGAAAAAAAGATGCAAACTAGCGCACCTGAAAGTGATGATGAAGAGCGTGAGCGGATAATACAAGCCCTTAGAGAAACTAACGGTGTAGTGGCTGGTGCCAGAGGTGCGGCATTAAAATTAGGATTAAAAAGAACCACCTTATTATCACGTATGCAACGCTTAGGTATTTCCATTCCTGAAATTCTTTAGTTTTACGACCACTACAGCCGATATTGTAAAACGAGTGTAATTAATTTGTTACACTCGTTTTTTTCTGTCCATTGGCAACTTTTTTATCCCTATCTATAATTTTAGTGGTTATATTTCTTTAATTATTATCACTAGTTAATTAACGCTAACTTATTATAAGAATATAAATAATCCATGGAGCATATTACCTATGAATGACCTGCTTACGAATAAAATTAATAAAATAAAAGAAGAATATAAAAATAATAAATATGTTTTTATTCCACAAAAAATAGTTATTGATTTAATAAAACAATTAGGTGCAACAGAGAAAGATATAGATACACTCATAGAATATGGTGATTATCTCGCGCAAGATCCTACATTGTCGTTTCGTCACTCTCGCACCGGACGCTACCTTTTCGATAATGAGGCTAAAACCATTTCACGACTAGAGTATCAACCTTTTGTCCTCACTGAAGAAGATGGCTTTATTCGTGAAGATAGCGGTGCACAAAGACACTTTCGAGCAATTGACGATCGCTGGCAAAGCAATACCGCTTACCAAGCATTATTAAAATTGAAAATGCTCCTGATTGAAGGAAATCGATTTACACCACGTCGCTTAACCGATCAACAATCCCCTAAATCAATTTCAACGGTATTTCATTTAAGACTCATTGCTGAACCTAATTCGTTAAGTGAGCTTTCTATTGAAGGGGTGCATAAAGATGGTGTTGATCACACCATGATTGTCATGATGAATAAAAATAATGTAAAAAATAATTCCGGCGCATTACGTGTTCATTCTCATCAAGAAGCAATAGGTACACCTTGGCAAGATATTAATCCTAATAATGTTCTCTATGAGCATAATAATGCCCAATATCTGGATATATTGTTAATTGCGGATAATGAGTTAAATCATAGTGGTACACCTATTTTTACGCATGACAATAACCACTTTGCTTATCAGGATTTTATTGTTTTATTATCCCGTTATCCAACCGTAGATACTCATCCATCACATCAGTTTGATTCAACCCAATTACATCCCGATTTACCACTAACGTTACATTTAAATAAGCAAGTAGCCTAATCATAAAGCGATAAAAAACCGAGCTTACTGATATCTAGATCAGTCATGCTCGGTTTTCGGACAGAAAATAAATATTAATCAGCAAAGTTAGCCTTCAGCGGCTTCTCTTAAACGACGTTTAATATTGTTATATTCTGTTTTTACATAGTGCTCAGCTTGAGCTTGATCTTTAATTGACTCAACACAAACCGCACAATATTTATACTCAGGTGTTTTGGTTATTGGACTTAAGTTTTCTGCAACTAGTTCGTTACAAGCCCCAATCCACCATTGGTAAGTCATATATACCGCACCTTTATTTGGTCTATCACTGACCGCAGCACGAGTAATAACCTTACCTTGTCGAGAGCGTATCCAAACCAACTCTTGATCTTTAATTCCTAATTGTTTGGCATCTTCAGTGTTTAATTGAACATAACCGGGTTCATCAGCCAATGCAGCTAATGCTTTACAGTTACCTGTCATTGAACGACAAGAGTAATGTCCAACTTCACGAACCGTTGCCAATACCATTGGGAACTCATCAGAGAGTTGATCAATAGGTGGCGCCCACTCACAAGTATAGAATTGACCTTTACCATTAGGAGTATCGAACTTACCGCCTTCATAAAGATATTGTGTACCTGGGCTATCTTCTGTTGGGCAAGGCCATTGAATATACGCCAAATCAGCCATTTTTTCGTAAGTTGCACCATAATAAATCGGGCATAACTCACGCAACTCATCCCAAATTTCTTTGGTGTTGTTGTAATGCATTGGATAACCCATTGCTGTTGCCATTAAGCTGATTATTTGCCAGTCTGTTTTAACATCACCAACAGGCTCTACCGCTTTATAGAAACGCTGGAATCCACGGTCTGCTGATGTGTACACCCCTTCATGTTCACCCCATGATGTGGCAGGGAAAACAACATCAGCAATCGATGCTGTTTTGGTCATAAAGATATCTTGTACTATCAGTAAATCGAGTTTTTCAAAAGTTCTACGAATAGTGGCTAAATCTGGCTCAGTTTGTAGTGGATCTTCCCCCATCACATAGTGTGCTTTAATTAAACCATGGTCGATATTATGAGGTACTTCACTAAGCGCATAGCCCACTTCTTCAGGCATCGATTCAATGCCCCAAGCTTTGGCAAATTTTTCACGCGCTTTCGCATCAGTAACATACTGATAGCCTGGTAGCGTATTAGGTAGTGCTCCCATATCGCAAGCACCCTGTACGTTATTTTGACCACGAACAGGACCTACCCCAAAATATTTCTTACCAAGATTACCGGTTAATAATGCTAAGCTAGTGAGTGAACGAACGGTTTCAACCCCTTGATAGAACTGTGTTACCCCCATTCCCCACAAGATTGTCGCCGTTTCCGCTTTGGCATACATACGCGCGGCTTCACGGATAATTTGTGCACTTAACCCCGTTGTTTTTTCTACCGACTCAGGGGTGTAACTTGCGACTAATTGGCAATACTCATCAAATTGCTCGGTATGATTTTCAATAAAGGATTTATCGTATAATTTTTCCTCTATGATCACATTGGCAATAGCATTTAGCAGTGCAATATTAGAACCATTTTTCAATGCTAAGTGTAAATCAGCCAAGCGAGCTGTTTCGATATAGCGTGGATCACATACAATAATTTTGGCACCCTTTTCTTTCGCCTTCACAATACGGCGAGCGACAATAGGATGCGAGTCTGCGGCATTATAACCGAAGACAAATAGACATTTGGTATCCTCAATCTCAACGATTGAGTTGCTCATAGCACCATTACCGACCGAACGCTGCAGACCTGCAACCGAAGGGCCGTGTCAGACACGAGCACAGCAGTCTATATTATTATTTCCGATAACCGCACGAGCAAATTTCTGCATAACGAAGTTAGCTTCATTACCAGGTCCTCGTGATGAACCGGTTGTCATAATAGCTTTAGCGCCATATTTCTCTTTGATAGCAAGTAGTTTGCTACTCGCAAACTCAATAGCTTCATCCCAAGAAACCGCTTCTAATTTTCCACCTCTTTCACGGCGGATCATAGGTGTTTTAAGGCGTGGAGTCAGTATCTTAGTATCATGGATAAAATCCCATCCATAATACCCTTTCAGACACAGCTCACCTTGGTTTGTTAAACCATTGGCTCCTTCAGCGCCAATGATTTTACCGTTTTCCACCTTCAGGTAGATTTTGCATCCTGAGGCGCAATACGGACAGACCGTGATGACTTTTTTCATCAACATTGCTCCTGTGTTCATCAACTTTCAGGTTAATACCCGATTCTCTCCTTTATCTATGCAGAGACTGTGCCAAATAAGCCATTATTTTAAATATTTTATAATTAGATGAAAAACAAAGAAAAATAACAGACAGTTATCAGTAATAAGATGAGTAAGAGACAAAAAGGAAACAATTATCGACACTAATGACGATTTTTCTGTCGACGATGAGCAAGCAGTAATAGCAAAGATTAATCGGTCTAATTAACACGATTTGCTCTATGTATTCTTCTCATCAATAAAATTATTATTTTTCAATAAATACAATTAGTTATTTTTATTTAACAACTAAACACATCATTATTTGATGACAATATGATAATTTGACTTGCTATATTCTTATTTAGGTAAATTTTTAAGAATTAATATTTTGAATAACAATTTATTCGCAAGAAAAAAGGTGAAAAACAATAAAAAAAAAGCCCATAATACTGAACCTGAAAACAACAATGCGGTCTTAAAGACCTCTACACCCCAAAAATTTGATAATAGCTCAACATGCAAAAATTAAAGTTTTTACGATTTTCAAAAGAAAAAGTTTCTCTTTTTTTAGCTGTCTATATTGGTTTATTTCTTAATCTTTCCGTTTACATTGGCCGTTATGGCACACAGAATTCTCACAACTCCCTCATTGAAAGTTTATATATACTGGGTGAAGTTGCAGTAAACATTGCCTTTACTTTCTTCTTATTACGACTTATTTCTTTTTGTGGCACACTATTTTTTAAAATAGTCGCTTCTTTTATTCTGCTCATTAGTGTTTGTGCTAGTTACTATATCTCTTTCTTTGATGTAGTTATTGGCTATGGCATTATTATTTCTACGCTCACCACAGATATCGATTTATCAAAAGAGCTGATTAGCCCTAATGTGATTATTTGGATTATTGGGTTATCTATTTTACCCCTAGCGCTAACTTGGTTATGTAAGAAACCAGAAAAAAATATAACTCAGCAGCAAAAGAAAAAAATCTGGATCAAAAATACGGTCAAAATGCTCGTAATTGCTCTTGCGGTATTTGTCTATCTAAAAACCTTAGATTCGAAACAAAAAGCCTATGAAATCAAGAATAACTTAGATTTGCCAAGCTACAGCGGTGGTTTAAGTTACGCCTATTTACCGACCAACTGGATTATTCCTTTATTTCAATATGCGATAACACAGTACGACGACCACTTTAATAGCCAGAATATCTTTGATCCCGCGGATAACTTTACTTATATCCCGTCAAAAGCCAATGAAGATGTCTATGTGGTCTTTATTATTGGCGAGACAGCAAGGTGGGATCATATGGGGCTATTCGGTTATGAAAGACAAACCAATCCCTTATTAAGCCAAGAAAAAAATCTGATTGCTCTGAAAGGTATCTCTTGCGATACAGCAACAAAACTTTCGCTAAAATGTATGTTTGTGCGTGAAAATGGTACAGAAAATAACGATCAACGAACGTTAAAAGAGAACAATATTTTCTCAGTATTACATCAGCTAGGAATGACATCAGAACTCTTTTCAATGCAAAGTGAGCTTTGGTTTTACAATAAGCTTGATTTAGATAACTATGCCATGAAAGAGATGATGACCGCCAAAAATAGTAATTTTGGCAAAGAATTAGATGATACTTTGCTTATTAACGAAGTCGCAGATTCCGTTGCTCACTATTCTAAAGGTAACCACTTAGTAATTTTACACACTAAAGGTTCACACTTTATGTACTCACAACGTTACCCAAACGCATTTAAAAAATACCAACCTGAATGCTTAAACGTTGACGATGAGTGCACCAAAGAGCAGCTAATCAATGCTTATGATAACTCTATTCTTTATACTGATTACTTTATTGATGGTGTACTTAATACCTTGCGTGATAAAAAAGCCATTGTGTTTTATACCTCAGATCACGGCGAGTCAATTTCAGAAAAAGGTGGCTTACACGGCACACCAAAAGAAATTGCACCACCAGAACAATTTAAAGTGCCTTTCTTAGTGTGGATGTCAGATAGCTATTTAGCTGAGCCTGAAAATAAACAGTTATTTGATAATCTCAAACGAAATCAAGATAATAACCGGACTTTCTATCATCATAATATTTTTGACTCGATATTAGGCTGTCTAGGTTACTCATCACCCGATGGGGGGATTAATAATCAAAATAATCTCTGTTTTGGTGACATAACTAGCGAAGCACATTAAGTCGTTTCTAATCAATAAAAACCCCATGCTTAAGATTAAGCATGGGGTTTTTACTCGCTGAGATTAAAATAATGGCTTATTTAAAGTCAGCATCTGTATACAGGTGTGTTGCTTGAATTTCTTTGACGTTTCTTGCACCACCTAACATCATATTAATTCTTAACTCTTTATTTAATTGCTCGATAACTGAATTTACACCTTCAGCACCGCCTAAATTTAATCCATAAAGAATTGGACGCCCTACAGCAACAACATCTGCACCACTCGCTAGCGCTTTAAAGACATGTGAGCCACGACGAACACCACTATCGAAAACGATAGGAACACGTTTGTTCACGACTTTGGCAATGGCTGGCAATACATCAATGGTTGCTGGTGCACTATCTAACTGACGACCACCATGATTAGACACCCAAATCGCATCAGCACCCGCTTTAATTGCAGTATCGGCATCTTCAGGTGATTCAATACCTTTCACAATGACTGGTAAACCTGACATCTTTTTCACATATTGAATATCCGCAGGAGTAAATGCTTGTTTAGCTTGAGCATAGATCTCACTAATACCCGAACCTTTACCTGTTTTTGATTTATCATCACTGATTTTGGCGAATGCTTCCAAATTGGCAAAACCTAATGGGAATTGAAAACTATTTTTAATATCATCTTCACGATATCCCCCCACAGGAGAATCAACCGTTAAAATAATACCTTTCGCGCCATACTGTTTTGCTTGCGATAAAATATACTGATTAAACGCGTCGTTTTTACTCATATATAGCTGAAAAAAGAACGGATAACCCGGTTGTGCTTGCGCGACTTCTTTAATGGTTTTATTACCATAAGTACTTAATGAGAAAATAGAGCCCGCTTTCGCCATACCTTTTGCTGTGGCAACTTCGCCTTGTTGATGAGCAAGCCCTTGGGCTGCCATCGGTGCCTGAATAATAGGCGTATCTAATTTAATACCTAAAAATTCTGTTTTTAAATTCAGATCGGAAAATTCAATCCCTTGTAATGCACGAGGCATAATATATTTTTTATTAAATGCATTTGTATTAGAACGCAAGTTATTTTCGTCTTCAGCACCACCACGAATATAACCGAAAGCGCCTTTATCCATATTTTCTTTTACTTGATTTTCAAGAGCATCTAAATTAACTATTTTGATTGGATGTTCTGCGGTACTCGCTTTATATTCAGTCGCTTGCACAACTCCCACACTTAATGCCATAGCAATTGCAGTCGTTTTTAACAATGTATGTTTCATTATCTCCCCCTATGTAGGAATTAATGGATTATATTTATAGTTTAAGAAACAACGCTCAGATTATAAGAATAAATATAAACTCTATTTTTATAGAAACTTAAAATAATCGTTCTGATTTTTTAATATATAATAATTAAATAAATCAAATGTAACTTAATAAAAATTAGGTCATTAAGGAAAATATATATAATTATTTAAATATCATGATATTTAAATAACATAATGACATTTTAAAAAATAATCTTGATGTCGTTAAAAGCGAGTATAAGCTGACTATGGAAATAATGTATCTAAAGATTATTGCTTTAAGCATTCAAAAAATTTGTTTAAGTTAAAAAAAACCCCCGCGGGCGGGGGTGAGATAAGCGCAATTAAAAGTCTCAAATCAACTCAGGAGAAAAATACCTTTAGTGTCGATTACGAACAATTTGGTAACGGCGCGTTAGATACTCAATTGGCACGCTCCAAATATGAACTAAACGGCAGAATGGGAACAATAAAAAAATCGTCATACCTAGGAATATGTGCAATTTAAAAATAAGTGCAACACCTTCAAGATTTGCCGAAGCACCGCCATGGAATGTCACAATAGCTTGCGCCCATGCCACCAGCTTCATCATCTCACTACCATCCATATGCTGTGCAGAGAATGGGATAGTCAGTAAGCCGAGTGCAACTTGGACAACCAGCAAGGTTAAGATCATGATGTCACCAAATGACGATGTTGCTCTTACTCGTGCATTCGTCAAACGACGTTTTAACAGCATAATGCCGCCAATCAGCATTAACACACCACAAGTACCACCACCAACCATCGCCATAATTTGTTTATATTCAATTGGTAGAAAAGATTGATACATCCAGTGTGGCGTTAACATCCCCAGAAAATGACCTGCAAAAATGCCTATAATACCAATATGGAATAAGTTCGAAGCAAGTCGCATGTTTTTCTTGTCTAACATCTGACTGGAGCCTGCACGCCATGTATATTGACCATAATCATAACGTAACCAACTACCGATAAGAAAAACAGCACCAGCAATATAGGGGTAGATATCAAAAAACAACATATTAACGTAATTCATTTTTGTGCTCCCATATCTAGCGAATTACCGACATTGAGATATTGAACAGGCGTTTCTTGCGCAAAACGTCGCTGATGCTGGCTAATATTGTTACTACCACATTGCGCACTTTCACCTAGAAACGTCACTTGCTCTTCTTCCCATACGGCATCTAATGCAGCCGGCGTATCATCTACAGGCTCTTTTTCTACTTGAGCCGCCAGTTGTGAAGCGTCTAACTCACTTTGTGAGAGACAAAGCAATACATCAAAAAGAGCGTGATAATCACTGCCTCGCTGTTTTAAACGCTCACTCAGCAATGCCAAAATAGGGGCAATATTATTAAGCCCTTCAATACTTTCATCGGTAGGCAATAGCGTTAAATACTCAAGGTAAGTAGGTAAGTAATCAGGCAATTCACGACTACTTAAGGTGATCCCTGCTTGTTGATACTGATTAAGCAGATCAACCATTGCCTGACCACGATCACGCGATTCACCATGTACATGTTCAAATAACAATAGCGATCTCGCTCTACCTCGATCAAAAATCTCACTGTAATTCGCTTGTGCATCCAGCAGATCTTGTTGCGTGAGTTCACGAATAAACGCCATTAATTTTGCGACTTGCGTGACAGGAAGCTCGTCAGCTTCCTGCAATGCATCAATGATCTCATTACGATGTTCCCAGAGATCTTCGCTGGGATAATCCAATAACAGAGAAATAACTTTCAAAGAGATCATCATATTTTCTCCTCAGAACGGCGCTCATCTTGAGGGGTTTTGGAAGTGATATCGATGGCATCAATACGATGGCTATTAAACAGATTAAATTTACTCTCGCTGCCATGACAACCATCACCAAAACTAAAACCACAGCCGTTACGCTCAGGAAAAGCTTCTCTTGCTAACTCACGATGGCTAGAAGGAATAACAAAGCGATCTTCATAATTGGCAATCGCCAAATAGCGATACATCTCTTGTGCCTGTGCTTCGGTTAATCCCACTTGCTCTAATGCTGTCAAATCGGTTTTACCTTCTACCGTTTCTGCGCGTTTATAATGGCGCATTGCCAACATTCTTTTTAATGCTAATAACACTGGCGCTGTATCGCCTGCGGTCAGCAAGTTAGCCAAATATTGGACAGGAATACGTAAACTTTCTACATCCGGTAATACTCCCGTATGTGGCAACACTCCTGCATCAGCCGCAGATTGAATAGGTGACAGAGGTGGCACATACCACACCATAGGTAAAGTACGATATTCAGGATGTAATGGTAATGCCAGCTTCCAATCCACCGCCATTTTATAAACCGGCGAACGTTGGGCTGCATCAATCACACTTAATGGAATACCTTGCTCTTCTGCAGCTTTAATAACTTCAGGATCGAAGGGATCTAAAAAGATATCTAATTGACTTTGGTATAAGTCTTTTTCATTATCAGCACTGGCGGCTTGTGAAATTTTATCTGCGTCATACAGCATCACACCAAGATAACGAATACGTCCAACACAGGTTTCTGAGCATAGGGTTGGTTGACCTGATTCGATGCGCGGATAACAGAAAATACATTTTTCTGACTTACCGCTTTTCCAGTTAAAGTAGATTTTTTTGTATGGACACCCTGTTAAACACATACGCCAACCACGACACTTATCTTGATCGATAAGCACAATACCATCCTCAGCACGTTTATAAATCGCACCACTTGGACAGGTCGCGACACAAGCAGGATTTAAGCAGTGTTCACATAAACGAGGTAAATACATCATAAATGTATTTTCAAACTGCCCATACATCTCTTTTTGCATATGGGCGAAGTTTTTATCCGCAGCACGTTTGCTAAATTCGCCCCCTAAATCATCTTCCCAGTTTGGGCCTTTTTCGATCTTGGTCATACGCTGACCTGTTATCAACGAACGAGGACGTGCGGTGGGTAATGAGCCTTCTGGTGCATTTTTTAAATGCTCATAGTCATAATCAAATGGCTCATAATAATCATCTAATGCTGGCACATCTGGGTTGGCAAAAATCTTTGATAATAGCCCAACACGGTTACCCATTCTTGGTACTAACTTACCTTTAATATTTTTGATCCAGCCGCCTTTCCACTTCTCTTGATCTTCCCAATTTTGCGGATACCCTGTACCCGGTTTAGTTTCAACATTATTAAATCAAGCGTATTCCACACCTTCACGACTGGTCCAAACATTTTTACAGGTTACTGAACAGGTATGGCAACCGATACATTTGTCGAGGTTCAGTACCATACCGACTTGTGAACGAATTTTCATTATGCCTTCTCCTGTCCATTCAGGGTTTGTTGATAAGCATCGCCTTCACCATCAAGCCAATCAATCTGTTTCATCTTACGTACCACAACAAATTCATCGCGGTTAGAGCCCACAGTTCCATAGTAGTTAAAGCTATAAGCCAACTGAGCGTATCCACCAATCATATGGGTCGGTTTAGGGCAAACACGCGTCACGGAATTATGAATACCGCCACGCATTCCAGTTATTTCAGAGCCCGGTAGGTTTATTTGACGCTCTTGTGCGTGATACATATAAATCATGCCATCAGGAATACGTTGGCTAACAATCGCTCTTGCGGTTAACGCACCATTACTGTTGTATGCTTCAACCCAATCGTTATCACTAATACCCATCTCTTTAGCATCATCTTCACTCAGCCAAACCACAGGGCCACCACGACCGAGGGTTAACATCAGTAAGTTATCGCTATACGTTGAGTGAATACCCCATTTTTGGTGAGGCGTCAGGAAGTTCAGCGCTTTTTCTGGGAAGCCGTTCGGTTTTTTACCTTTCACGGCTTCGATTGCCTTAGTATCAATAGGTGGACGATAAACCACTAAACTTTCGCCATAAGCACGCATCCACTCATGATCTTGATATAACTGCTGACGGCCACTTAAAGTACGCCAAGGGATCATCTCGTGAACATTGGTATAACAAGCGTTATAAGAGACATGCTCATCTTCCAGACCAGACCATGTAGGACTTGAAATGATCTTACGAGGTTGAGCAACGATATCGCGGAAACGAATTTTCTCATCTTCTTTTACTTTAGCTAAATGAGTGTGATCGCGTCCTGTTACTTTACTTAGTGCATCCCACGCTTTTACCGCCACTTGACCATTCGTTTCAGGTGCTAAAGAGAGGATAACTTCGGCTGCATCAATTGCGGTTTCAATCGCCGGGCGCCCTTTTGCCACACCGTCATGACGAACGCGATTAAGTTTTTTCAGGAAATCAACTTCTGTCTGTGTATTCCAACCGATCCCTTTACCGCCATTACCTAATTTATCCATTAACGGCCCAAGTGAGGTAAAACGAGCATAGGTATTTGGATAATCACGCTCCACAGGAATAAGATGCGGTGCAGTTTTCCCCGGGATAAGGTCACATTCACCTTTTTTCCAATCTTTGACATCAAATGGTTGTGCCATTTCAGCCGCGGAGTCATGTTGTATTGGCTGTGTCACTAAATCGGTTTCAACCCCTAAATGACCGACACACAATTTAGAGAAGGTTTTAGCAATACCTTTATAAATTTCCCAATCGGTTTTAGACTCCCAAGCGGGATCTACCGCGGCGGTTAATGGATGAATAAATGGATGCATATCCGAGGTATTCATATCATCTTTTTCATACCATGTGGCGGTTGGTAACACGATATCGGAGAACAGACAGGTACTTGACATACGAAAGTCTAAAGTCACCACTAAATCGACCTTACCCTCACCGCCTTTATCTTGCCATTCCACTTCTTGTGGCTTAACTTGGCCTTGTTCACCTAAATCTTTACCTTGTAATCCATTTTCCGTCCCTAATAGATATTTCAGTAAATATTCATGCCCTTTACCTGCAGATCCCAATAAATTAGAACGCCAGATAAATAAGTTACGAGGGAAGTTTTGCGGATTATCCGGTTGCTCTGATGCAAAGCGGATCTCACCTGATTTCAGAGCATTAACGGTATAATCCGTTGCACTGACGCCAGCTTGTTGAGCTTTCTTGGTAATAGACAATGGGTTAACGTTTAATTGCGGTGCTGACGGTAACCACCCCATACGCTCCGAACGCACATTCATATCAATTAAGCTACCGCTAAAGCGTGATTTATCTGCTAAAGGTGATAGTAATTCTGTCGGTGATACCGTTTCATAGCGCCATTGACTTGAATGATTATAGAAAAATGACGTGCTATTCATATGACGAGGTGGACGCTGCCAATCCAGACCAAAAGCTAATGGCAACCAACCTGTTTGTGGACGCAGTTTTTCTTGTCCCACATAGTGAGCCCATCCACCACCACTTTGGCCAATACAACCACAGAAGATCAGCATATTGATAATGCCACGGTAGGTCATATCCATGTGATACCAATGGTTAATGCCCGCACCGACAATCACCATTGAACGACCATGTGTTTTTTCTGCATTATCAGCAAATTCACGTGCAATGCGGATAATATCTTGACGGCTAACCCCTGTTACTTGTTCAGCCCATGCGGGTGAATAGGCTTTGATCTCATCATAGTTTGTCGCACAGTTTTCATCATTTAAACCACGATCGACACCATAGTTAGCCAGTAATAAGTCATAAACGGTAGTGACATATTTTTCTTCGCCATTGGCAAGAGTAATGCGTTTTGCTGGCAGTTTATGAACGAGAACATCATCAAGGGCAACACCTTCAAAGTATTCACTCTTGATGCCACCAAAGTAAGGAAATGCAACGTCAACCACATCATCATGGTTTTCTAAAAGACCCAATTGTAAAGTGACTTCTTCGCCACTCTTACCGTCTTTAGGCTCTAGATTCCATTTGGCAGCGCCTTCCCAACGAAAACCCATTGAACCTTGAGGAGCGACCAATTGCTGTGTTTTCTCATCAATAGCAATGGTTTTCCATTCTGGATTTTTCTCCTGATCAAGATTGTTCACTAAATCAGCGGCACGTAGCATGCGACCCGCAACTAACTTGCCAGAATCATGCTTATCTAACATCACTAACATTGGCATGTCAGTGTAAGTGCGCACATAGTTACTAAAGTATTCAGTTTGGCGTTTAACGTGGAATTCGTTAAGAATAACGTGTCCCATCGCCATTGCCATGGCGCTATCTGTACCTTGTTTTGGGTTTAACCACTGGTCACACAGTTTAGCAATTTCAGCATAATCAGGTGTTACTGCTACCGTTTTGGTGCCTTTATAACGAACTTCGGTAAAAAAGTGAGCATCTGGCGTACGGGTTTGAGGTACGTTTGAACCCCATGCAATCAGATAAGAAGAGTTATACCAGTCAGCTGACTCTGGCACATCTGTTTGCTCCCCCCAAGTCATTGGTGAGGCAGGTGGTAAATCACAATACCAATCGTAAAAACTTAAGCAAGCACCACCAATAAGAGATAAATAGCGGGCACCGGCGGCGTAAGACACCATTGACATTGCCGGAATAGGTGAGAAACCAATAATACGATCTGGGCCAAAAGTTTTAGCGGTATAGACGTTAGAGGCAGCAATAATTTCATTCACTTCAGACCATGAAGAGCGAACAAAACCACCACGACCACGTGCTTGTTTATAACTTTTCGTTTTTTCGGGAGCATTAACAATCGATGCCCATGCATCAACTGGATCAGCGTGTTGCGCTTTGGCTTCACGCCATAATTTGATCAGACGTTTACGCACCATTGGGTATTTAACGCGGTTAGCGCTATATAAATACCATGAATAGCTCGCACCACGCGGACAACCACGGGGTTCATGATCAGGCAGATCAGGACGAGTTCGTGGATAGTCTGTTTGCTGGGTTTCCCATGTTACTAAGCCGTTTTTGACATAAATTTTCCAGCTACATGATCCGGTGCAGTTAACACCATGTGTAGAACGCACGATTTTGTCATGTTGCCAACGGCTACGATAACTATTTTCCCAGTCGCGATTAACATTTAACTCTTGCCCGTGATCTTGTGAAAACGTATCACCAAGCTGTTTAAAATAGCGGAATCTATCGAGAAATTTACTCATCAGATACTCTCCCAATGCGCGTTAGCGCGCTCACATTGCGTATAATTCGTCATTATTATTTATTGTGTTTACGTCCATAGACCAACCAAGTGATCAGAACGCAGGCGATATAGAACAGAACGAAGATTTTCATTGCCCCAGCAGGTGAACCCGTCATCGCAAGGGATGTACCAAAGGCTTTAGGAATAAAGAAGCCACCAATCGCACCGATTGCAGAGATAAAACCCAATGCAGCTGCACTTTCTGTTACGGCTTCTTTTTGCGCAGCTTCATCTGAAGCCCCTTGTGCCTTCATGCGATCAATAGTGATTTTTCTAAATACCACGGCAATCATTTGGAATGTTGAACCACTGCCTAGCCCTGCCGTTAAAAACAGCACCATAAACACGCCATAGAAAGCAATAAACGATCCACCAGCACCATTTTCCGGTAGGGTTAAGAACAGGAGCACTGAGAAAATAGCCATAATGATAAAGTTGATAAGCGTCACTTTAATGCCACCAAATTTATCAGATAGCGCACCTCCCACAGGGCGAGCTAATGCTCCAAGTAAAGGACCAAAGAAGGCATAATGTAAAATGACAATATCGGGGAACTGGGTTTTCGATAACATTGCAAACCCGGCAGAAAAGCCGATAAAAGAACCAAAAGAGCACAGATAGAGGATACTGAGTAACCAAAGATGACCACGTTTTAAAACAGGTAGCTGTTGACTTAAAGAAGCTTTATTAGCAGCCAGATCATTCATGCCAAACCAAGCCGCAAAGGTAAAGATAAGCAAGAAAGGTACCCAAATCCACGCCGCATTCTCTAGCCATAAACGTGAGCCATCAGGTTGAACGACACCGGGGCCACTAAACATAGCAAAAACGCCCACACTGACAACCAAAGGCGCGATTAATTGCATCACGCTGACACCTAAGTTACCCAGTCCGCCATTTAATCCTAATGCACCGCCTTGGTGTGCTTTAGGAAAAAAGAAGCTGATATTTGCCATACTCGATGCGAAGTTTGCACCAGCAAAACCACACAGCAGAGAGATAACGATAAAAGTGGAATAAGATGTCGTGAGATCTTGCACAGCAAACCCTAGCCAGAGACAAGGAATAATCAGAAATACCGTACTAATAGCCGTCCAACGACGACCACCAAAAATAGGAATAACAAAAGAGTAAGGGACACGTAGTAGCGCACCTGAAACAGAAGGTAGAGCAGTCAGCATAAAGAGCTGATCAGTGGTAAAATTAAAGCCAACCTTATTTAAATTGACAGCGACTGCACTAAATAGCATCCAGACGCAGAAGGATAGCAGTAGACAAGGAACAGAAATCCATAAATTACGCGATGCGATTTTTTGACCAGTTTTTTCCCAAAAAGCTTTATCTTCAGGATGCCAATTTTCGATCACCCCTTTTTTCATTTTTTCTGGGTGTTGAGAAAGTGCCATAACAACCTAGGTTAACGGTTAAATTGGCTTCTTTTTACGGTGAGATTGGTTTACGAGTCATGATCTGCATCAAGCAAGATTTTGTTTGATTTTTCATCTAAATCTATGTTTTATACCTAAGTATTAATAGGGTTACGTGACTATTTTAAATGTAAATCAATAAATTAGGTAAAATCACTTACTCTTTATTAAACACATTACAATACTTAGATATTTAGAGGTACTCCCTTTGGAGTATATGTTATTTAGCGGTTTTTTAAGGCAAGATAGACCAGATCAAACTGGGAATACATCATGAAAATGCACAACATTCAATGGCATTATCGCTTTTCAATTATTAATCAAATCGCTATTTTAATGTTGCTTTTCACACTATTTGGTGTGGTAGGTATGGCTATTTCTAACCACATTATTTTAAGCGTACAAGGCAATGCTCACGCCATTAATAAATCCGGCTCACTGCGCATGCAAAGCTATCGTTTACTCTCAGCCTTACCCCTTGATGATAAGCACCGTGATTATCTACAAGAATTAGAAAATGATTTAGATAGTAAAGAGTTACGTCAAGTATTAAGCACCTCATCACTGCAATCACAATATGTACAACTGACTCATTACTGGAAAGAGACATTAAAACCAACTTTGTCAGCAGCCAAACAGCCTAATGATGCGAAACAAGAAGTTATCTTTTTTGTTTCTCAACTCGATACATTAGTATCAAGTATTGACCAACTTACTGAACAAAAAATCCGCCTAGTCGCTTATACTCAACTTATCTTTACCGCTCTTACCTTATTACTGCTGTTTGGTTCTGTTTGGCATTTTCGTCGTCGCTTATTACTGCCTTGGCAACAATTGATGTCCATGGCTAATTCTATTGGACATGGTGATTTTTCAACTCGTTTTCGGCCTCGTCCTCACCATGATGAAATTGCCACACTAGGAATTGCACTTAACACCATGTCAGAAGAGCTATCGACGCTCTACAGTGAATTAGAACAACGAGTCATTGAAAAGACCCATGATTTACAACAAAAAAATAAGGTTCTCTCTTATCTTTATCACTCAAGTCAACAACTGCATTCCCAAGCGCCACTTTGCGCTCGCTTAAGGCAGATCCTTGCAGAGCTACAGCATATTATTCCTGATAGCTATTTGCAGATCCGTCTATATGAAGATAATCAACATACATTATTTAATGAGATAAGCTTAGCCCCTTCCTCACGCCCTGAATATTGTCCAACGCCTGATTGTGAGCGTTGCAATGAAGATACCAGCATCACTACACCGTTAAATAATCGCTTATTACATTGGGAATTGACCGATCAGATCCACCGCTATGGTTTATTCGTAATGCAGCTACCGGAAAATAGTGTACTTACTGACGAACAGAATAATTTAATGCTCTTATTGACTAAGCAAATTTCCGCAATGCTTGCCATGGAGCAACAAAATGAACAGCAACAACAGCTATTATTAATGGATGAGCGTTCAGCGATTGCACGTGAATTACATGATTCGATTGCTCAATCGCTATCATGTTTAAAAATGCAGGTCAGTTATCTACAAATGCAATCGAAAACCTTGCCAGATAACTGTCAAAAACTACTAAAAGAGATGCGAGAAGAGCTAAATGTGGCTTATCGTCAGTTAAGAGAATTACTGACCACATTTCGCTTGAAATTGACAGAGCCTGGCTTATTAGCCGCATTAGAAAATACACTAAATGAATTTAATCAACGTTTAGGGTTTGCTATCCATTTTGATTATCAGTTACCTGCAAAATGTGTTAATTCACATCAAAGTATTCATGTGGTGCAAATTGTTCGTGAAGCATTAAATAATATTCTGCAACATGCGAATGCAAACTGGGCTGAAGTCGCATTAACACTTAATAATGGCATCGTTGAACTGCAAATTAATGATAATGGTGAAGGTATTACGCCTAATCCCGAAAAGATAAATCACTACGGACTGATTATTATGCGTGAACGCGCGAATAGTCTGAATGGCTCTTATAGTATAAGGGTTCGCAAAGAAGGTGGAACGCAAGTATTTGTCACATTTCCGTTAATCACTACCCATAAAGATCCTATCGAAAAGGGAGCAAATCATAATGAATAATATGGGAGCAGTCGCAGACAAAGCGACTATTTTATTAATTGATGATCACCCGATGTTACGCAATGGTGTGAAACAACTTTTAAGTCTTGATACAACATTAACCGTCGTTGGTGAAGCTGGCGATGGTATTCAAGGGGTAAAATTAGCTGAAGAGTTAGATCCTGATTTAATCCTACTCGATCTCAATATGCCGGGTATGAATGGTTTTGAAACACTCGATCAATTGCGATTACGATCGCTATCTGGGCGGATCGTTGTGTTTAGTGTATCAAACTACAGTGATGATCTGATCACCGCCTTAAAACGAGGAGCGGATGGCTATCTCTTAAAAGACATGGAGCCAGAAGAGCTATTAGCCGCTTTAAAGCAAGCAGCCGCAGGGAAAATGGTGGTTAGCCCAACATTAACCCCCATTTTAGCGCAGTCGCTACGAGAAGATCGTTCTGAAGGTGAGCGGGATATAGACCAACTCACCCCACGAGAGCGCGATATTTTAAAGCTGATAGCACAAGGGCTATCCAATAAGATGATCGCACGTAAACTCGATATTACTGAAAGTACGGTTAAAGTACATGTCAAACATCTACTCAAAAAGATGAAATTAAAATCTCGTGTTGAAGTCGCGGTTTGGGTTCATCAACAACGTGTGGATTAATCAAAATTGGGCACAATGGGTTGGTGAATATTCATTAACTCCACCAATTCCTTTGCCCCTTTTTGTAGTGACTCGCCTTTTAACCACATTGCATGTACCGGTAAACGCAATTCATTTTTAGTATTTTTAAATTGCAATTGTTTTAATTTTCCCTTTTGTAACTGCGTATAAATCAGCGAATAAGGTAAATTCCCCCAGCCCATCCCCGCTTCAACCATACCTAATGCCATTTGAAAGCTATCTGTTTGCCAGTAATTAGTCGCCACTAAAGAGCGTACATCTCTTATCTCTTGAGTATGGCTGGCTATCATTATCTGTCTTACATTCACTAAATCTTCAATAAATACCCCTGCAGGGTGAGCAAGTGCAATATGACTTGCCGAAATTGTGGCAACTAATGACTCAGAGCCCAAATATTGAAATTGTTCATCGCCATTGACGTATAACCCACCATACACGAGACATAATTGGATTTTACGTGCGTGCAGCATCTCAATAATGTCATCTTGTGCCGCGGTTACTACATTCACTTTTAGTAAGGGGTAACGCTGTGTTAACTCAGATAATGCCGGTAATAAATAGTCGGGATTAATATCTGCCGCGACGCCAATATTTAATATACTTTCCAGATCCATTGAAAGCTCTTGTGCATGAACCTGTAATAGCTTTAATTGCTCAGCAATCATTCTGGCGTGAGGTTCAAGTGCTTTAGCTTTTTCTGTTGGCCGTGGCTCTCTCGATGAACGCTCAAACAGCGCATAACCTAATTCAGCCTCCATATTAGCAATCGCCATACTGACCGCAGAAGGAACACGTTTTAATGAACGCGCAGCCGCAGAAAAAGAGCCTTTATCCATAACGGCTAAAAATATCGCGATATGTTCACTTGAGAACTGCATGTTCACTCCTGATGTTTCAGTTAAATTGATATTAGCTAACTTTTTCTGTCACTATTACTGATTTATCTTACGATGCTTAACCACACTGATCCACAAAAAAAGAGAGTATCATGCAAGGTATTAAGCGAAAAATTGTCTATGTTACCGCTTATGAAGTATTTGGTTGGGTTATCTCATCGGTAGGACTGGCGCTTTTAGCCGATAGTTCAACCGCTGTTACGGGGCCACTCGCACTCATTATTACCACTATCGCGGTAAGTTGGAATTTTATTTATAACTGTTTATTTGAATTTTGGGAGAGTCGACAAAAGTCGAGAATTCGCACCTTTAGACGCCGTCTTGCTCATGCGGTAGGTTTTCAGCTTACGTTGGTAGTTTACCTTATTCCGCTGATAGCTTGGTGGCTAGGGGTTTCATTATGGCAAGCACTGGTGATGGATTTTGCACTTATTATCATCATCCCTTGCTATACATTTGTCTATAACTGGGTATTTGACAAAATTTTTGGCTTACCAAAATCAGCATTGCCCGAAGATGTGCCTGTTGCTTAATAAAGTGATGTAGAAGTGATCGTTATTTCGATCACTTCTCTATTAGATAAATATCTTCTAACGCAAATTGTTCAATCCCACCTTCTAATTCACAACGCCCTAACCCAATATTTTTATCATCTGCCGTCGTCCTTCTTAGCAATTTACCGGTCACTTGTGATAATGCGCTATCTAACTCCAACACACGATAATATTCCTTCATATAGCTCTCTTCACCCAATGCCATATAAACCAAAAACTCATCGCCGACTTTAATGTTCATGATTATTACCATTGATACTTTTAATAAGTTGCATAAATTCCCAATGAATTTAATAAATCTACATCAATTAATACATTAGCGGGTAATTTTGCATCTCTTCTATAGTTACGTATAGATTGACGTGTTGTTGGCCCCATAATACCATCAATGATCCCATTAAAATAATGTCTTTCAAATAGGGCATATTGTACCCTCATTATCAGGCGCTTTTTTTGTTCCTGATTAACATTAGAATTCTTAACTGCTTGTGAAAAATCATTATTAGATAAATTAGAAGTTGTTCTATTGGTTGTTTGTGGTTGAGAATAACTTTGTGTAGAAGGGGTACTTCGATAATATCCTCCCCCAGATGAAGAGCGATGAGAGCTATGACTACGATGGCTTCGATGAGAACTATGGCTTCTATGCCCTGCTATATAAAACGGTGTTTCTGTATTTAAAGGAGCAAACACGAGATCTTCAGGTTCAAATGTTAATTCAGAATTAGGTAGCCCTGTTGAACTAGCAACAGCTTGACTATTTAACGTTAAAAAACCAGGTAATAGTGCTGCTAAACTCCACTTTTTCATAATATCGCCCTCGCTGTTTGATGATATTTTCCATATGAAGAACTAAAATATCCACCACAATGACTCTTCATTTTACATTGGTCACATTCATTCGGATAATAATTCTTCCAATCAGAAATAGATTGAATAGTATATTTCCATAAACTATTAGGTAAATGACATAAAGGATAATTAAATAAAGCTATAGGTAATTGACTAATATCAGCCATGTTGATAGCAAGATTCAGATTTTCTATATATTTATCTGGTGAGATATATAAATTATCCCAATTTTTTTTAGCCCACCCAACGGGTTCAAGATTCATAATAGAAATTTGATTAATATTTGAGAACACTCTAGCACATAATTCAACAATATTATGAAAGTGAAGATAATTTATTTTTGTTGGGATTATTCTCAATTCAATATTAATGCCTAAATTACCTGCATTTACTATTCCCATAATTGTTTCTTCATATGCACCATTATGCCCAACTAACTCATCATGAATTTCTTTATGAGATGAATAAAGAGGGATCCCAAATGAAATATTCATATCTTTTGCTTCAGATAATAATTTCTTTGTAAAATAAATATCAGAAAACCTTCGCCCATTCGTTAATACATGTAAAACGGTCCTCGGTGCCAATCTTTTTATTTCTCTAATAAAATCAATAAATTTATTGCCATAAAGTAAAGGCTCTCCACCACTAATTCCAATAACACCATCGAAATTAAAAGCAGCAATCGCAAGTAGAGCATCATCTAAAAGCCAAGAATCATCTCTATTTTTAGGGGGCTGAGAACAAAATTGACATAAATTATTACAACGCTCAGTAACAAGTAACGTATTATGATTTGCCTTGCGAGATAAAATAACTCTAATTCTACTATTTGAAACAGATATAATATCACCATTTTCAATACTATTATAAAGTTCACTATCTGCTATTATATATTTTGCACCGTTACAGAGTGTCGACGATAAAATTTTTCCTTCTTGTTGAACAAGAATATTATCTAAATAGAATGTAGGATCTACCAGTCTATCTTTAAATATTTGATAGTAGCCATTGTCTAATTTACTTCTAATATCGAATAAATCTTTCCTAATAACCTCAAGCATAAATCCAACTTTTTAGTAATGTAGCCCCTGCATTATCTTCATCAATTTTTTTTACTAGTAGTTTAAACATCCCTTTATGATAAAGACAAAATCGTGAAAGACTTTTATTTCCAACCGGCTCACCAAATAAACTGATATTTTGACAAGGGTCAACGCCACAATATGGCTGAAAAGCACAAGTTTCACAACCAACATGTAGCATGTTAAATGAATTAGAAAGTAAATTATTATAGATAGTGTTTTTATTAAATGATAACGAATCAAAGTCACCTAAAGAAAAGTCAATATCAGAGTATACCTGCTGAAGCATTCTTAATTCGTCACTTCCATATACTTTCCCATCATAATTGAATAATAAGCTATTAAATACTATACCACTAGGGGATTTTAAATCAGCATACCCACAAAAACCAGGATTATATAATCTTTTTATATGTATAGCACCAGAATGCTCAACAAAAGGAAACCCTTTTTTATTTTCCTCGAAAATAATATCTAATAATTTTTCATAAAAATTAATATACTCAGATATTGTGTAGCTTTCTTTTTTCTCAGCAAATCCATAAGGGCTTATAGGCCTAATAAAAAGATCAAATACATCTAATTCAAAATGAGCATCAATCAGTGATTGAGGATTATGAAGCAATTCCTTTGTTACTGTAGTAACTGTTGAAACTCTATCGCGACCTAATCTATGTTGTAGTTTTTTTATATTTTCTGTGATTATTTGAAATGAGTTCTTTGTAGGTAATATCCTGTTTTTATTATGCACATATTCATTCCCATCTAAAGATACTGAGTAGATTACAGGTTTTTCTTCTGACCATTCAATCATTTCATCTGTGAGTAATGAAAGGCTTGAAGTAATTACAAACTCAATATTCTCTTGACCAAGTTGGAATACTGCCTCATTATATATTTTTTTGATTAAATCAAATCTTATTAAAGGCTCACCACCTTGAATCTCTAGTTTATAGTTTTTTTTTGATATTCTTTTTATTAATGAAATTATTTTAGGGATATTCTTCTCATCTAAATCATAATGTTGTGCACTTATAGAGGCTCTACTAACTTGACAATACTTGCAAGTATGATCACAGCGTAATGTTGGAACAATCATAAATATCGGAGAAAATGTCATCTCTGACATTAATTTTTTTCCCAAACCCGATGCTATCATCATTTCAGAAAGTTGAATATCATCATTAGTAATAAATAACTTATTCCTAAGTATATTATTTAAGTTATCATTATTACTTTTACCAAAATCTATAATATTAGATAAATCCATCTGATTTAAGACATGGCTAAACCCTGCCAAATTACTGATAAAATACTTATTTTCATCAATTAATTCAAAATTAAATGGCAATAGTTTCATGTAATTAACCTTTCATTCATACTTGCAAGTACTTTATTAATAACAGATTCTCTAAATTTTCCTGTCTTTAATTCTATTATTTCTCTTAAAATATAATCATTCAGCAATTTATTAAATTCAAACAATACTGATTCATCATTATTTTTAAATGTTATTTTCCATTGTTCATCAGTTTCTTCTAGAAGCCAGTTACTATAAATAGACATCCAATATAAAGAATTTCTTATAACCCACTGAGAATAAATGGCTTTATCTAATATAATATCTCTCATTCTTATCTTCCCATCGAAATTCATAAGAATATTTTATATTTTTGTCCTATTAATGTCATTAATAAATGAGAAAAAATTTTTTCTTATTTTATTCAATATATTAGTTTCCAACTCATCATAATGATGCTGATCAGAATAAATAACAGAGTTAAATATTGAAAAAAGCGCTCAGATAAATACACCAGTAAATAGCGCGCTAAAGGAATCGAAATAAGTGATCCTAAACAAAGAATGATGGCCGTATGCACATCGGTATAGCCACCAGCACTATAAGCAATAGCAGAGCCACCTGACAAAATTGTAGTAATAAATATAGAACTACCGATCGCTTCCTTAATATTCATTTGTGCAAAACGCATAAGCACGGGTAAGACAACCAATCCCCCACCAACCCCCGTCGCCCCTAAGACAAATCCGGCACTCATACCGGGAACAAAAAGAGAACTCAGAGGAATTGATGAGCTAGGTGCCAATGATGATAACGGATGTGATGATGTGGATTTTTTGAATATTCGTTGTAAAAAAAGGAACATTGAAAAGATAATCGCCACAATCATCAGGATATTAATGCCTAATTCAACCTGCTCATAATATTGAGGTTGTGATCCCAACCAGGTTACCCCATAGCTGGCTAAAAATGTGGCCGGAAACATGATCCCTAAAATCAATAATGCTGGTTTTAATGGAATATTTCCTAAACGAAAATGAATATAAGAAGAGGAAATTTTCATTAACATCGATAATAAATTAGCGGTCGCCACTGCTGCTAATGCATTCATTCCAAATAAATAGATAAGCACAGGTAATAAGATAACACCACCCCCCACTCCCGTTGTGGTGATAACTAAACCTATAGCAGAACCAATAAGGAGTTGAGTGGCCAGTAGCATCTAATTTCCTTTTGTAGAAAACATATTCAGTTTCGATTATAAGCAAAATAACTTATAACAAAAAGGAATTAGATATAACAAATAAGAATATAAAGACAGTTATTATAAAAAAGCCTCTTATTGCTAAGAGGCTTACTCGATAATTGTTTGATAACTCAGCTAGTTAATCTCAGCTAATAGACTGTCTGCTGAAAAATAGTCACCGGCTTTCGCCTTTTGCTGCAATACACCATGACAGGTAGCAACTACCTGTACTTCCATTTTCATCGCCTCCATAATGGCAATAACATCCCCTTGATTGACTTTATCACCATCGGATAATAACCAACTATGTAATATCCCTGAAATCGGTGCAGTGACCGCATTTTCCCGCACCTGACACTCTTTGTGCTCGCTAATAGCCGTGGGTATAACGGCCGAGAGAGAAAGTAATTGTGCGGGTAGCGCTAATTGATGACGACGACCATCTATTTCAATAAAGGTACGTACTAGTGGTTCATTTTCTGCTGGTATACTACGAGGAAAATGACTGTTTTTTGCTTGAAAATCGCTTTCAATCCAACGAGTGTGAACACTGAAGTTATCAATAAAATCAGGATGTTCCATCATTTCGCGATGAAAAGGCAATACACTGGCTACGCCTGCGATGTTAAATTCAGCTAAAGCTCGGCGCGCTCTCGCAATGGCTTGTTCACGACTAGCCCCTGTCACAATAAGTTTTGCCATCATTGAATCAAATTGACGTGATACTTGGTCATTTTCCGCCACACCACTATCAACACGAACGCCCGGCCCAGCCGGTTGACTAAATTGGCTAATTAAACCGGGGGTGGGTAAAAAACCTTTTGCCGGATCTTCTGCATTGATCCTAAACTCAAAACTATGACCACGAGGCTCAGGGGTTTCATTAATACTTAACGGTAATCCCTCAGCAATACGCAATTGTTCAATCACTAAATCAATACCGGCTGTTTCTTCAGTCACCGGATGCTCTACTTGTAGACGTGTATTCACTTCAAGGAAAGAGATTGTCCCGTTCGCACTCAATAAAAATTCTACCGTCCCCGCACCGATATAACCTGCTTTAGCACAAATGTCTTTTGCTGATTGATGAATACGTTGCCGTTGTTCATCAGTTAAATAAGGGGCAGGGGCCTCTTCAATAAGTTTTTGATTACGGCGCTGTAATGAACAATCTCGTGTACCAACTACCACGACATTGCCTAATTTATCAGCAATAATTTGTGCCTCAATATGGCGAGGCTTATCAAGAAATTGCTCAACATAGCATTCACCACGACCAAATGCGGTTACTGCTTCTCTTACCGCTGAATGGTAAAGCTCTTCAATTTCTGCCATATGATGGGCAATTTTTAGGCCTCGTCCACCACCACCAAATGCCGCTTTAATGGCGATAGGCAAGCCATACTGTTTCGCAAAATCCAGAACCTCTTTAGCATCACTAACCGGATCAGCAGTACCATTCACCAATGGTGCACCTACGGATTGTGCAATTTTACGCGCTTGAACTTTATCCCCTAATACTTCGATAGTCTGTGGATCTGGGCCAATCCAAAGGAGTCCCGCTTGCTGTACCGCTTTAGCGAAATCAGCTCGCTCAGAAAGGAAGCCATAACCAGGGTGGATCATGGTGGCTTTGCTTTTATGGGCAATTTCAATGATTTTATCTATCGCTAAATAACTTTCTTTCGGTGAGTTACCCTTTAAACCATAGGCTTCATCTGCAAGACGCACATGTAATGCATCTATATCATCATCTGCATAAATAGCAATGGACGTTGCACCATAATCCTGACAAGCACGAATAATACGAACTGCGATTTCACCTCTGTTAGCAATCAACACTCGATGCTTCACTCGTTGCTTTTGGTTAGTTGTTATCATGAGTGGCATACTCCTATCAATATTCTTGAAATAAAGTAATTGGGTTAAAACGAATTTTAGCGTTAATAGGGATTTGCCCCGCCAATGACAGATGGTATTCGGCAACTGCCCCAATTACGGGGTATCCTCCAGTGAGAGGGTGATCATGAAGAAATAATACCGGTTGACCATTAATCGGTACTTGTATGGCGCCAATGCAAGTTCCTTCACTCGATAACTCTTGTTGTTGCTGACGTTCAAGCGATTTATCCCCCAATAGACGTAATCCGATACGGTTAGATTGTGGTGTCACTTGCCATAATTGTGAGGTTAATGTTTTTATCGCATCTTCTGTAAACCAATCCGTACGAGGCCCTAACACAATATCAAGGGTAACGATATCCTCTTGCTTTGGTAAACTGAAACTCGGTTGCTCTTGGCTAATAATGCCCGTTGATGCGTTATCATCGTTTAGATGAAGAATATCGCCATTTTGTAAGGCTCGAGGGCCAATCTGAGCTAAAGTATCAAACGCATAACTACCTAACACTGGGCTTAATTCAAAACCCCCTCTCACTGCCAGATAACTACGAACCCCCGCTGTAGGTATTCCTACTGTGATTTCATCTCCACTACGTATATCAATAGTTTGATAGGTAGAAAAAAAGGCTATATCTCCGGTCGTTTGTTTTAAGCTAATCGTACAATCTGCACCTGACAGCGCTATGACACAGTCTTGTTGCGCTTTTAGTATTAATCCACCTTGTGTTATTTCTAATGCTGCTAATGAAGGCGGGTTTCCCACTAAGCGATTCGCTGCATGTAACGCACATTTATCAAGTGCTCCTGATGCACTAACCCCCATTGATGCAGCACCTAAACGCCCTTCATCTTGAAATAAGGTTTGTAGACCTGCGGAAATAACATATAGCCCTTTATCCTTGTTAAAGGATAAAGCATTAATAGATTGTTTTTTCTCAGGTAATGAAACCGTCACTGGCGCTTTTTGTACATCAACAAACTGTACAGTATCACCAGGTAATAAAAATGCCGGCTGTTCACGTGAGAGATCCCACATTTTTATCTCTGTAGTACCAATTAATTGCCAGCCACCAGGGCTTTGCTGTGGGTAAACACCGCTAAATTCTCCCGCTAATCCTACAGAGCCTGCAGGGATACGTGTACGTGGTGTTTTACGTCGAGGAACATAAAGCTCAGTTTTATCAGCAATTAAATAAGCAAATCCCGGTGCAAACCCCGTAAAAGCGACTTGATAAGTTTGTTCTGTGTGTCTGCGGATCACCTCTGTCGCAGTGATCCCCAATAATTCAGCCACCTCATGCAGATCTTCTCCTTGATAATGAACGGGGATTGTTAATAAGTGACTTTGACGCATCGCGATCGCTTTTATCTCGATATTGCGCAATATTGCCACTAACTCTTTCGCCGTAATTAACCAAGGTACATATTGGATCAATAGTGTTTTTGCCGCTGGAACAATATCTTCTATCTCAGCAATATTGGCTTGCTTAATTGCTTCATAAAACGCCAATGTCTCTTTTAATGAAGTCAACTCAACTAATATGTGAGATAAATTAACAGGTAAAAAGCGCAAAATACGCCTCCCTTTTATTGCCAATAACGGATCGGGCGGCTGCTGTAATAGCATCAGGCGTTGCATGCATAAAATAAGTCATTACGCCTCCTTTATTCCTATTGCAGATGTGAAAGGTTTTATCGCAATACCGTGTGTTATTAAGATCTCTTTGACACTTTTTGCGAGATTAACCGCATCAGGACTATCACCATGAACACAAATAGAATCCGCCTGTATAGCAGTAAAAGTACCCTCTATCGATTCAACGCCCCCTTTTTGTACTAGCTTTAACATACGCTGAGCCACCAATTGAGGATCGTGTAATACAGCCCCCTCTTGTTTGCGCGAAACAAGTGTGCCATCAGCATGATAAGCTCTATCAGCAAAAGCTTCGGCAACAACATGTAATCCTTTCTCTTTCGCAAGTGTGATCAACGGCGATCCCGCTAAAGCCACTAATATAAGTTGTGGATCAATAGCTAAAATAGCTTCAATAACCGCTAATGCTTGGCGTTTATCATGAGCAATGGTGTTATAAAGCGCACCATGAGGTTTAACATAAGTCACCTTCATACCGACAGCTTTTGCTAAACCTTGCAAAGCGCCAATTTGATAAATGACATCAGCGGTTAATTCATCACTGGCAATATCCATATTACGTCGCCCAAAACCCACTAAGTCAGGATAAGCAACATGAGCACCTATCGCGACTTGATGCTGTTTCGCTGCTTTTAATGTTTTTAAAATGCCTTCTGGTGAACCGGCATGAAAACCACAAGCAATATTGGCACTGCTGACAATTTCAAGCACTGCAGCATCATTGCCCATACGCCATTGACCAAAGCTTTCACCTAAATCACTATTTAAATCTACCGCTTTTATCATCGTTATTATTCTCTTAAGCAATATTGAGGTAATTGAAAATAGCGCCAACAGACATGATCCCCATATACCAAGTCAAAGCGCAGACTAAAATTGCCGACCATTGCAACCACATTGGATATTTATAGCCATTCATAAGATCTTGACGACGCCATGCAACAAAAATAAATAACGTCATACCAATAGGTAAAATCAATCCGTTGAAGCCACCAGCAAAGACTAATAAGGCAGCAGGAGCTGTTCCCATAACCATATAAATTGCCAATGAAATAGCGATAAAAATAATAGTAGCAATATTGCGTTGACGCTCTGTAATACCCTTTTTAAACACGGTTATAAACGACATAGACGTATAAGCAGCACCAATCACACTAGTCAACGCAGCTGCCCATAAAATAAGACCAAAAATTCGTAGTCCAGTTAAGCCCGCTGCATGTTGGAATGCTTGAGAAGCAGGATTAGCCGCATGGCTGGAAATATCTAGTGTCACTCCACTTGCGACAACACCTAAAATTGCTAAAAATAGGATATAACGCATTAATCCAACCACTAATATCCCTTTAGTTGCCGCGCTAGATACCGCATCGATATTTTCAATACCTGTTGTACCTTTATCGAGCAGACGATGTGCTCCTGCATAACAAATATAACCACCAACCGTACCTCCGACGATGGTTGTTATAGTGGCAAAATTAATCGTATTAGGCAGTACTGTTTGTTTTAATGCTTCACCTATAGGAGGATTGGACGCAAACATTACAAAAAGTGTTAATAAAATCATCACGATGCCAAGAACAATGATCATGCGATCAATAAAATGACTCGCTTTGCGTGAAGAGAAGATATAAATCGCCAGTAAAGCACTTAAAACCCCACCCCATTTAGGATCCAGTCCTACCATGGCATTAAGCCCTAAACCAGCCCCAGCAATATTACCGACATTGAATACCAAACCACCAAAAATAACCAATACAGCTAATAAGTATCCACTACCGGGAATTGCCTTATTCGCAATATCAGAAGCGCGCATGTTAGTCACGGTAATGACTCGCCAAATACTTTGTTGCACAACAAAGTCAATGACGATAGAAGCTAATATCCCAAATGCAAAGGCTGCTCCCATCGTCGCTGTAAAGGTAGCTGTTTGCGTAATAAAACCTGGACCAATTGCAGATGTAGCCATTAAAAAAATCGCTGCAATTAATGATGAACGCCTATTTTTTATAAATGATGGTGATGTTGTATTCACAGGATCTTGTGTAGCCATAACTGGCCCCCTTTTATCATAATTATTTTAATTATTATTGCTTAGGTAAGTAGTAAGGCAATTAGCATGCCATTGTTGAGCACGGAGTAATAATTGTTAATCAATAGATATTAGATTGTTGAACAATTAATAATAATAGATGAATAAATAAGCAAATAGATTTAAATATGCGATGATAAAAGTGCCAACAAGATCTCATTTTTAACATTTTATTGACATTTGCGTGGGGGAGTAAAAAATAGATATGCCCCAAAATAGCGCATAAAAAAGAGTTATGCGCAAAATTGGTGCATACATTTTGGCATCAAATACAGTTGATAATATAAAAATTTATTAATGATTTTGTTAACTATTTTTAATAAAAACAAGGATAAAGAGAGTGAGGAAACTAGCACAGTTGTATATTAGAGGTTATATATTATATAGCTGACTGTTAGAATAGAGGCTTCTATTACGTTTATAGCAGAAGATAATGCAGAAAAAAACATCACCACAGATCCTTTGCCAAAAAATCGCTGATATTATTCGCCAAAAAATTACTATCGGCGAATTACCTCCAGGAGAGAGGCTTTCAGAAGCTACTTTAAGCGAGCAGCTTGAAATATCTCGTAATACATTAAGAGAAGTATTTCGTATATTAACCCAAGAAGGCCTATTAACCTATAAACCTAATCGTGGTGTGTTTGTTTCTGTACCAGATATGGCATCAATTATGGATATTTATCGCGTAAGAAGGCTGATTGAATGTGATGCTTTACGACATGCCTATCCAATGCACCCAGCCATTTCCCGCATGCAAGATAACGTTAATCAAGCAAAAATGTTTCAACAACAAAAAGATTGGAATAGCGTTGGAACCTGTAATATGCATTTCCATACCGCTATCGTCGAGCTTTCTGATAGCCCTAGGTTATTTAAACAATATCAACTTATTTTAGCAGAATTACGATTAGCCTTTGGTTTACTCAATGATCCCCAGTTATTACATGCTCCTTATATTGAGAAGAATGAGCATATTTTAACGCTATTGATGAATGGGAAAGCGCAAGAAGCGGCAATCGAAATGGAAAGTTATTTAGAAATATCCGAGCGAACCGTATTAGCCGCTTTTTCTCGCCACAACATCTGTTAATATCAACGAAAAATAGATAGTAAAATTGCCCTCATCTAGAGCATGCTTAAATTTACAGGATTAGTTTTCAAACGCAAAAAAGCCAACCCATTGGGTTGGCTTTCTCGTCTTATTTAATGCTTGGCAGTTCCCTACTCTCACATGGG
>PPYF01241749.1_pt1 | contig 50105 bp, 41 predicted proteins | sample 1559871 | NCBI WGS metagenome assembly PPYF01 (sample SAMN08240021, study PRJNA423297) | Human gut metagenome, whole genome shotgun sequencing project.
CGCCACCATCAGCACGCCGAACACCCAATATTTCTTCTTATCAAAGGAAACCTGCACCACATCCCCTGTGGCACTCTCGCGTGCAAACGGTTTCAGCTGCATCATCATCACCGCAAGCGGAACCAGCATAAGCACCATGCAGATCATTGCCAGCCCGTTCAGCACCTCGCGGCCAAAGAAAATTGTGTTCGCTGTGCTGATGGGCTGGGCATCGCCCGCCAGCAGCTCACCGTTGTTATAGGCCAGTGTCTGTTCAAAAAATTTCAGCGCGTCCGAAACCGACCGTACCGAAATCTGGTTGGTGGCATGCATCTCCGGGTTGAAGCAGACAACCCTCGCACAGCGCCCTTCCACAGCCTGGCGCAGCTGTTCGTTATCTGTAATGCTAATTTCCGTATAGCCGCCCAGCTGTTCATGAGAAGCGGTTATGTCATCAATGCTGTACCAGGTCTCATCTGCCACAGTTTCCGCCGAATGCCAGGCCTCCAGCGTTGTTTCCGCTGCAGGGTAGCCGATGTAGGAATCATAATCTCCAATGATAAGCCCAAGGTTTACCTGTGCGTTTCTGCGCACTTCAAACCCGCCTACCGTCACGGTTTGCATGGGCGACACCTGCGGCGCATCGCCGCCCACAATCAGCGCGGCTTTCAGCCTTGTGTTGAAATGCTCGGTCTTTTCCGCCTTAATGGTGTTAAAATGCGCCAGCTGGTCTTCATTCAACCGCTGTTCTGCCAGTGTGCTGGCGTCCTGCGTAATTTCGCTTTCGGTAAACTTCTGCCCGAATTCTTCATACAGCACATTGATCAGAATATCGTTCAGCGTATAATACCCCACGTCGATGGACGCTGCATAAGAGGTTCTGCGCGAGCCCTGCGAATGGCCCATCATGCCAATGCGGGTCTGGTCCACAAACTTCAGCGTGCGCACAAATTCCAGCGCGTCATGCAGGCCGCCCGGCGTGTTGCGGGCGTCGTAATCCTGCTCGCCGGCTCCTATCTCATCCCTTTGAGGGAATTCGCTGATGCCCGAACCGTTGGCGCTTACTGCAAACACAACAAACCCGCGGCGCGCCAGCTCCATGGCATAACTGTTCATGCCCTTGTGGGTGCAACCGGCCCCGTGTGTGACAATAACAGCTGGCAGGCTGTCTTCGTCCGTCGTTCCCACAGGGTAGTACAATTCCCCGTCCAGCAGGGCGCCCCGCGCGTCAATGTTGATCTGCTCGATCTTTACGCGCCCAAAATTGGTTGCCAGCACATGTGCAAAGCCGCTGAAAAGTAAAATCAGCACGTGATAGAAAACAAGTATTTGCTATTTTCACCTCTCCCCTTTCCACAGGCTTATCTACTTGCCGGAAGCAAATTACGATTTTATGATATTCTCGGCCAGTTCCATCAAATTTTACCAGAACAATTAAGACTGTCTGACACCTTCTCTATCACCGACATCCGTCAGTTTTTTCCTTCTTTCCGCTGCGGAATGCTGCACGGCAGCCCTCTCCACCTCCATACCGTTTTTCCATGCTTCCAGGTATTGTTCAAAATCTTTCTGCCCGGCGGCGGTTGGCGTTTCCACACGCTTTTCGCTGCCCTGGAACGCCACATCCGTCAGGAACTGCTGCAGGCCGCAAAAATGGCCCCGGTTTGCCATATAAGCGGCCAGAATGGCCATTCCCCAGGGGCCGCCCTCGCCCGCCGTGGCCTGCACAGCCACCGGAACGCCCAGCGCGTCTGCCATCACCTTCTGCCCCGCGCCCGGCGTTTTGAAAAAGCCTCCGTGCCCGGTGAGGCACTGCATTTCCACATGTTCGCGCTGCGTCAGAATGTCCATGCCCAGGCGCAGCGTGGCGCACGCGGTGTAAAGCTGCGCGCGCATAAAGCCCGCCAGCCCCCACCGCATGCCGGGCATGCGCACCAGAAGCGGCCTGCCCTGTTCCATTCCGGCCACGGGCTCGCCCGCAAGGTAGTTGTAGGCAACGCATGCCTGCGGCGGGCCGTCTGCCTCAAGGGCAACGCGGTACAAAAGGTCGTAGCATGCAGCCTTGCGCATGGCAAAGCCGGCCTTTTCTGCAAACTCCATGAACACCGCCGCCCAGGCGTCTATTTCGCCCGTGCAGTTGTTGCAGTGCACCATGGCCGCAGGGGCGCCTTCGGGCGTGGCCACAATATCAATCTGCGGGTACACCCCGCGCAGCGCATGTTCCAGCACCACCATGGAAAAGATGCTGGTGCCTGCGCTGACATTGCCCGTGCGCGGGGCAATGCTGTTTGTGGCCACCATGCCGGTGCCGGCATCGCCCTCGGGCGGACACAGCGGTATGCCCGGGCGCAGTGTGCCAGAGGCGTCCAGCAGGGCGGCACCGCGCGCCGTAAGGCGCCCGGCATTTTCCCCGGCAAGGCGCACGGGCGGCAGAATGTCCCGCAGCTTCCACGGCACGCCAAAGCGGCCGGCCGCGGCGTCAAAGGCCGCCAGCTTTTCTTTGTCGTACCCGGCCCTGCCCACGGGGAACATGCCGCTGGCGTCGCCAATGCCCAGCACAAATTCGCCCGTAAGCTGTTCGTGCACATAGCCGGCCAGCGTGTTCAGCCTGGCAATGTGCGGCACATGCGCCTCGCCGTTCAGCATGGCCTGGTAGACGTGCGCCGCGCTCCACCGCTGGGGGATATTGCAGCCCAAAAGCCCGCTCAGTTCATCGGCCGCCGGGCCGGTGGTTGTGTTTTGCCAGGTGCGGAACGGCACCAAAAGGCGCCCGTCCTCGCCGAACGCCAAATAGCCGTGCATCATGGCGGATATGCCAATGCCGCCCAGCGTTTGCAGCTGCGCCCCGTAGGTGGCGCGCACCTGCGCCGCCAGCGCCGCATAGCACGCCTGCAGCGTGTGCCAGACAGCGTCCAAAGAATAGGTCCAGTACCCGTCTTTCAGGCTGCTTGCCCATTCGGCGCTGCCCGAGGCAAGGGGGCGGCAATCTGGCCCCACCAGAACGGCTTTCACCCGTGTAGAACCCAGCTCGATGCCCAGGTAAAGCTGTTCCTGGGCCGGCAGCACGGCCGGGTTGGCATGTTCACGCATGGCGCGCCTCCTTTCCAAGCTGGCCGTAATATGCATTTTCGCCGTGTTTGCGGCAATAATGGCGGCGCAGCAGCTCTGGCTGCATGGGCGGCTGGCCCGGCTGCAGCAAAAGGTTCTGCCAGGCCATACAGGCCACCTGTTCCAGCACAATGGCGTGCTCCAGCGCGTCCAGTGCGTCTGCCCCCCACGCAAAGGGCCCGTGGCTGTGCACCAAAACCGCAGGGATACTGGCCGGGCTGCGCGTGCGGAATGTCTCGGCAATGACATTGCCCGTCTCGCGCTCGTACTCGCCCTCTATCTCCTGCCGCGTCATGCGGCGCGTGCAGGGCACCTCGCCAAAAAAGGTATCGGCGTGCGTGGTGCCCAGCGGCGGAATGCCCCGCCCGCTTTGTGCGAACACGGTTGCCCAGCGGCTGTGCGTGTGCACCACACCGCCAATGTGCGGGAAGGCGTTGTACAGCACCCGGTGCGTGGGCGTGTCGGAAGAGGGGCGCAGCGCCCCCTCCAGCACTTGGCCGCTGTTCAGGTCTACCACCACCATGTCCTCCGGCGTCAGGTGTTCATACGCCACCCCGCTGGGTTTAATCACCAGCGCGCCGCGCGCCCTGTCCACGCCGCTGACATTGCCCCATGTCAGCGTGACAAGCCCGCTGCCGGGAAGGCGCCGGTTGGCCTCGCACACCTGGCGTTTCAACTCGTTCAGCATTTCAGCCTCCATGCAAGGTCGTTCCAAAGCAGCTGCTGGCGCAGGGCGTCTTCGGTAGAGCCGTCTGTGATATGAACCACTTCTATGCCCATCATCTCGGCCCAATCCTTCAGCATCTGAGGCGTTGCGTCATAGCTCAGCACACTGTGGTGCGCCCCGCCCGCCAGAATCCACAGCTTGGCCCCCAGGCACAGGCTGGGCTTTGCGCGCCACATCACGCGCGCCACGGGAAGGTTTGGCATATCCAGAATGGGCTTTACGCACTCGATGTCCTGAATAATCAGGCGGAAGCGCCCGCCCATATCTACCAGCGTGGCCGCCACGGCAGGCCCCGCGTGGCCTTCAAACACCAGGCGCGCGGGCGGCTCTCTGTCCCCAATGCCCAGCGGGTGCACCTCGATGCGCGGCCGCTGGGCTGCCACGGACGGGCACACCTCCAGCATATGCGCCCCCAGCGAATACTCTTTGCCGGGCTCCAGGTTGTAAGTATAATCTTCCATAAAGGCCGTGCCGCCCGGCATGCCTTGTGTCATCGCCTTGATAATGCGCGTCATGGCGCTTACTTTCCAGTCCCCTTCGCCGCCGTAACCATATCCGTTTGCCATCAGGTTCTGGCTGGCCAGCCCGGGAAGCTGGCGCATGCCGTAAAGGTCCTGGAAGGTATTGCTGAAGGCCTCGGCGCCCTCTGCGTCCAGCATGTGCTGAATGGCCAGCTCTTCGCGCGCCTGGTAGCGCACCGTCTCCATATCGTCTGTGGCAAACGTATAGCGCGCGGCATACTCTGCCATTTTTTCCTCAATTTCCTGCGGCGTCACGCGGGCCATCTCTTCCACAAGGCTGCCCACCGGCCAGGTGTTCACCTGCCAGCCAAACTTCATCTGCGCCTCTACTTTATCGCCTTCCGTCACGGCCACTTCCCGCATGTTATCGCCAAAGCGCATCACCTTCAGCTGCCGGCTGGTGCGGTAGCCCACAGCAGCGCGCATCCAGGTGCCAATTTCCTGCAGCGTGGCTTCATCCTTCCAGTATCCCATCACCACTTTGCGCGCCAGGCGCATGCGCGTTTCCATAAAGCCATACTCTCGGTCGCCGTGCGCCGCCTGGTTCAGGTTCATGAAGTCCATATCAATTTCGTCGTTCGGGATGGCGCGGTTATACTGTGTGGCAAAGTGGCAGTAGGGCTTTTGCAGAAGGCGCAGGCCCTCTATCCACATTTTCGCAGGGCTGAACGTGTGGCACCACACCATCACGCCACAGCAGGCTTCGTCTTCGTTTGCCATTTTCATCAGCTGCACGGCGTCCTGCGCGCTTTTCACCGTCCCGCGGTAAATCAGCGGGAAAGGCAGGGCACGGCTCATCTCTGCAGCCATCTCCTGCCCGCGCCGGGCCACCGTGTCCAGCACCTGCTGCCCATATAGCGTCTGCGAACCAATCAGCAGCCAAAAGGTTCGCTCCCCGGCTTTTTTCACAGTTTTATTCCCCCAGTTTTTGTTTTTTCAGAATTGGCCTCTTCTGGTTTCCAGAATAGCTGCCGTTTGGCAAAAAATCAATACAAATTTAAATACAAATTATTTTTTCATCACTTATCCCAAGCTTGTCAACAATTCATTAGGCATATTTCTTTTATTTGTCTTTATTTTTCGCCTTTTTTTAGAAATTTGTATTGTTTTGCTTGTAAAGTTTGCCGGGTTCTATTACAATAAAAGCACCGGCACCGCCGCCAAAGGAGGACGCATATGGGCCAGCAAAAAAAGTACATGCAGCTATATGACGAAATGGTGAAGCTGATCCAGACGGGCAAGCTTGCGCCGGGCGACAGGCTGCCCACCGAGCAGGAGCTTTCGCACACCTTTGCGGTTAGCCGCCAGACGGTGCGCCAGGCACTTGGGAAGATGAAAGAGGCTGGGCTGATCAGCAGCCTTCAGGGCAGCGGCTCGTTTGTTTCCGAAAAAGCGTGCGCCATGCGCCGCACCTGCCGCATTGCCGTTATCACCACCTATATCAGCACCTATATTTTCCCGTCTATTCTGCGCGGCATTGAAGATGTTGCCACGTCCAACGGCTATTCCATTCTTTTGAAAGCCACCAACAACAGCATTGCCAAAGAACGGGATATTCTGAGCGGCCTTTCTGCGCAGGATGTGGACGGCCTGATTGTGGAGGGCACAAAAACCGCATTGCCCAACCCAAACCTGCCCTTTTACCGCACCTTTGCCAGCAGCGGGCTTCCGCTTGCCTTTTTCAACGGCTATTATCCAGACCTTCTGGCCAGCCCCACGCCGAACATCCGCTATGTGGTGATGGATGACCGCCAGGGCGGGTATGAGCTGACGCACGAGCTTCTTGCGGCGGGGCACCGCCGCATCGGCGCCATTTTCAAAAGCGACGACATTCAGGGTGTGCACCGGTTTTCTGGGTATATGCAGGCGCTGACAGAGAACGATGTCCCCATTCGGGACGAACACATCCTCTGGTTCAACACCGAGACAAAGCACACCATTGCCGGGCAGCCCGGCTTTTCTGCGCTGCTGCAAAACTGCACGGCGCTTGTCTGCTATAACGACGAGATTACCGCACAGGTGCTGGCCGCTTTGCAGGACGCCCATACCAGCAGCGTGCGCGCCCTGCGCTCTTTTGACGGCATGCTGCCCGCGCCGCAGCCCTGCGCGGATCTTCGTTCCCTGCCGCATGCCAAGGAACAGCTTGGGGCCCTGGTGGCGCAAAAGCTGCTGCGAATGATAGCCGGGGCCGGCGAAAACAATGCGGTGATGCCGTGGAAATAACATCAGCCCCCGGGGCAGCCAGTTGGCCGCCCCGGGGGCTGTTGTTGTTTTCTTCTGTGCGGCGGAAAAGGCATGCCGCCGCAGAAAGCACGGGCCTACCTTGGGCCGAACCGCGTGACGGCCGCCGTAAGGGCATACACCCGTGTGGCGCCCGCCTGTTTCAGCGCCCGGGCGCATTCCTCCATGGTAGAGCCGGTGGTAAACACATCGTCTGCCAGCAGAAAGGCCCTGCCGCGTACCGCCTCGGGCGCACGCGCACGGAAGGCGCCCTTCAAATTTCTGCGCCGCTCTTCGCCGGAAAGCCGGGCCTGCGGCGGCGTTTCGCGCACCTTTTCCAAAAAGCCCGCGCACAGCGGCAGGCCCGCCGCGCGCGCCAGGTATCGCGCCAAAAGCAGGGGCACGTCATAGCCGCGCCTGGCAAGGCGTTTTCGGGCGGACGGCACGGGAATGACGCCGTCCGCCCCAAGCCCTTCCGGAAGGGCGGCCGCCATTGCCCCGGCAAACAGGCGGGCAACGTCCGGCCTGTCGGCATATTTCATGCGGTGCACGGCCTCGCGCACGCCGTCCTCATACCAAAAGGCGGCAAAGGCGCCGTCCAGCACAAGCGGGGCCGCGGCAATGTCCGGCGCGTGCCCGCGCGAAAGGCGCGCCAGTTCGCCCTTGCATGCCGGGCACTCGGGCAAAAGGCCCAGCACTTCGTCACACAGCAGGCACCGCGGCGGGAACAGCGCGTCCACCGCATGGCCCCAAAGCGCCCGCGCGGTCATATGCCCTCCCCCTTCAGCATCTGCGCCAGCTTGGAAAAGCGCTTGTTGCGCATGGCGTTCTGCGCCATGGCCGCGGCCTCGGCGGCATGCCCCGCAAGGATGCACAAATCTTTCGCGCGCGTGACGCCCGTGTACAGCAAATTGCGGTAGCACAGGCGCGGCGGCACTTCAAACAGGGGAATTACCACCGCGGCAAATTCGCTGCCCTGGCTTTTGTGGATGGTGATGGCATAGGCAAGCTCCAGCTCGCGCAGGGCCTCGCCCGAATACACAAGGCGCCTGTCCTCGCTGCGCACCGTCACGGTGCCCTCGCGCGGGTCCACCGCTTCAATAATGCCCATATCGCCGTTAAAGGCCCCGGCGCCGTCCTCCCCGCCGCCGGGGCGGGTAAAGGGGATGTCGTAATCGTTGCGCACCTGCATCACCTTGTCGCCCGTGCGCAGCACCTTGTCGTACAATTTCAGCTCTGCCTTGTGCGCCGCGGGCGGGTTCAGCCGCTGCTGCAGCGCGGCGCACAGCGCCTGTGTGCCCACGGGGCCCATTTTGGTGGGGCACAGCACCTGGATATCCTCCATGGGGTCGTAGCCATAGCTTTGCGGCAGGCGGCGGGCCACAAGGTCGCACACCAGCGCCGCGCACGCCTCTGCCGTGGGGCACTCCAGCTGGAAAAAGTCGCTGTCGCGCGTGCCCTTCTGCGGCGCAAGGCCCTCTACAATGCGGTGCGCGTTGGAAATGATGAGGCTTTGCGCGGCCTGGCGGAAAATCTCTTTCAGGCGCACCACCGGCACAAGGCCGCTGGCAATGACGCTGGCCAGCACGTTGCCCGCGCCCACGCTGGGCAGCTGGTCTTCATCGCCCACCATGATGATGCGGCAGTTTGGCTTCAGCGCGTTCAGCAGGCTTTGAAACAGCAGCACGTCCACCATGCTCATCTCGTCAATGACAATGACGTCGCACTTCAGGGGGTTCTTCGCATTGTGCAGAAAGCGCGTGGAATCTGCGGCGGTGTGGTCTACCTCCAGAAGGCGGTGGATGGTTTTCGCCTTCCGGCCCGTCAGCTCGGAAAGGCGCTTGGCTGCGCGCCCCGTGGGGGCGGCCAGGGCCACGCGGTCCCCGTTTTCTTCAAAGGCGGCCAGCATGCCGTTCACCGCCGTCGTCTTGCCGGTGCCCGGCCCGCCGGTGAGCACCAGCGCGTTCTCGCTCAGCGCTTTTTCAATGGCCTGTTTTTGCAGCGGCGCATAGCGGATGCCGTTCACGGCCTCCAGCCTGCGGATGGCCGCGGCCGCGCTTTTGCCGCCGTGCGGCGGAAGGCACATGGTCTCGCGCAGGGCCAGCGCCACGCACCGCTCGGCGTCATAGTATTCCGGCAGGTATACGGCCGCATCCTCTTCCTCGCCAAACAGCACGGCGTCGCCGTCATCGCACATCTGGCGCAGGGCGCTTTCCACCTGCTGCGGCTCCACATGCAAAAACTGCGCCACCGTGGGCACCAGCTTTGCCGCGGGCAGGCAGGCGTGGCCGTTGTTCAAATTATGGCGCAGCACATGCACAAGGCCCGCGCGCACGCGCTCGAACGAATCGTATTCCAGGCCCAGCTGCCCGGCAATGGCGTCTGCCGCGCGAAAATCCTGATAAGCGGGGTAGCCGCACAAAAGGTACGGGTCGTGGCGCAACATGTCCACGGTATCCGGCCCGTAGTGGCGGTACAGCGCCACGGCAACGCTGGCCGGAAGCTGCCAGCGCGCCAGGCACTCGATGGCCTCGCGCACGCCAAACATTTTTTGAAACTCGCGCGAGGCCTCGTACGCCTTTTCGCGCGTAAGGCCCTTCACCGTAGCCAGCACCTCGGGCTGGCTGGCAATCACCTCCAGCGATTCCTCGCCAAAGGCAGCCACAATGCGCGCGGCAATGGCCTTGCCAATATGCGGCAAAGCGCCGCCCGAGAGGTAGCGCCGGATGGCGGCGGCCGTCTCGGGCAGGCGCACTTCATAGCTTTCTGTTTTAAACTGCTGGCCGAAGGTGGGGTGCATGGCAAAGCGCCCGTGCAGCGTAACCTCCTCGCCCGCGCGCACCTCGCACAGCGGGCCCACGGCGGTGTACAGCTCGCCGTCGCGCTCGTCCGCCACCTCCAGCACGGCATAGCCCGTCTGCTCGTTGGCATATACCACCGTCTCCACCGTGCCGGAGATGCTTAACGTTTCTTCCATGGATATTTACTTCCTCAACTGCTAATTATAGGGCAAGGCCGTCCAGCAATTCTGGCAAATTTCCCTTTGAGTGCTGTGCAAATGCGAGTGCATGCCCCGTATACTGAAAAATCAACTTTACCAACATTGAGAACAACTCTGCCTTTTCCTTTTCCCCCAAAGAAACAGTTTTTTCTCGAAAGAAAAAGCTCTCTATTTCTGTCAATGTCCCCAATAATTCCTGTGCTGCCACCTCTTTGGTATCACTTTGCGCCAAGGCATACAGCTTATTCGCCAAAGATTCCTCTTCTTTCCCCCAAAAGGGGAAAATCGTCTTACTATTGCTCGAGCCCATTGGGGTTTCTAGCAGGGCATTGCGCATGCGGGCCAGCACAACGCACGATGCCTCCCGCTTTTTTAGAAACGCCGCTTCCTCTTCATACAATACACCAATGCCGTTCCAATATTTGCGAAACCGCACAGCTTCTTGCGCTGCTGTACGCGTGCATGCCGTGCGTTCCAACGGCAGATATTCATTCCAATTCTCTAACAGGCCTGTACCCGCCTGGTATGCTCTCCAGAAAATAGACGCTGCCCCACGTGTATGCGAATGGCATACTTCCGTGCTGTGAAGCATGCATGTACAACGGCCTGCACGCAGCAAATCGGCTGCGTACATCATATCTTCGGCAAATTCGCCATGGAACGGATGGCTGTTCCACACTTCTTTCTTTGTCATATGGGCCACATCATCAATGTAAAGCACAGGCTCCCATTCGCGGAAAGTTTTAGGCATATGCAACATTTTATCAATATGGTCTTTAAAACTGTTTGCTTTTGTTTGGATATTCTGCTGCACTTCATATTTTGCCATCATGTCTGCCGAACAATGAGGGGCCTGCCTGCAGGAAACCGCATCTACCCCCGCATACAAAAGCATACACGCCATTTTATAAAGTGCGTCAGGGCGGTCAAAACAAGCGTCCTGCACCGTAAAAAGCAGCAATTCTCCCTGTGCATGCTGTGCGCCAAGATTGCGTGCAGCACTGTGAGAAAAATTCTGCTTGCGAATGGGGAGGACTTTGGCCCCATATTGCCGTGCCACATCACAGGTTCCATCTGAACTTTGTGTGACAACTGTGATATATTCTATTTCGCTCAACCCTTTTTGGTTTTTAAGCGAATTCAGTAGTGTAGGAAGTTCCTTTTCCCCTTGAAAAGCTGGGATAATCACAGAAATCTTCACCGGCAAAACTGGTGGTGCCTTTGCTATGATAGCATCCACATCAGGAAAATCCGTATGAAAAAACGGCTTACACAGCTTCTCGCGCAGATAGCGGGCTGGCCATGTCAACTTCCATACAGGGTCATCCACCACAGTTTCATGCAGCTTCTGCAATTTTTGAAACGAACTCTGAGCAGCTGCATTTTGCTCCATCAGCAATTTTATCCCCTGCTCTAAACTGGCAATATATTCTTGTTCGTCCATTTTGACAGTCCTTTCAAATACCAGGCATTATTCCCCTTGCGGCACCGCCAGAAGGCGGCACACCTCGGCGCCCACCGTGGCGGGCGAGGCGAACGTCACGCCGCGCATGCTGGGCTCCAGCGGCTGGGCCCCGGCCGCCTTTGGCGAAAGCACCACCAGCGCCGCATCCGGCAGCTTGGCGCGCGCGTCCAGCACGGCGGCCCACATCTGCTCTGCATCCTGCACGCAAAGCAGCACCACGGCGTTTTTCAGCGTTTTGCGCTTTGCGCTTGCCTGCGAGGCCAGCTCTGTGAGGTAATAGGCCCCCAGCACCGCCAGCATCGTCACCAGAATCAGCAAGATTCCGCTGAGCATGTTCCACTCCCCCTTTCCCGCTATCCTATGTGGGAAAGGGGGAAAGCGTTCTTTTATTCGGAATCCCGGTTCGCCATATTTTCAAGATAAATGTGAAGCTTTCCACACGCTTCCATGCACCGCATATCAGCAATCATGCCGTCACAAAAACGGCGCATATCGGCAAGGCTCACCTGAAATTGCAGTTCTGGGTTTTCATAAAAAATTTTGTTGTACTTGCGGTACTTTTCAATGCGCTCTGCCGTCTGGCGCGCACCCGCAGGCAGCACAAACACAGAAGTGGCGCGGTCAATGTCCACATGGTCCGGGTCGATGCGCTTGCCCTTGGCCAAAAAGCGCATCCACATAAACCAATCCTCGTTGCCCTCCATTTCTTCGTGCAGGCCGCCGCACGCCTCAAACAGGCTTTTTTTGAACACAGCACTTTGAATGGGGATCTGGCAGGTTTGGCACATGGTAAACAGGTCCACCCTGTCAAAATGCATGGGGTGGACATCCCGCACTTCATACTGCCATTGCGTTTCGTCCTGCATGTCCACCTTCATCACCATTGCGCAGCCCAAAATCAGGTCTGCCTGCGGATGCTCGTTTGCCTTGGCGGCCATCAGTTCCAAATGGTCCGGGTAAAAATAGTCATCGTCATCCAGAAAATTGAGGTATTCCCCCGTGGCTGCCCGCAGCCCCATGTTGCCGTTTTTTCCTCGCCCCTGCCGCGTGCCCGTGCACAGGTAATGGATGGGAAGGTCGGCAAACTCCTGTTCCACCATGGCCCGGCTTACCGGTTCGCCGTCCTCGGCCACAATAACTTCAAAGTTCCGGTATGTCTGCCAGCGCAGCGTCTGCAACGTTTTTCGCAGGCTTTGCGGGCGCGCGCAGGTGCGCACCACCACGCTGAATTTCGGGCCCTGCCGCACCGGCGCCTCCAACACAAAGCGGCCTCGTTCCGGCGCATGCGCAGGTGCCAGCAGATGCTGTGCCGCGCAAATGGGCGCTGCCGCGGCTGCACAAAACAGTGCTTTGCTGCGCCTGCGCCAACCTGCAAAGCCGGGTATTTTGAGGAAATGAGAAAGATATTGCTTGCCCAGCACCTTGCGCACGTGTGCGAAGTGCTGCGGGTGCCGCAGCGTGCGAAGATATTGCGCATTGGCCTGCACCATTTGCCGGAATGTGCCGTATTTATAACTTAAAAGCAGGTTTCCAAGCTGTGTGCCTGCATATTCCCGCAGGCTGCTGGCCTGCGTATTTTCCCGGTTCAGCACAAAATGATAAACCAGCGCCTGCGGCACATAATACAGCGGCGTGCCATGCGCCCGAATGCGCCAGGAGAGGTCGACATCTTCACAATACATAAAAATATGCTCGTCAAAGCCGCCCACAGCTGTGAACGCAGCGCGCCGCACGCAAAAAGCGGCGCCGCTGGCCCATGGCGTCTCCAGCGTGACGGGGTCAAAATGGTGGCCCATCTCGCGCGGCAGCTGCCTGCATTCGAACCCTCCTGCCTGCGGCCGGGCGGCTGCCGCCTCGTCCAAGGCAACGAACACCTCCGGGTCTACAGCCGTATCTACGTTCAGGAACAACAACATGTCAGCCTGGCCCGCCCGTGCACCCGCGTTGCACGCCGCGCCAAAGCCCACATTTTTTGCCCCGCGCACAATGGTAAAGCCGCCGAATTCCGGGTGTTCGGCACGCAGCTGTTCCAGCAAAGGCAGCGTGCCGTCCTGAGAAGCGTTATCTGCAAACACAAGATGCAGCTGATCTTTCGGGTAATGCGCCGAAGCCAGGGCCTGCACGCAGCCGCGCAGCCATTTTTCACTGTTATAGGTCACCATGACGATATCATACTGCATGGTTTTTCCTCCTTGTTACTTTTTCCCTCTGCGCAAAAATGCGGTGAGGCGCCAGGGGAAGGATTCCCTTGCTGTCTGCGCAAACGCGGCATATTCGTCTATAGAGCGCATGCGGGCAGGGTCTTGTTCCAGCACCTCTACCCGCGCGCCAGATAGAAAGCTGCCCGCACGCACCAGCCAGCGGCCAAACGCCCGCAGCGGCCCTGTGCACCGCCAGGAAGCAGAGCCCGCCACCGCATATGCGGCGTCGCGAAACTCCTGCGCATGCTCGCGCAGATAATTCTGTCTTGCATCCACATACCATACATGGTCTGCAATTTCACCCATAGAAGTATGCAACGAGTAATTTTGGGCTTTCTCAAAGAAATGTGTTTTGCCTGCTTCAAAAGCCTGCCTGCGTTGTGCGCGCACCACGGGATCTTCCGGTGTTTTGAACTCGCTTGTCACCACGCCGCACGTCACAGGCTGCTGCACACTGGCATAACGCATCCACAGGTCCCAGTCTTCAAACACGTCCATCTGTTCATCCAGGCCGCCGTATTCTTCAAACAGGCTTTTGGCAAACAGCACCGCCTGAATGGGCACGATGTTGTTGCAGGCCACGTCCACACGCGTGGCCCCCTGCACAGGGTATGCTTTGCGGCTCTGTGTCACCCATGTGACGCCGTCTGCCTCATAATGGCCGCAAAGTTCTGTGCTGGCGGCAAAAAACAGCCTTTCCTGCGGGTGTTCGCGCAAAAGGGCCTGCCAGGTTTCAATGTATTGGGGCAAAAGCGCGTCGTCATCATCAAAAAAGCACAAATAGTCCCCTTTTGCCAGGCGGGCGGCACGGTTGCCTGCCGCGCTCCGGCCCACATGTGTGCCGGTTGCCTCATAGTGCAATGGGAAATACGGTGCAAATTCCTGCACAACGTCCTCGGAGGTGGCCTTGCCGTCCTCCACCACCACAACCTCATAGCCCTCTTTCACCGTTTGGGCGCGCACCGTCTCCAGCGCGCAGCGCAAAAGGCGCCCGCGCGCATGTGTGCGCACCAAAATGGAAATAAGAGGCTGCGCTGTATTGTTTTCGCTCATAGAGCCATCCCTTCCGTCCATCCCATTTGGCCGCCGGCCGCTGCGAATGCCGCCGGCTCTCTTCTTTCAGCCCGTCGGCCGTCAAAGAGATTATAGCATAAATACAGCCTTCACGAAAGCTGCTGTATACAGAAAAGCCCGGCAATCCGCCAGGACTGCCGGGCTTTTTAAACTGCGCCAGACGCAAAAACGTTGTGAAAAACCAATGCTTTCCTGCATCCATATGCGTGAGGCCGGGGCTTTTTGCCTTATGCCCGGGCCAGCGCCGCCTTCAGCGCGGCGGCCTTATCGGTGTTTTCCCAGGCCACGCCCAGGTCTTCGCGGCCCATGTGGCCGTAGGCCGCAAGGGCGCGGTAGATGGGCTTTTTGAGGCCCAGCGCCTCGATGATAGCGGCCGGGCGAAGGTCGAACACCTGTTCCACCGCGGCCTCAATGGCGCCCTCGTCCACCGCGGCGGTGCCGAAGGTGTCCACCCGGATGCTGACGGGCTGCGCCACGCCAATGGCGTAGGCAAGCTGCACCTCGCAGCGGCGCGCAAGGCCCGCCGCCACCACGTTTTTTGCCACCCAGCGCGCGGCGTAGGCGGCCGAGCGGTCTACCTTTGTGGGGTCTTTGCCCGAGAACGCGCCGCCGCCGTGGCGGCCCATGCCGCCGTAAGTGTCCACAATAATCTTGCGCCCGGTGAGGCCGGAGTCGCCCTGCGGGCCGCCCACCACAAAGCGGCCGGTGGGGTTGATGTAATATTTGGTGTTTTCGTCCACAAGGGCGGCGGGCAGCACAGGGGCAATTACCTCGCGGCGGATATCTTCGCGCAGCTGCGCCAGCGCCACATCGGCCGAGTGCTGGGTGGAAATTACCACCGCCTCAATGCGCACGGGCTCATCGCCGTCATATTCCACCGTCACCTGGCTTTTGCCGTCCGGCCGCAGGTAGCCCAGCGTGCCGTCCTTGCGCACGGCGGTAAGGCGCTTGGCCAGCTTGTGCGCCAGCGAGATGGGCAAAGGCATCAGCTCGGGCGTTTCGGTGCAGGCATAGCCGAACATCATGCCCTGGTCGCCCGCGCCGCCCGGGTTCACACCCATGGCGATATCCGGGCTTTGCTCGTCGATGTTGGAGATCACGGCGCAGGTGTCGGCGTCAAAGCCGTATTTGGCGCGCGTATAGCCGATGTCGCGCACCACATCGCGCACAATTTTCTGCAGGTCTACATAGCCCTCGGTGGTAATTTCGCCCATGATGTGCACAAGGCCGGTGGAGGCCGTTACCTCGCAGGCCACGCGGCTGTTTTCGTCCTGGCGCAGAAGCTCGTCCAGCACGGCGTCGGCAATTTGGTCGCAGATTTTATCGGGATGGCCCTCGGTGACCGATTCCGACGTGAAAAATTTGTTTGCCATAGCGTTCTCCTTTCGCGGTTGCTCGTCTTTTCTTCGCGCGGCGGCCCTGCACGCGCCTTTGGCGCCGTGCAAAGCAAAAAGCCCGGCGTTCACACCGGGCTTTGAAAAGCTTATCTTTCGGTGTACACCGCAGGATTTGGCACCTTGCCTCTCGGCAGGTTGTCGGACTTCACAGGGCCTGTTCCCTCCGTCGCTCTTGATAAGACGATATTCTGTTTTCGTTTGGCACATGGTTTTGTGCAAAACAATATTTTACAGGTTTCTTTTGCATTTGTCAAGCTTTTCCCTGCATGCCGTGCAGAAAACGGCTGAGCGGCTTATAGACAAGCAGCGTGACGGCGCCGTTCAGCGCGGCATACAGCAGGTTGAACGGGATGATGGCAGGCAGCAGCATTGCCACCACTTCCCCCACGGAAGAGCCCAGAAACAGCGGCGTGAACACCAGGTTGCACCCGCACATCACCGCCGTGCGCACCAGCACAGACACGCCCAGCGCCCCCACGGCGCCCTTGTAGGTGTGCCAGCGCCGGTAGATGAGCCCCGCGGCCAGCACGCAGGCCCCGGTGCCCAGAAAATGCATCAGAATGCCGATGGGCCCGCTGGCCGCGCTGACGGTGAGGCCCTGCACAATGCACACCACCCCGGCCAGGCCCAGCCCGGCCCACGGGCCGTACAGGAAGGTGCCAATCAGGATGGGCACGTCCGCCGGGTCGTATTCCAGAAACGGCGCCGCCGGAATGAGCGGAAAGTGGACGAAGGCCACCAGCAGCACGGCCAGCGCGGCCAGCATGCCCATGGTGGCAAGGCGAAGGGTGTTGCGTTTTGTTTGTGTGTTCATGGCAGAAAGCCTCCTTTGAAATTTGCCTGCTTCGCTGCCGTGCGGCCAAGCAAAAACGCCCCTTCGTGCAAAACCTGCACAAAGGGGCGCGCACATGCCATGGGCCGCGCTGTTTCTTTCATCCGGACTGTACCGTCGGCTTTGGAATTTCACCAAATCGGCGCGAAGGGCTGCCTTCGCGTTCGTGGGCTTTACCACCGGTGGGGAATTTCACCCCGCCCCGAAACAAGCTTTGCCTTTATGATAGCGCACTGCGCGCGAAAATGCAAGAAAAAACGCCGCGCGGGGCAAAAACTTTTGCTTTGGCCTGCGCGCGGGCCCGTTTTATGGTACAATAAAGCCAGCGCGCAGGGAAACACCGCTGCCTTTCCCTGCCGCAGGGCCCGCGCCCCCTGGGCACGGCGCCAACCATTTTGAAAAAAGGAGGGCTTTTATGAGCCTGTTTGGCCTTTCCTTCTGGCAGCAGTGCCTGCCCGCCATTTTGTTTCTTTTGCTGTGCGCCGGGGCCGCCGCTGTGGCCCACAGGCTGCTGGGGCCCGCCGTGGCGCGCCTGGCGCGCAAGCTGGGCCACCCGCACATTGCCCTTGTGGCCGAGGCCTTTTTAAAGCCCGCCGCGCTGTGCATGCTGGCCGTGGGCGTGTGGGGCGCCAGCGCCCTGCTGCCCGAGGCCGTGCGCCTTGCCCTGCCTGCCCTGGGGGCCGTGGGCACCATTTGCAGCATTGCCTGCATTGTGTTCATCACCTGGGGCCTGCTGCGCGCGGCCAATCAGCTGCCCGCCCTGATTGAGGGCATTGGCGCACACCTGCCCCTTGCCACCGGGCGCGCGCTGGCCGTGTTCATTATGCGCATTGTGCAGGCGCTGGTGCTGCTGGTGGCCGCCGCCATGGTGCTGGCCAAGCTGGGCTACAACATCAACGGCGTGCTGGCCGGCCTGGGCCTGGGCGGCCTTTCGTTCGCGCTGGCCGGGCAGGATATGGTGAGCAACTTTTTCGGCGGCCTTGTGCTGGTGACCGAGCGGCCCTTTGAAATTGGCGACTGGGTGAGCACGCCGGACGTGGAGGGCACGGTGGAGGACATCAGCCTGCGCTCTACCAAGGTGCGCACGCTGGAAAACGCGCTTGTCATTGTGCCGAACTCGAAATTCACCACCACGCCCATCACCAACTGGACGCGCATGAAGATGCGCCTTGCCCGCTTTACCCTGGGGCTGGAATACAAAACATCGCCCGCCGCGCTGCAAAGCACGGTGCAGGCCGTAGAAGCCATGCTGAAGGGGCACGAGGGCGTGCATGCCGGCACCGTGCAGGTGCGCCTGCTGGATTTTGGCCCCAGCAGCCTGGATGTAACCGTACAGTTTTACACCAAAACCACCGACATCACCGAATACCGCGCCGTGCGGGAAGACATCAACCTGCGCATCCTGGGCATTCTGGCCGCGCAGGGCGTCAGCCTGGCCTTCCCCAGCCGCAGCCTGTATGTGGCAAGCACGGCCCCGGCCAAGGAGGAAAAACCATGAAAAAAGCCCTTTGCACCCTGCTTTGCCTTGCCGTGTGCGCGGCGCTGGCCGCCTGCGGCGCCCAGCCGCAAAGCGGCGCCGCCCCCGCCTTGCCCGCCGCTTCGTCCAGTGCAGCGGCCGGCACGGCTTCTTCCTCTGCCCCGGCAAGCGGGGCGCAAAGCGGCGCCAGCCTGCCCGCGGGCTCTTCCGGGGCGGCCAGCGCGCCATCCAGTTCCAGCGCGCCGGGCCGCGCGCAAAGCGTGACGGCTACGCTGGCCGACGGCAGCGGCAGCGTGGCCCTGGCGCTGCCTGTGCCCGAAAGCTGGCAGCTGGACGGCCACACTACCTGGATGGAGGACGGCCGCAAGGTGCTGGAACTGGGCAGCGTGTGGAAGCTGCCCGTGTACAGCGACACGGCGGCGCCTTTTACCAAGGAAATGACAGACCCGTTTTTGAACAACGAGATGGGCTACCCCGAAGGGTATGGCCTGCAGCGCACGCTGGATTTCATGCTGGACGGCCGGCACGCCAAGATGATTTTGTATAAGACATGGCCGGACGATTCCGACAAGCCGTGGTACCCGCACTACCTGTTCTATGTGGTGCCGGACGGCGCCGGAGACGGCTATTACGTGGTGCGGCTGGATTTCTTTTCATTTGAAGAGAGCGCCGGGGACGACACGCTTTTTGCCATTGCGCAGGGCATGACGGCAACTGCCGCCTGAGCGGGCATGCCGTGCGGCCGCGCCTGCTTTTTGGCCGGCCGGCGGCCCTGCGGGGCAAGGAAGCCCGCCGCGCCGGGCCATGCAGCGCCATGGGTCACACGGCCCGGCCAGGCCGCCCCGCGGCGCCCCCTGCCCGCCGCATTCCGCCCCGCTTTGGCGGGCCGGAAAGCCCCGCACAGGGCGCCCTGGCACAGGGGATGGGCCGCGTGTTCCGCATTGACAAGGCCGCCGTGTGCGGCTATAATGATTCCGTTGGGACAATGGCGTCCGCCACGCTGCGCAGCGCACAGGCTGCGGGGCATTGCGGGCGCCTCTTTTTTTATGCAGGAGGCAGAGAAAATGGCGGCAAAACATATTTTTGTAACAGGCGGCGTGGTGTCCGGCCTGGGCAAGGGCATCAGCGCGGCCAGCCTGGGCAGGCTGCTGAAGCAGCGCGGTGTGAAGGTGGCGGCCCAAAAGCTGGACCCTTACGTGAACGTGGACCCCGGCACCATGAGCCCCTACCAGCACGGCGAGGTGTTTGTGACGCAGGACGGCGTGGAGACGGACCTGGACCTTGGCCACTACGAGCGCTTTATTGACGAGGACCTGAACCGGCTTTCGAACCTGACCAGCGGGCGCGTGTACTGGAACGTGCTGCACAAAGAGCGCGCGGGCGATTACCTGGGCCGCACGGTGCAAATCATCCCCCATGTGACGGACGAGATTAAATCGTTCATCTACGGCCTGGGCAGCTACACCGGCGCAGACGTGGTGATTACCGAGATAGGCGGCACCATCGGCGACATTGAAAGCCAGCCGTTTTTAGAGGCCATCCGTCAGATCAGCCGCGAGGCCGGGCGCGAGAACTGCATGTTTTTGCATGTGGTGCTGGTGCCGTATTTGAAGTGCTCGGGCGAGCACAAGACAAAGCCCGCCCAGCACTCGGTGCACGAGCTGCAAAGCATGGGCATTATGCCGGACGTTATCATCGCCCGCTGTGACGAGCCGCTGGAGGACGGCATTTTGCAAAAGCTGGCCGCCTTTTGCAACGTGGCGCCGGAGTGCGTGATTGAAAACCGCACGCTGAAAAGCCTGTACGACGTGCCGCTGATGCTGCACGAGGCCGGGCTGGACGGCCTTGTGTGCCGCCGCCTGGGGCTGCGCGCCGCCGCCGGGCCGGACCTTGCCGAATGGCGCGCCATGTGCGCGCGCATCGCCGCGGCCAAAGGCGAGGTAACCATTGCCATGGTGGGCAAATATGTAGAGCTGCACGACGCCTACCTCTCTGTGGTGGAGGCGCTGCACCACGGCGGCTATGCCTGCGGCAGGCAGGTGAAGATACGCTGGGTGGACGCCGAGGCGCTGGGCACGGCCAATGTGGACGCCGCGCTGGCAGGCGTGCAGGGCGTGCTGGTGCCGGGCGGCTTTGGCGCGCGCGGCGTAGAGGGCATGGTGCTGGCCGCACAGTATGCGCGCGTGCACGGCGTGCCCTACCTTGGCATCTGCCTTGGCATGCAGGTGGCCGTGATGGAGGCCGCGCGCAGCCTTGCAGGCATAGAGGGCGCGGGCTCGCGCGAGTTCACGCCCGAAAACCCGCACTGTGTGATAGACCTGATGCCAGACCAGCAGGGCAACCTGCCCAAGGGCGGCACCATGCGCCTGGGCGCATACCCCTGCCGTCTTGCGCCCGGCAGCCTGCTGGCGCGCATATACGGCGAGGAAGAAATTCTGGAGCGGCACCGCCACCGCTATGAGGTGTGCAACGAATACCGCGCCGCGCTGGAGGCGGCAGGCGTGCGCCTGAGCGGCCTTTCGCCGGACGGCCGCCTTGTGGAGGCCATGGAGTACCCCGCGCACCCCTTTTTTGTGGGCGTGCAGTACCACCCGGAATTCAAAAGCCGCCCCAACCGCGCGCACCCTCTGTTCCGCGCCTTTGTGGCCGCGGCCGCCGCGCAGGGCGGCTGACGGCCAGCCCGCCGCAAGCCGCAGGGCCCTGCCCTGCGGCTTTTTGCGCCCGCATTTTGTTGACATGCGCCCGCCCTGTGCAGTACCATAAAAACAGAAATGCACCGGCGGCGCGCTTTGCCGCGGCCGGCGCGCCCCGGGGAGGTGCCGTATGAAAACAAGGCCGGCCACGCAGGCAGACCTGCCGCAGCTGAACGAGATGTACCGGGCGCTGGTGCGCCAAATGGCCCGGCAGGGCCTTGCCATTTGGGACGAAGTGTACCCCTGTGTGTGCCTGCCCGGCGATATCCGGGCCGGGCGGCTTTTCGTGCTGGAAGAGGGCGGCGCGCCCAAAGCCGCCTTTGCCCTTTACCGGGACGAAGCCGCGGCCGCGGCCATGGGCTGGCAGGCCCCGGCGGCCCCGGCGCTGTATCTGGCCCGCCTGGCCGTGGCCCCCGCCTGCCAGCGCACGGGGCTGGGCAGCCGGGCGCTGCGGGCCGCCATGGCGCTTGCCGCGGGGCAGGGCGCGCAGTATCTGCGCCTTTTTGTTGTGGACACCAACGCCCCTGCCCTTGCCTTTTACCGCAAGAATGGCTTTTGCAAAGCAGGCGGCTGCCGCAAAGAGGACGTGGGCACCGGCATGCTGCGCGAGCTGGGCTTTGAAGTGTGCCTGGCGCAGGCCGCACGGGCGCGTTAGGGGCATTTTCTTCTTTCCCGCGCCGGGCCCGTGTGCTACAATAAAAGAAAAAGCCGGCCCGCCGGCCGGCCAATGGGAGTGATTGCATGAAGGTGACGTTTCTTGGCGCCGCGCACGAGGTGACAGGCAGCTGCACGCTGGTGCAGGTGGGCGGGTGCAATTTCCTGGTGGATTGCGGCATGGAGCAGGGCACGAACCCCTTTGAAAACGCGCCTTTGCCCCTGGCCCCCGGCGAGCTGGATTTTGTGGTGCTGACGCACGCACACATCGACCATTCCGGCCACCTGCCGCTTTTGTACAAAAACGGCTTTCGGGGCCCGGTGTATGCCACAGAATCCACCTGCAACCTGTGCCAGATTATGCTGCGTGACAGCGCCCATATTCAAGAGAGCGAGGCCGAGTGGAAAGCGCGCAAGGCGCGCCGGGCCGGGCGGCCCGAGCCGCAGCCGCTGTACACGCTGGCCGACGCCGAGGGCGTGCTTTCGCAGCTGCGCCCGTGCGCCTACGGCAAGGCCATCCCCGTGGCCGAGGGCGTGGCGCTGCGCTTTACCGACATTGGCCACCTGCTGGGCTCGGCCGCGGCCGAGCTGTGGCTGAGCGAGGGCGGCGTGAAGAAAAAAATTGTCTTCAGCGGCGACGTGGGCAACACCAACCAGCCCATCATCAACGACCCGCAGCCCGTGCAGCAGGCCGATTATGTGGTGCTGGAATCCACCTACGGCACGCGCACGCACGGCGAGCGGCCCGATTCCATCGGCGCCCTTACGCAGGTGCTGCAGCGCACGCTGGGCCGCGGCGGCACGGTGGTAATTCCGTCGTTTGCCGTGGGCCGCACCCAGGAAATGCTGTACTTCATCCGCGAAATTAAAGAAAAGGGCCTTGTGAAGGGGCTCGACGGCTTCCCCGTATATGTGGACAGCCCGCTTGCCAACGAGGCCACCAGCATCTTTTTGCAGTGCCCCACCTCCGATTTGGACCCCGAGGCCCGCGCCCTGGTAGAGCGCGGCATCAACCCGCTTTGGTTCAGCGGCCTGACCATGAGCCTTTCGAAAGAGGAATCGCAGGCCATCAACGCCGACAAGCGGCCAAAGGTTATTTTGTCCGCCAGCGGCATGTGCGACGCGGGGCGCATCCGCCACCATTTGAAGCACAACCTGTGGGACAGCCGCAACACCGTGCTGTTTGTGGGCTACCAGGCCGAGGGCACGCTGGGGCGCGCCCTGGTGGAGGGCGCGCGGCAGGTGCGCATTTTTGACGAGGACATTGCCGTGAACGCCGAAATCTGCACGCTGGCGGGCGTCAGCGGCCATGCGGATAAAAACGGCCTTCTGCGCTGGCTGGGCGGCGTGGCCCCCAAGCCCGCGCACGTGTTTGTGAACCACGGCGACGACGCCAGCTGCACACAGTTTGCCGCATGCCTGCAAAGCGAGCACGGCTACAGCGCCAACGCCCCCTACAGCGGCGCATGCTACGACCTTGCCGCCGGGCGGTATGTGTACGAGGCAGGGCCCGTGCCGCGCCAGGCGGCGCAGGCGCCCGGGCGCACAGGCGCCGCCCAGGCCGAGCTGGAACACACGGTGCAGGCGCTGCTGGCCTTTGCGCGCACGGCGGCCGGGCGCCCCAACAAAGAGCTGAAGCGCATGGCCAAACAGGCCGCCGCCCTGCTGGGCGAGTGGCAGAAAGACGCGCCCTGAAAGGCGCCCCCGCCCCCAAAGCCGGAACTTGGGCGCAGAGCCCGCTGCCCCATAACCCTATAAAATATAAAAGCAAAAGCCCCTGCAAAAGGCAGGTACTCATAAGACAGTTAAGGAACCGCTTAGCTTTTTATGGAATCTGTCAGACGGGGTTGGCAACAACATAATGAGCGATGCTTGGTTTACTGACTGAGCATCGCTTTTTTGCCTGTGCTTAATGGATATTAGTGCGATTCCTGATTCAAATTAGAGCTTAATTATATTAAAATCTATATTGACAATCGGGAAATCTAATATTATATTATGGGTAGAGGTGATTGTATGGCAAAACTGATTTCAAAATGCCCCGGTTGCAAGGGCGCTCTGATAATCTCTACGCTGCAATGTTCTTGCTGTGGGATGGAATTAAAAAACAATTTTGATCTGAGTCCATTTGACCAACTGAATTCTGAACAAAATGCACTGCTTATCTCTTTTTTGAAAAACAGGGGAAATCTAAAGGAGGTGCAATCTGATTTGAATATCTCATACCCCACCGCAAAAAAGAAACTGGATGAATTGCTGACTACGCTGAACCTGAGTGACGCATCCCATAGAGAGGAACGAACGGAAATTGATATAAGTAGTTTGGAGGTTGACTATTCCAGTAGGCGGGCATCGGAAATCATCAAAGCAAAGCTGAAGGAACATGGTGGTCATGTTACCGTATATACCGCAAGAGGACTTCCTTGCGAAATATATGCTGAATCGGACGGAAAAACATTTACGAGTGACAAATTGCCGATTAGCCCTCCTTATGAATACGATGTATTTAATGTCATCGTTGACCTCCTTCTGAAGCAAGGCGGACGCGCGCGAAAAGGGAACGGCAGAAATTATAAACTCGGTGAGGCTGGTTGCGAAGAAAACACCGTTGTAGGTGCAATCGCAAAAAGCCGAGGACGCAAAGTTGGGGATTCTGTATTTGACCCTGTTTTTGTCATGGCTGCGATTTTGGAGTGGGCTGGAATAGCGGAGAATGGCAGAGGAGAATTGATACTCACCTCAGAATATAGGAGATTGATATGATTCGTTTCTTACTTTATGTGTTTATAGGATTTTGGTATAACTTGCTATTTAAGAATAAGTACTAAAAGCGTGGAGAGTGAAAATGGCAAAAAGAATATGCTGTCCTAATACTTTGTGTAAAAGCACAGATGTTGTTCCAGTTTCAACCAAAACGAAATTCTCACTTAGAAAAGCTGTGATTGACGGTACAGTTGGCAGCCTGTTCACCCCCTTGGAACAGTTATTGGCGCAGCAAGCGGCATTAACGGAAAGTATGGCAAAACGAAATTTATATGCCAAGATTGCGGGAAAGTGTTTGAGAAAAAGCTTAAATTCAGGTGGTAATACTTTTATGGAAACATTAGCAAAAAAGTTTGAAGAAGAATTGAAACTGAAAATGCTCCGGGCTAAAAAGGAGTGCAAATACAATCCAACTCGCTTCAATCAAATGCTGGCAACCTACGGCGGCGTTGAAACAGCAAAGCAACTCATTTCAAATGCACGAAAAACGGGTAATACATCAGAGGGATTCTCCACGCTCTTTTTATGTGGGCGATTAGATTTATCCATGGAGGATTCTGCCTGTAAAGCCGAATATGCGCCATTATTTACTGACAAAGAAATCGCATAGTGCCAAGAGGTTTTAGGAATTGATAAAATACAAACTGAAACTGATTAAAGAAGTATCACAAATATCCCTTTAAAACAAAGGGCGCACTTCTATACAGGGGTAAACCCTGTATAGAAGTGCGCTTTGCGGGGCTGGCAGCCCGGACACTCAAACATCCGGGCTGCTTTGCGTCACTTCATTCCGTACAAGAGTCTGCACCCCTTGCGCCGCTTTGCGGCTATCCCCAATTTAACTGTTTTACGACCACCCGCGTAAGCAGGGGCTTTTTTATTGTGTGCGCACGGCGCGGGGCCCGTCAGCCGTCCTCGCCGTAGGCCAGGGGCATGCGCAGCTTGTGGGCGCTGGCGGCGTGCATGCGCTGCGCCTTTTCGGGCATAGGCGCGCCGCACAGCAGGGCCTCGTCCACCTCGTCGTAGCGCACGCCCATCTCGGCCTCGTCCGTCTGCCCTTCAAACAGGCCCGCCGAGGGCTGTTTGTTGATGATGGGCTCGGGCGCGTGCAGGTAGCGCAGCAGCTTATACACCTCGCGCACGGTTAAATCTGCAATGGGGTTCACGTCGCAGGCGCCGTCGCCCCACTTGGTAAAATAGCCAAGGTAGCGCTCGCTGCGGTTGCCCGTGCCCGCCACCAGCGCGCCGCGCGTTTGGGCCACGGCGTACAGCGTGGCCATGCGCAGGCGCGGGGCCACGTTCACGGCGGCGTTTTCCGCCACGGGGTGCGCGGCCGTCACGGCGGCCATCAGCGCGTCTTTTGTCTGGCTAAGGTCCACCGTTACGGTTTCGATGCCGAAGGCCCTGGCCGCCAGCATGCCGTCGCGCAAATCGCGCCCGTAGTTCTGGCTGGACGAACACGGCATGCACACCCCAAAGGTGTTTTCGCACGCCAGCTTGCACAGAATGCCCACAAGGGTGCAGTCCTTCCCGCCAGAGTTGCCGTACACAAACCCTTTGGCGCCCGCCTGCGCCAGCGCTTTTTTCAAAAAGGCCACGCGGGCCTCTACGTCCTGCCTGAGATCTTCTTTCAGCATTGCTTGCTCGCTTCCTTTCCCTGCCTGGCCGGGCCCGGGCCCGGCGGCCGTTTCTATTTTATTCCACCGTCACGCTTTTTGCAAGGTTGCGCGGCTTGTCGATGTCGCAGCCGTGCTGCAGCGCCGTGTAATAGGCCAGCAGCTGCGCATAGATGGTGGCAAGCAGCGGGGCCGTGCGCCACGAGGCGCCCTCCATGCTCCACACCTCGCAATCCGGCGCCACCAGCGTGCGCGGCGGCGTGCCGATCAAAAGCAGATAGGCCCCGCGGGCGTGCACCTCCTGCAGGTTGGCGTAGGTTTTTTCCAGAATTTCCGGCTGGGTGGCAATGCCCACCACCAGCGTCTCTTCGTCAATCAGGGCAATGGTGCCGTGCTTCAGCTCGCCCGCGGCGTAGGCTTCGCTGTGCAGGTAAGACACCTCTTTCAGCTTCAGCGCAGCCTCCAGCGAGGTGGTGTAATCCATCAGGCGGCCAATGAAAAACACGTCGTGGCAGGCGCGGTTGCGCCGGGCAAAGCTTTCCACCACTTCGCGCCGCGCCAGAATGGCGGCCGCCTGTTCCGGCAGGCGGCCCAGCTCGGCCAGGGCCTCTTTCAGCTGGGCGTCCGTCAGGCGGCCGCGCAGGTGGGCCAGGTCCAGCGCAATCAGCTCGAACAGCAGCACCTGCGCCAGGTATGCCTTGGTGGAGGCCACGGCAATTTCGGGCCCGGCCAGGGTGTACACCACGGTGCCCGCCTCGCGCGCGATGGAGGCGCCAATGACGTTGGACATGGCAATGGTGCGCATGCCCTGCGCCTTGGCCTTGCGCAAAGCGGCCAGCGTGTCGGCCGTCTCGCCAGATTGGCTCACCGCCAGAAACACGGCGTTTTCCGGCGCGCCGTCGCACACCGGCGCATATCGGTATTCGCTGGCAATTTCGGCCGTGGTGCGCACGCCCGCCAGCTTTTCCAAAAGCGCCTTGCCCATCATGCCCGCGTGGTAGGCCGTGCCGCAGGCGGCAATGGTCACCTCGGAAAGGGCCCTGGCCTGTTCGGGCGTAAAGGGCATGGCCTCGCGGCGAATGCACCCGCGGGCAAGGTCGGCATAATGTTCCAGCGTGTCCTGCAGCACCTGCGGCTGCTCGCAAATTTCCTTCAGCATAAAATGCGCATAGCCGCCTTTTCGCGCGGCCGCGGCGTCCCATGTGATGTGCATGGGCGCAAGGCAGACGGCCCGGCCCTCCAGCGTGCACACCTGCATGCCCTGCGGCGTAAGGGCGGCAATGGTGTCCTCTTCCATGGGGTACACCGTGCGCGTGTGCTCCACCAGGGCCGCCACGTCGCTGGCAATGTACATTTCGCCCTCGCCCTGCCCAATCAGCAGCGGGCTGCGCCTGCGCGCACAGTACAGCGTGCCCGGCGCGCGCGCGTCCAGCACGCCCAGCGCATACGAGCCCTCCAGCATGGGCAGCACCCGGCGCAGCGTGGTGGGCATGTCGGTGTCGTAATAAAAGCCCAGCAGCTGGGCAATTACCTCGGTGTCTGTCTCGGACACAAAGCGCACGCCCTGGCGCTGCAGCTGTTCTTTCAGCAGGCCGTAGTTTTCAATAATGCCGTTGTGCACCACGGCCACGGTGCGCGCGGCGTCGCAGTGCGGGTGCGCGTTTTCTATGCTGGGGCAGCCGTGCGTGGCCCAGCGCGTGTGGCCAATGCCTGCAAACGCGTCCTCTCTGCTTTTTTCCACCACCGTGCGCAGGTTGGCAATGCGGCCCACCGCCTTTTCCAGCACAAGCCCCTGCGGGCGTGCAAAGGCAACGCCCGCCGAATCGTACCCGCGGTATTCCAGCCGCTCCAGCCCTTCCAGCAAAAAACCGGCGCACCCGCGCCGCCCTGTGAACCCAATGATGCCGCACATGGCGCATCACGCTCCTTTCCCATGCTTTCGCTTTGGTGCGCGCAGGCCGCTGCGCGCCGTGCGCGGCCGCGCCTTACAGCGGGGTGTACAGCTGGCGGTAGGGGTTGGCCCCGTTTGGCTGCAGAACATGGAACGGCGAAGCGTACAAGCTGGCCTGCTGCAGCCCAAACAGCCCGCAGAACGCCTGCAGCGCCGGGGCCACGGCGTCCATATCCTGCTGTGTGGCCGGGCGGCACACCAGCCTGTCGGAAAGGTCTGGCACCAGCACCTTGCCGCGCAGGTAAATTTTTCCGCCGTACATGCCCATGCCGCAAAAGCGCCCGGCCGGGGCGCTGTTTTCCGTGCCCAGGTTCAGCACCACAATGGTGCCGCCCGCCTGGTATTCGCCCAGAAAACTGCCCGCCTGCCCGCCAATTACCAGCACCGGCTGCTTTGTGCCGTAGGCCTTCATATGCACGCCCGCGCGGTAGCCCGCGCTGCCGCGCACATAAATTTCGCCGCCGCGCATGGCATAGCCCGCGGCGTCGCCCACCATGCCGTCCACCGCAATGCGCCCGCCGTCCATGGTGTCGCCCACGGCGTCCTGCGCGTTGCCGTGCACAAACAGCCTGCCCCCGCACAGATACACGCCCAGCGCGTTGCCCGGCGTGCCCGTGATGCCCACCTGGCCCTCTTCCAGCCCCGCGCCCAAATAGCGCTGGCCGCACACGCCGTACACTTCCACCGGGCCGCGCCGCGCCGCCGTACGGATGGCGGCGTTCAGCCCCTGCGGGTATTCTTCTCTTGCATCCAACAGCATGCTGCGCACCTCCTATCTATCATACACATTTTGCCGCGCGAGGGATATTCCTTTTTTGTTAGAAAAAAGGAACTATTTTACAAAAAATTTCGTCATTTGTATAAAAACCGGCAGCTGCGCCTTCGCTTAGCACCCGCGCACCAGGCAGGCCTCGCGCGCCGGGCCCACGGAAATATACCGCACACGGCAGCCCACGGCCTCTTTCAGCATTTGCACATAGCGCTGCGCTGCGGCGGGCAGCTGCTGCCAGGTGCGGCAGCCGGAGATGTCGCACCCCCAGCCGGGCACGGCCTCGTACACGGGCTTTGCGCGCAGCAGCCTTTCCCCTGCGGGAAAGCGGTCTGTGCGCTGGCCGTCCACCTCGTAATGGGTGCACACGCGCAGCGTTTCAAAGCCGCCCAGCACGTCCAGCTTGGTAAGCGCAAGCTGGCTGGCGCCCTGCATGCGCACGCCATAGCGGCTGGCCACCGCGTCAAACGGGCCCACGCGTCGCGGGCGGCCCGTGGCCGCGCCGTATTCGCCGCCCGCCTCGCGCAGCGCGCGCGCCTCTTCGCCGTGCAGTTCGCACACAAAGGGCCCCTCGCCCACGCAGGTGGAATAGGCCTTCATCACGCCAATGGCCTGGTCCAGCCTGCGGCCGGGGATGCCCGCGCCCACCGGGGCATAGGCGCTTACCGTGGGCGAAGACGAGGTGTAGGGGTAGATGCCGAAGTCGATGTCGCGCAAGGCGCCCAGCTGCGCCTCGAACAGAATGTTTTTGCCCTGGGCGGCCGCGGCGTCCAGATATTCGCTTACATCGCAGATATAGGGCCGCACCTGTTCGCCATATTCCTGCACCCAGGCCCACAGCGCGTCAAAATCAATGGGCGGCGCGCCGTATACGCCGGTGAAGGTGAGGCTTTTCCACTGGGCAATGGCCGCAAGGCGCGGCTTCAGAGCCTGCATGTCCAGCAAATCGCCCACGCGGATGGCTTTTTTCAGGTATTTGTCGCCGTACACGGGCGCAATGCCGCGCCGGGTAGAGCCAAACTTTGCGTCGCCCAGGCGCGCCTCTTCCAGGCAGTCCTGCTGCACATGGTATGGCAGGCACACAACGGCCCTGTCGCTCAGCTTCAGCCGCTGCGGCGAAAGGGCCACGCCGGCCGCGGCAAGGCTTTGCAGCTCTTTGCACAGGTGGGCAATGTCCACCACCATGCCGGGCCCCATCACGTTCACAACGCCCTCGCGCAGCACGCCCGAGGGCAGCAGGTTCAAAATAAAGCGCCCTTTTTCGTTCACCACCGTGTGCCCGGCGTTGTTGCCGCCCTGATAGCGCACCACAATGTCATAGTTTTGGCTCAGAAGGTCCACCATGCGGCCCTTGCCCTCGTCGCCCCAGTTCACGCCTGTAATTGCCGTCAGCATGTTCCGTCACTCCCTCAGTTTTCGCCCGCGTGCTTCACGCCAAGCACGCCCAGCTCTCTTTCGTTCAGCCCCACGCCGCGCAGCGCCAGCCGGTTGCCGCGCAGCGCCTCGATGGAATTGATGCCCATGCCGCCCATCAGCTCTTTCAGCTCGTTCGTCCACGCCGTCACCAGGTTTACAAGGCGCTGCGCGCCCGCCTCGGCGTCCAGCCGCGCGGCCAGATGCGGCGCCTGCGTGGCAATGCCCCAGCTGCACAGCCCGGTGTGGCACGCGCGGCACATGTGGCAGCCCAGCGCGCAAAGCGCCGCCGTGCCGATGGAGACGGCGTCCGCCCCCAGGGCAATGGCCTTTGCCGCGTCTGCGGACGAGCGGATGCTGCCGGACACCACCACCGACACCTCGTCGCGGATGCACTCTTCGCGCAGGCGGGTGTCCACCGCGGCCAGCGCCAGCTCGATGGGAATGCCCACGTTGTCGCGGATGCGCGCGGGCGCGGCGCCCGTGCCGCCGCAAAAGCCGTCTATTTCAATGATATCCGCCCCGCTGCGCGCAATGCCGGAGGCAATGGCCGCAATGTTGTGCACCGCCGCCACCTTCACCATCACCGGCTTGCGGCCGCCGGTGGCCTCTTTCAGCGAATACACCAGCTGGCTGAGGTCTTCTATGGAATAGATGTCGTGGTGCGGCGCCGGGCTGATGGCGTCCACCCCGGGCGGCACCATGCGCGTTTCGGCCACGCTGCCCTGTATTTTGGCGCCCGGCAAATGCCCGCCAATGCCCGGCTTTGCGCCCTGGCCTATTTTGATTTCAATGGCGGCGCCGGCCTCCAGGTATGCCCGGTGCACGCCAAAGCGGCCCGAGGCCACCTGCACAATGGTGTTTTGCCCATATTCATACAGGCTTTCGTGCAGGCCGCCCTCGCCGGTGTTGTAATAGGTGCCCAGCCTCTGCGCGGCCAGGGCCAGCGCCTTGTGCACGCCGTAGCTGACGGCGCCGTAGCTCATGCCCGAAAACAGAATGGGCGTCTTTGCCAGCAGGTGCGGCGGCAGGGTGGTGTCCAGCGCGCCGGCGGCCGTGCGCCGCACCGCGGCGGGCCGCTTGCCCAGGTAGACGGCCGTCTCCATGGGCTCGCGCAGGGGGTCTATGGAGGGGTTTGTAACCTGCGAGGCGTTCAGCACCAGGCTGTCCCAATACACCGGCAGGGCGCGGGGGCTGCCCATGGCGCTCAGCAGCACGCCGCCCGTCTGCGCCTGGCGGTACACCTCTTCCAGGGCGCTTTGCCCCCACACCGGGCCGCTGCCAAAGCGGTTGGCCGCGGGCGCTATCTGCAAAGCGCCCACGGGGCAGCACGCCACACAGCGCTGGCAGTTCACGCACCTGGCGGCGTCGGCCGTCAGGGCGCCTGTTTTCGGGTTCGTTTGGTGCACGCCGTGGGCGCACTGCTCTGCGCACACGCCGCACTGCACGCACGCCGCGCTGCGCAGCACGGCAAAGCGCGGGCCAAGCCACCGCGGTGTCATAGCTGCACCCCCTTGTTCAGCCGCACAATCACCGGCTCGCCGCCGCGCGGCGCGCGCAGGGTATCCAGCTGCGGGGCCACCGTGCGGATGGCGGCCTCTTCGCTGGCGGCGTAAAACATGCTGCCGCGCTGCGCCACCACCATGCTGCGCAGCTTCAGCCTGTCGTTCAGCGCCATCATGCCGCCCTCAAAGCCCACCAGAATGGAAAACGGCCCCGTCACCAGCAGGCTGGAAAACACATGGCGCAAATAGGTGTATTCCCGCTGCTGCCCGGGCGGCAGGGAGGCAATGGTGCCCCAGAAGGGGGCGGCAATCACATGGGCCGCCTCTTCCAGCGTCAGGCCCTGGCGGCGCACCAGATAATCGAGGATATAGGTGATGACCTCGGTGTCGGTAAGCAGGCTGCACTGATAGCCGTGCATCTCGATGGCGCGCCGGTTTGCGTCATACGAGGAGATTTCGCCGTTGTGCACCACCGAGAGGTCCAGCAGCGCAAACGGGTGCGCGCCGCCCCACCAGCCCGGCGTGTTGGTGGGGTAACGGCCGTGCGCCGTCCAGGCATAGCCGGCGTATTCGTCCAGCCGGTAAAAGCGGCCCACGTCCTCGGGGTAGCCCACGGCCTTGAACACCCCCATGTTGCGCCCGCAGGAAAAGATATACGCGCCCCGCACGGCGCTGTTGGCAAAAATAACGCGGCGCGCCACATATTCGGCCTCGTCCAGGCGGCTGTCCTCCAGCTTGTGGGGCAGCGGGGCCACAAAATAGCGCCAAATCAGCGGCGCGTCCGTCACGCCCGGCACCGCGCGCGTGGGAATTTTGGAAAGGTTGATGATGTCGAAGTGCCGCTCCAGATACGCCTCGCACCCGGCGCGGGCCGCGGCGTCGTCATAGAACACATGCAGCGCGTAATATTGTTTGTATTCCGGGTAGATGCCATAGCCCGCAAAGCCGCCGCCCAGCCCGTTCGAGCGGGCGCGCATGGCCGCAATGGCGCGCATGGGCACGTCGCCCGGCACGCGCGCGCCGTCCTGCGCAAACACCCCGAATACCGCGCACCCAGACGGGATGCGCACCTGCCCTTCCCTTTGCATGGCCAGCGCCCCTTCCCCACCTGCCCGCCGCCGCGCGCAGATGCAAAAAAAGAAAGGCGCCCACGCCCGCGCCGCGCGCCCAAGCAGGGCCCGCAGCGGGGCATGAACACCTTTGTTCTGTTTTGGATGATAGCACGCCGCCGCGCCCTGTGTCAAGGAATGCGGCGCGTTTTTTGCGTCTTTCGCAAACATCTGTGCCTGCGCAGAACACATTTTGTGCAAATTTCAAAAACTTCGCGCCGCGGCGCGCCCGGGCCTTGACGCTGGGCGGGGCAAGTGGTATCATGCTGTTGTCAACACGGCAAAGGCGCTGTGGGCAAGGGGCCCGTGGCGCCTTTTTCCGTTTTTGCACGCCCCTGCCCCGCAGGGTGCCAGCCTTTTGTTGCCATGGAAAGGAGCACGCCGATATGCCGCGCGATGTTTACCAAAGCCCGTTTTCCACCCGCTATTCCAGCCGCGAGATGCAGCACCTGTTTTCGGAAGAGCACAAGTTCCGCACCTGGCGCAGGCTGTGGGTGGCCCTGGCCGAGGCCGAGCAGGCCGAGGGCCTTGCCATCACCGACGGGCAGATAGCCGAGCTGAAGGCCCATATCAATGATGTGAACTACGAGGACGCCATGCGCCGCGAGGCGCAGTGCCGCCACGATGTGATGAGCCATGTGTACGCCTATGGCCTGCAGTGCCCAGGCGCGAAGGGCATCATTCACCTGGGGGCCACCAGCTGCTATGTGGGCGACAACACCGACCTTCTTATCATGCGCGACGCGCTGGCGCTTTTGCACAAAAAGCTGCTGAGCACCATGCAGCTGCTGGCAGATTTTGCCCAGCGCTATGCGGCCCTGCCCGCTTTGGCCTACACCCACTACCAGCCCGCGCAGCTTACCACCGTGGGCAAGCGCGCCAGCCTGTGGCTGTATGAGCTGTATTTGGACCAGCAGGAGCTGGAGCACCGCCTGCAAAACCTGCCCTTTTTGGGCTGCAAGGGCACCACGGGCACGCAGGCCAGCTTTCTGGAGCTGTTTGACGGCGACGAGGCCAAGGCGGACGCGGTGGACGCGCGCATTGCCAAGGCCTTTGGCTTTTCGGGCACGGTGCCCGTGTGCGGCCAAACATACAGCCGCAAGTGGGACGCCATGGTGGCAAACGTGCTAAGCGGCATTGCCCAAAGCTGCATGAAGTTTGCAACCGACCTTCGCCTGCTGCAAAGCTTTAAAGAGATGGAAGAGCCCTTCGAGGCGGGGCAGATTGGCTCGTCCGCCATGCCGTACAAGCGCAACCCCATGCGGTGCGAGCGCATTTGCGCGCTGGCGCGCTATGTGATGGCAGATTGCCTGAACCCCGCCCTCACCGCGGGCGCGCAGGGCTTCGAGCGCACGCTGGACGATTCCGCCAACAAGCGCATTGCCATGGCCGAGGCCTTCCTGGCGGTGGACGGCATTCTGGACATTATGCTGAACGTGTGCGACGGCCTTGTGGTGTACCCGAAGGTGATTCGCGCGCGGGTGATGGCCGAGCTGCCCTTCATGGCCACCGAGAACATTTTGATGGACGCCGTGAAGCGCGGCGGCGACCGGCAGGAGCTGCACGAAAAGCTGCGCGTATACAGCCAGCGCGCAGCGCGCGCCGTGAAGGAAGAGGGCGCGGAAAACCCGCTGCTGGAATATATCTGCGCAGACGGGGCCTTCGGCACAAGCCGCCAGGAGCTGGAGGCCCTGCTGGACCCCGCGCGCTTTACCGGCCGCGCGGCCGGGCAGACGCAGGCCTTTGTGCAGGGCACCATCCGCCCGCTTTTGCAATCGCACAGCGCGCTTTTGGGCGCGCGGGCCACGCTGCTGGTGTAAGCAAAATACCCGGGCCGCACGGCCCGCATCAAACAAGGAGGCGCCCTTATGGACAGCACCGCCCGCGAAACGCTGGAGTTTCTTGAGGAAAACGACATCAAATTCATCCGCCTGGCCTTCTGCGACATCTTCGGCGTGCAGAAAAACATTGCCGTGATGGCCAGCCAGCTGGGCCACGCGCTGGAGCACGGCGTGGCCTTTGACGCCTCGGCCATTGCAGGCTTTGGCGGGGTGGCCCGCTCGGACCTTTTGCTGCGGCCCGACCTGTCCACCTTCACCGTGCTGCCCTGGCGGCCGGCCGAAAGCGGCGTGGGCCTTGTGTTCTGCAACATCACCTACCCGGACGGCCGCCCCTTCGAGGGCGACGGCCGCTGGCTGCTGGGCCAGCTGGAACAGCGCGCGCTGCGCCAGGGCTATTCCTTTCTGGTGGGGCCGGAGTGCGAGTTTTATCTGTTCGAGACAGACGAAAAGGGCCGCCCCACCCACACGCCGTTCGACGAGGCGGGCTATTTTGACATTGCCCCGCTGGATAAGGGCGAAAACGTGCGCAGGCAGATATGCCTTGCGCTGGAAGAGATGGGCGTGCAGCCCGAGCGCAGCCACCACGAGCAGGGCCCCGGCCAGAACGAGGTGGATTTCCGCTGCGCCTCGCCCCTGGCGGCGGCCGACCACCTGGTGGCCCTGCGCACGGCCGTGAAGGCCACCGCGCGGGAAAACGGGCTGTTTGCCTCGTTTTCGCCCAAGCCTCTGGCGAACAAAAGCGGCAGCGGGCTGCACATCAACCTCTCGCTGTTTTTCGGCGGGCACAACCTGTTCGAGGGCTTCTGCCAGGCCCCGAACGAAAAGGCCGCGGCCTTTCTGGCGGGCGTGCTGGCGCACGCGGCCGAGTGCATGCCCTTTACAAACCCCCTGCCCGGCTCGTACGCGCGGCTGGACGGCTTCGAGGCGCCCGGCACGGTAAGCTGGTCGCCCCACAACCGCTCTTGCCTGGTGCGCGTGCCCGCGGCCACCGGGCAGGACAGCCGCATCGAGCTGCGCAGCCCAGACCCCTCGTGCAACCCCTATTTTGCCACGCTGCTGCTGTTAAGCGCGGGCTTTGAGGGCGTGCTGGCGGGGCTGGCGCTGCCCGAGGCCGCGGACGGCGATTTGTTTGCCGGCGGCGGCGCCGCGCCGCGGCTGCCGGCCTCGCTGGGGCAGGCGCTGGGCGCTGCGCGGCAAAGCGAGTTTCTGCGCCGCGCGCTGCCGCAAAAGCTGCTGGACACTTACCTTGCCTGCAAGCAGGAGGAATTTGACGCCTACGAGTATTCGGGCGACCGCGCCGCCTACGAGGCCGCGCACTACTTCCCCCGCATTTGAACGCAGGGCGCACTGCGCGACGGAAAGGAAGGTGAGCGCGCATGGCGGACGTGCTGATTGTAAGCGGCGAAAAGGCGTGGCAGCCACTGCGCGCCATGTTTGCCCCGCCGCCCGCGCAGGCACAGCTTGCCGCAAACGCCGGCGAGGCGCGCCGGATGCTGGCGGCCAGCACAGCCCGGCCCGCGCTGGTGGTGGTGAACACGCCGCTGCCCGATGAATTTGGCCAGGAATTTGCCGCACAGTGCGCCGCAAAGGGCGCGGACGTGCTGGTGCTGGCGGCGGCGCCGCAGGCCGAAAAGCTGGCCGCCGGGCTGCAGCGGCACGGCGTGTTTGTGCTGGCAAAGCCGCTTTCTTCCCAGCAGGCGGCCTTTGCGCTGCGGCTGGTGCGCGCGGCGCGCGCCCGGGCGGAAAAGCTGGAACAGGAAAACCGCCGCCTTTTGAAAAAGCTGGACGAGATGCGCACGCTTTCGCGCGCGAAGTGCGCGCTGGTGCGCTATTGCGGCATGACAGAGGCGCAGGCGCACCACGCGCTGGAACAGCGCGCCATGGACGCGCGCATTTCGCTGCGCGACGCCGCGCTGGCGGTGCTGAACACATACGGGGAGGCCTGAGGCCTTTCCGGCAAAAAAGCAGGGCAAAGGCGCCCTGCGGAACGGGGCCCCGTGCCCCCTTCCGCAGGGGCCTTTTCTTTTTTGGGCCCAGCCCGGCCCGGCCAGGGGAAACCCGGCGCACGCCGCCGGTTTCAATAAGGGAAAGAGAGTGAGACATCTATGGAAAAACTGCCGCGCTATATCCCCATCGACTATGCAAAGTACGCGCCGGACATTCCGCAGGCAAAGCGTGAGGCCTATTTTGGCCTGCCCCGGCAGGTGCAGTTTTGCAAAGAATGCGTGATGAGCAACCAGAAGCCGAACAGCTGCTATGAGTTTGAGCACACCCCCCGCTCGCAGAAAAAGACCATGGTCATCCAGCCGGACGGCGTGTGCGACGCCTGCCACGCCTGCCGCGACAAAGAGGTGGCCATCGACTGGGCCGCCCGCGAGGCGCAGCTGCGCGAGCTGTGCGCGCGCTACCGCAAGACGGACGGCAGCTACGATTGCCTGGTGCCGGGCAGCGGCGGCAAGGACAGCTTTTACGCCGCGCACCTGCTGAAATACAAATACGGCATGCACCCGCTTACCGTCACCTGGGCGCCGCACATGTACACGCCCTGGGGCTGGAAGAACTTTCAGGCGTGGATTCACGCCGGGTTTGACAACTACCTGTGCACGCCCAGCGGCAAAACGCACCGGCTTTTGACGCGCATTGCCACCGAGGTGCTGTTTCACCCGTTTCAGCCCTTCATTTTGGGCCAAAAGCAGCTTGCGCCCAAAATGGCCGCCAAATTTGGCATTCCGCTGGTGTTTTACGGCGAAAACGAGGCCGAGTTCGGCAACCCCATTGCCGACAACGAATCGGCCCTGCGCGACGAGCACTTTTTTGCCACCAACGATTTTGACCACATCTACCTGGGCGGCGTCAGCCTGCGCCAGCTGGAGGAAGATTTTCACATCGACAAGGCGGACCTTGCCGCCTACCTTCCCTGCGAGACCAGCGACGTGGAAAAAAACCACATTCAGGTGCACTACATGGGCTATTACGAGCGCTGGCACCCGCAGGGCGCCTATTACTATGCGGTGGAGCACGGCGGCTTCATGCCCAGCCCCGAGCGCACCGTGGGCACCTATTCGAAATACAACTCCATTGACGATAAAATAGACGACTTTTTCTATTACACCACCTACATCAAATACGGCATTGGGCGCTGCACCTACGACGCCGCGCAGGAGATTCGCAACCACGAAATTACCCGCGAAGAGGGCGTGGCGCTGTGCAAAAAGTTTGACGGCGAATTTCCCATGCGCTTTGCCAAAGAGGTGTTTGAGTACCTTTCCATTGACAAAAAGCTGTTTGGCGCCGCGGCAGATTGCTTTGAGCAGCCGCAGATGGATTTGGATTATTTTATGCACCTGGCAGACCGCTTTCGCTCGCCGCACATCTGGCAGTATGCAAACGGCAAGTGGAGCCTGCGCCACACGCCGTTTGCGGGCGAAAGCCTGTGCGGCTTTGGCGCGCCGGGCGCGCAGGAGGCGTGAGGCATGGCAAAAAAGATACGCCTGATTGCCCGGCTGGACGTGAAGGACGAACACCTGGTGAAGGGCATTCAGTACGAGGGGCTGCGCAAGCTGGGCGCCCCGCACGATTTTGCCGTGCGCTATTACGAGGCGGGCATTGACGAGCTTTTGTACCTGGACACCGTGGCCAGCCTGTACGGCCGCAACAATTTAAGCGGCATTTTGCAGCGCACCTCGGCGGACGTGTTCATTCCCGTCACGGCGGGCGGCGGCGTGCGCAGCGTGCAGGACGTGCGCGCGCTGCTGCGCGCCGGGGCCGACAAGGTGGCCGTGAACACCGCGGCGCTGAAGCAGCCCGCGCTGATCACGGCCATTGCGCAGGCCTTTGGCCGCCAGTGCATGGTGCTGAGCGTGCAGGCAAAGCGCAGGCCCGGCGGCGGCTGGGAGGCCTATTTTGACAACGGGCGCGAGCATTCGGGCCGGGACGCCGTGGCCTGGGCCGCCGAGGGGGCGCAGCGCGGCGCGGGCGAGATCTTGCTGACCAGCGTGGACGCCGAGGGCTGCCGCCGCGGCATGGACACCGAGCTGGTTGCCGCCGTGTGCGCGGCGGTGGACGTGCCGGTGGTGGCCGCGGGCGGGCTGGCCGGCGCCGAAGACGCCGCAGCGGCGGCCAACGCGGGCGCGGCCGCCGTGGCGGCGGCCAGCGCCCTGCACTATGGCACGCAGACGGTGCAAAGCCTGAAACAGGGCCTTGCGGCCCTTGGGGTGGAGGTGCGGCCATGCGAGTGACTGTGGTAGATTACGGGCGCAGCAACCTGCTGAGCGTGTGCCGCGCGCTGGCCGCCCTGGGCGCGCAGCCGCAGCTGGCCCAAACGCCCGAACAGGTGCGCCGGGCCGGGGCGCTGGTGCTGCCGGGCGTGGGCGCCTTTGCCGACGGCATGGCCGCGCTGTGCGAAAGCGGCCTTGCCGCCCCGCTTGTGGAAAAGGCGCGCGCGGGCACGCCGCTTTTGGGCATTTGCCTTGGCATGCAAATGCTGTTTGAGGAAAGCAGCGAGGGCGGCGCGCACGCGGGGCTGGGCCTTGTGCCCGGCCGGGTGCAGCGCCTGCCCGCGCAGGCGCTGGACGGCGCGCCCCAGCCGGTGCCGAACATTGGCTGGTGCGCGCTGCAGCCCGCGGGCGGGCGCAAAGATTTTTCCGGCACGCCCCTTGCGGGCATAGGCCCGGGCGCGCAGTGCTATTTTGTGCACAGCTACGAGGCAAAGCCCGCGCAGGCGGCCTGCCGCCTGGCCGACATCTCATACGGCGGGCGGCCCGTGTGCGCGGCCGTGCAAAGCGGCCGCGTGCTGGGCTGCCAGTTTCACCCGGAAAAAAGCGCCCGGGCCGGGCTGGCCGTTTTGCAGGGTTTTCTGCGCATGGCGCAGCAGGCCGGCGGGGCAACGGGGTAAGCGCACGGCGTGCGCCAATTTGCAATACAGAGTCAATTTGCAATACAGAAAAGAGGTTTTGAACATGAGCAGAGTTCCCGAGCTGTTCGGCAGCATGGTGTTCAGCGAAAGCGTCATGAGAGACAGGCTGCCCAAAAACGTATACCGCGCGCTGTGCGCCACCATCCGCGAGGGCCGTGCGCTGGACCCCGCCGTGGCCGACGTGGTGGCCGCCGCCATGAAGGACTGGGCTGTCTCGAAGGGCGCCACCCATTTCACCCACTGGTTTCAGCCCATGACGGGCATCACGGCGGAAAAGCACGACGCCTTTCTCTCGCCCGCGGGCGACGGCACCGTGCAGATGGAATTTTCCGGCAAAGAGCTGGTGAAGGGCGAGCCGGACGCCTCGTCCTTCCCCTCCGGCGGGCTGCGCGCCACCTTTGAGGCGCGCGGCTACACCGCGTGGGACCCAACCTCCTACGCCTTCATCAAAGACAACACCCTGTGCATCCCCACGGCCTTTTGCAGCTACACGGGCGAAATTCTGGATAAAAAGACGCCCCTGCTGCGCAGCATGGACGCTTTAAGCCGCCAGGCCGTGCGCGTGTTGCAGCTGTTTGGCAAGCAGGCAAAGCGCGTAAGCACCACCGTGGGCCCCGAGCAGGAGTATTTTCTGATTCCGGAAGAGCTGTACGCCAAACGGCCGGACCTTGTGCTGACCGGCCGCACGCTGCTGGGCGCGCGCACCCCCAAAGGGCAAGAGCTGGAGGACCATTACTTTGGCTCGATACGCCCAAAGGTGAAGGCCTTTCTGGAAGAGCTGGACGAAGAGCTGTGGAAGCTGGGCATCTGCGCCAAAACCGAGCACAACGAGGTGGCCCCGGCCCAGCACGAGATGGCGCCCCTGTTCACCACCGCCAACCTTGCCATTGACGCAAACCAGCTTGCCATGGAGGTGCTGAAAAAGGTGGCGCACCGCCACGGCTTTGCCTGCCTTTTGCACGAAAAGCCCTTTGAGGGGGTGAACGGCTCGGGCAAGCACAACAACTGGGCCCTTTGCACCGACGAGGGCGAAAACCTGCTGGAGCCCGGCAAAACCCCGCGTGAAAACGCGCAGTTTCTGCTGTTTCTCACAGCCGTTTTGCGCGCGGTGGATGAAAACCAGGACCTTTTGCGCATTTCAGTGGCCAGCGCGGGCAACGACCACCGCCTGGGCGCCAACGAGGCGCCGCCCGCCATTGTAAGCGTGTATATTGGCGACGAGCTGCAGGCCGTGGTGGAAGAGCTGATGAGCGGGCGCCACACCGAAAGCGGCCCGCGCGGCCAGATGGACATGGGCGTGCTGGCCCTGCCGCCCATCCCGGTGGACACGTCAGACCGCAACCGCACCTCGCCCTTTGCCTTCACGGGCAACAAGTTCGAGTTCCGCATGCCGGGCGCAAGCCAGAACCTGGCCTGCACCAACGTGATGCTGAACACGGCCGTGGCCGACGCCCTGGCCGCATATGCCAGCGAGCTGGAGGCCGCGCCCGCGCTGGGCACCGCTTTGCCGCAGCTGATTCGGCGCGAGCTGCGCGCCCACAGCCGCATTTTGTTCAACGGCAACGGCTATGGCCCCGAATGGCCCGCCGAGGCCGAACGGCGCGGCCTTTTAAACCTGCGCACGGCGCCGGAGGCCTTTGCGCATTTTGACGCGGAAAAGAACCTGGCCCTGTTTGCCCGCCACGGCGTGTATTCGGCCAGCGAGGTGCGCGCCCGCAAAGAGATTGCCTTTGAGGAATATGCCAAAACCATCCGCATTGAGGCAGACACCATGCTGGATATGCTGGCGCGCCTTGTGCTGCCCGCGGGCGTGGCGTATTCGCGCCAGCTGGCCGAGGCAGCCGCCGCCAAGGCGGCCGCCGGTGTGCCCGCAGACACCGAAAAGGCCCTGGCGCAGGAGGTGAGCGCCCGGCTGGCCGAAGTGCTGCGCGCCCGGCAGGCGCTGGCCAGCGCGTGCGGCGGCCTGCAGGGCAGCTTTGAACAGCAGGCCTTTGCCTGTGCGCAGCAGGTGGTGCCCGCCATGGGCGCCGCGCGCGCCGCGGCCGACGCGCTGGAGGGCGCGGTGGCCCGCGAATACTGGCCCATGCCCACCTACAGCGAGCTTTTGTTCTATGTGTAAAGCGCCCGCGCGGCCCATTGCCCGCGCCGGCAAGCGCTGCACGGCGCCCGCCAGGGCCCGCGGCGCCTGCGCCGGCCTGCCGGTGCACACGGCGGGCACGGGCGCTGCGCTTGCGGCGGCGCAGGGGCTTGCAACGGCCCCGCGCCCGCGGCGCTTGCCTGTTTTCCGGCGGCCGCCCCGTTTTGGGGCGGCCGCCTTTTTGCCCCCTTTGGCCCGCAGAAAACAGGCCCCAAAAATTTTTTGCCTTCCCCCTTGACAATGTGTATCTATGGTGTTATATTGTGTATATCGTATATATACGCTTTTAGGAGTGCTCTATGGACATCATCATTCAAAACACGAGCGGCAAGCCCATTTACGAGCAAATTACCGCCCAAATCAAGAACCAGATTCTTTCCGGGGCCCTGCAGGCGGGGGACGCCCTGCCCAGCATGCGCCTTCTGGCAAAGGAACTGCGCATCAGCGTCATCACCACCAAGCGCGCCTATGAAGAGCTGGAGCGCGACGGCTTTATTGAAACCGTCACCGGCAAGGGCAGCTTTGTGGCGGCGCAAAACGCCGAACTGCTGCGCGAAGAGGCGCTGCGCCGCACCGAGCAGGCGCTGCGCGGCGCGGTGGACACCGCCCGCCAGGGCGGCGTGACAGACAGCGAAGTGCGCGAAATGCTGGAACTTGTGTTAGAAGGAGAATAACTATGGAAAACAGCATCACCGTGCGCGGGCTGGAAAAGCATTACGCGGGCTTCAGCCTGCGCAACGTGAATTTCAGCGTGCCGCAGGGCTCTATTGTGGGTTTCATTGGGGAAAACGGCGCGGGCAAAACCACCACCCTGAAGGCTATTTTGGGCCTGATTCATGCAGATGCGGGCGAAATTACCGTGCTGGGCCAGCCCGTCACGCGCAAAAGCCACGCCGCAAACGCCCATGTGGGCGTGGTGATGGAGGGGTCCTTCTTTTCCAGCACCTTTACCACGGCAGAGGTGGCGGGCGTAATGCGCCTGGTGCACCCCACGTGGGACGGCGCGCTGTATGCCCAGCTTTGCCGCCGCTTTTCCCTGCCGGAGAAAAAGCCCTATAAAGAATTTTCGCGCGGCATGCGCGTAAAGCTGGCTTTTGCCGCCGCGCTGGCCCACCACCCGCGCCTTTTGGTGCTGGACGAGGCCACCAGCGGGCTGGACCCGGTGGTGCGCAACGAAATGCTGGACCTGTTTTTGGAATTTATTCAGGACGAACAGCACAGCATTCTGCTTTCCAGCCATATCACGTCCGATTTGGAAAAAGTGGCCGATTACATTGTGTTCATTCACGAGGGGCAAATTGTGTTCGAGCTGCCGAAAGATGAAATGCTGGAAAAATTTGCGGTGGTGAAATGCGCGCGCGGCGGGCAAAGCGCGCTGGCGGCGGCGCACATTTTGGGCGTGCAGGAAAGCCGCTTTGACACCCAGGTGCTGGTGGACAACGCCCCCGAAGTGCGCCGCGCCAACCCCGGCGCCGTGCTGGAGGCCGCCCGCATTGACGACATTATGACATTTTTTGCGAAGGGCGGTGAGCGCAAATGAACAAACCCCATGTGATGCGCGGCCTGATTTTGAAAGACTGGTATGGCCTGCGCAGCTACCTTGTGCGCCAGATGGGCCTGGTGCTGGCCATGTATGTGGTGCTGGGCTTTGCGATGAAAACCATGAGCATGCTGCCCTCCATGATGGTGATGGTGACGATGATGGGCATGCTTTCGGCCTTTTCGCTGGACGATATGTGCCATTGGAACGGCTATGCCTGCACCATGAACATCACCGCGCGCCAGCTGGCCCGCGCGCGCTATGCCATGTACTATGGCGCCATGGCGTGCGTGACGCTGGTTTCCGCCGTGCTGGCATACGGGCTGGAGCTGCTGCTGTTTGCCGGCGGCCAAAGCAATGCAGAGATATTCCTGGCGGGCTTTGGCGGCGGCGCGGCCGTGCTGGTGATTTATTCCCTGATGGTGGCTGTGGACATTCCGCTGTTTTACAAGATGGGCGTGGAAAAGGCGCGGCTGCCCATGACGCTTACCTTTGTTGTTCCCTTCATTGCCATCTTCCCCACCATTTCGTACTGGGGCCCGTGGCTGGATGGCCTGAACTTTGACGCCGTGCCCTGGGTGCTGGTGGCCGCCGCCGTGCTGGCGCTGGCGGCCGCGTGCGTGTATCTCTCTTACCGCATCAGCGTGCGCATTCTGGAAAGCAAGGAGTTTTAGGCCCTATGAAACGCACACACGCCTGCCCCAAATGCGGCTGCACGCAAATTGTGCATGTGCCCGCCTCGCAGTGGCTGTTTGCCCGCGGCGGCAACGCCTACCTGGGCCTGCACCTGGGCGAAAAGGTGCTGATTTCGAAATATATCTGCACCGGCTGCGGCTATGTGGAAAACTGGGCCGAGCGCCCGCAAGACCTTGCCGCCCTGCGCAAAAAGCTGTGACGCCGCACAAAACAGAAAAGCGCCCCCGCCTGGCCGGTTTTGGCAGGCGGGGGCTTTTTTGCCCTGAGGGAGGGCGCGTTTTCAATACAGCTCTGGAAAAATGTTTGCAATGGCGTCCTGCTGGGTAATGGGGCGGATGACGCGCGCCGGCACGCCCGCGGCAAAGCTGTTGGGCGGAATATCCCGCGTTACCACGCTGCCCGCGCCAATCACGCAGCCCTGGCCCACCGTCACGCCCGGGCACACCACCACGTTGGCGCCAAACCAGCAGTCGCTGCCAATTTCCACGGGCTTTGCATAGCACAAAAAGCGTGTTTTGCCGTCTGCGCACACAAGGCCGCGCCGCTCGCCCGGCAGCATGGGGTGCAGCGGCGTGACAATGGTGACGTTGGGCCCAAAATTGCAATGGCTGCCAATGGTAACCGGCGCGTCGTCCTGCACGGTGAAATTGCAGTTCATAAAGCAGCCGCTGCCCACGCGGGTGTGGCAGCCGTAGTGGAACCAGATGGGCCCCAGCATCAGCGTGCCCTCGCCCACCTCGCCCAGCAGCTGGCGCAGAATGGCCTGCCGGGCCTGCTCGTCCTCTTCATACAGCGCGTTGAAGGCCCGGCTTAGCCGGTGGGCCCATTGCTTTTTTTCCACCAGCTCCGGCTCTTCCGAAGAAAACAGCCCGCCGCTGAAAATGCGTTCTTCTTCCGTCATGGCAGCATCCCTCCGTCTGTTCCGGCAAGCGCGCCGCGCTTTGCCGCCTTGCCTGCCGCGCCCCGCCGCCCCAAAAAGGCGGCATTCGGCCGGGCGCCTGCCGCGCCCCGGCCCTGCGCACGGCTGGCAAGAAATATGATACCACATTGTTGGCAAAAAGTCACAGCGCGCGGCCCGGCCGGGCCCGCGGCGCCGGTGCGCACCCTTCCGGCCTAGCCCTGCTTTTCCTGCAGCGAATACAGGGCGCTTGCCATGCGCGAAAAAATGCGCGCGGCGTCGGTGGAGGAATGGGCCCCTTCGTCCAGCAGCACCGTGATGGTATAGCGCGGCGCCTCGCTGGGCCACAGGCCGGTGAACCAGGCGTTCACCAGCTCGGTGCCGTCCGGGGCATAGCGGCCCGTCTGGGCCGTGCCCGTTTTGCCCGCCGCGCCGCCCGCCACGGGCTGGGCGGCATAGCCAATGCCGTCCGTCACCACGGTGCGCATCATGTCCAGCACCTGGGCCGCGGCCTCGCTGCTGCACACGCCGCGCTGCACGGGCGCATACAGGCTTTGCGTGACGCTTTGGCTGTATTCGTCCACAATGGCCTCGGTGAACGTGGGCGAAAGATAGGTGCCGCCGTTGGCAAACACGCCGGTGAACGCGGCAATTTGCACCGGGGTGGCCGTAAAGGCGCCCTGGCCAAAGCTGAAGTTGGCAAGCTCGCCCTTATCCTGCAAAAGCTGGGCGCTGGGCACATCGCCCGAGGCGGTGGTAAGCGTGCCGCCCACCACGCTGGCCGTGCCAAAGCCCGCGCGCCGGGCCGCCAGCTGAATGGCCTCGCCCCCCAGCTGCTGGCCCAGGGCCACAAAATAGCAGTTGCAGCTTTCGGCCAGTGCCTGCCGCATGTCCACAGTGCCGTGGGCGGTGCCCCCGGCGCAGCGGTAGGTGTGCCCGCCCAGGGTGATGCTGCCCGTGCAGGTGTAGCTTTCCGCCGGGGAAAAGCCCGCGTCCAGCGCGGCCGCCGCCACCAGCGGCTTGAACAAGCTGCCCACGGCAAAGGCGGACGTGCTGCGGTTGATGAGGGCCGCGTTTTCGTTTTCAAACGAGGCGGCCACGTTCCGCGGGTCGAACGTGGGCATGCTGACGCTGGCGCGCACGCGGCCGGTGGCCGTCTCCATCACCACAATGCTGCCTTTGTCCATCTCTTCGGCGGCAATGCCCTCGGCCAGGCGCTGAATGCGCGCGTCCAGCGCCAGCATCACGCCCGCGCCGGTGCCCTGTGTTTTTACCAGCTGCGGCGGCGTGCCCAGGGCAAAGCCGCCCTGCGCCGTGACGGTGCATTCCACATCCAGCGCCGTAGAGCCGCCGCGCAGCAGCCCGTCAAAGGCGCCCTCTACCCCGCTGACGCCCGCGCCGTCGGAATTCAGGTAGCCCAGCAGGTGCGGCGCAATGGGGCACGAATAATAGCGCAGCGGCTTGTAGAACAAATAGCGCGCGCCGGTGCCGGAGGCCTGCGCGGCGTTTTGCACCGCCTTTTCCGACGCGGGCAGCAAAAACGGCTGCACGCGCTGGATGCCGCTGTAAAAATCGGCCCGCTGGCTGCTGTCCACCTCGCGGAACAGCTGGCGGTAGCTGGCCTTTCCGGGGGCGTACAGCGCCCAGGGCTCTGCCTGCGTGCCGGTGAGCGGGGTGAAGTTGCAATCGAACAAATGGCCGCGGCCCTCGTCCAGCCGAAGGCTTATCACGCTTTGCGCCCTGGCGCTGGCGGCCCAGGCGCGGTTGGTGGTGGCCAGCGTCAGGCTGCACACCAGCGTGCCGAAGATGGCCAAAAACAGCGCAAACACCACACACAGCCTTGTGCGCACAGCCCTTCCCCCTTTTTGTGCGGCAGGCGCGCCGCATGCTGTAACAAAGTATGCCCCGCGCCGCGCGCGCCCAAACAGGAAAAACGCCCCTGGCCCTTCGGCGTTCGGGCGCAAAAAACACCGGGTTTGGGCGTGTTGACGCAAGAAAACATCGGGTTTGGGCGGGCAATTTTGCCCCCGGCGCACGCAAAAAGCCCGGCCGGGCCCTGGCGGGCTGCCGGGCCTTTTCCGCCGCAGTTTGCCCCAAATAGCCGGGGCGCGCTTTGGCCGGCGGGCCCGCTTTTCCGCCCGTGCGGGCCGCACAGGCGGCGCGCCGGGCACAGAAAAAGGCAGCCCTCCGGCAAGGAAGGCTGCCTTTTCCGCTGGGGAAGGCTGGTATCCACACAGCGCCAAACGGCGCCGCGGCATGGGGGTTACAGCAGGTGAACGGCCACAATCAGCCCCGCAAACACGATGGAAACCGTGCTTGTAAGCTTGATGAGGATGTTGATGGCGGGGCCGGAGGTATCTTTGAAGGGGTCGCCCACGGTGTCGCCCACCACGGCGGCCTTGTGCTGCTTCGAGCCCTTGCCGCCGTGCGCGCCGCTTTCAATATACTTTTTGGCGTTGTCCCACGCGCCGCCCGCGTTGGACATCATCACCGCCAGCACAAAGCCGGTGACGGTGTTGCCGGCCAGCAGGCCCGCCACGCCGTTCACACCCAGAATGAGGCCCACCACAACGGGCACAATGACGGCAATCAGCGCCGGGGCCACCATCAGCTTCTGGGCGCTGCGGGTGCACATATCCACGCACTTGGCGTAATCCGGCTCGGCCTTGCCCTCCAGCAGGCCGGTAATTTCACGGAACTGGCGGCGCACCTCTACCACAATGCTTTGCGCGGCCTTGCCCACGGCGTCCATGGTGAGGGCCGCAAACAGGAACGGCAGCATGCCGCCAATAAACAGGCCAATCAGCGTGGTGGGGTTGGTGATGGAAAGGTCCAGCGCAAAGTTCGGGTCCAGCGTCTGCACCTTGTCGATATACGAGACAATCAGCGCCAGGGCCGTCAGCGCGGCCGAGCCAATGGCAAAGCCCTTGCCCGTGGCGGCCGTGGTGTTGCCCAAAGAATCCAGCGCGTCGGTGCGCTGGCGCACCTCGGCGGGCATGTGCGTCATTTCGGCAATGCCGCCCGCGTTGTCGGCCACGGGGCCATAGGCGTCGGTGGCCAGCGTGATGCCCAGGGTGGAAAGCATGCCCACGGCAGACACGCCCACGCCGTACAGGCCCATGGTGAAGCTTTCGGCGCCGCCCGCAAAGAAATAGCTTACCAGCACGCTGACGCCCACAATGACAACGGGCGCCACGGTAGAAAGCATGCCCAGCGAAAGCCCGCTGATGATGACGGTGGCGCTGCCCGTCTCGCTGGAGGCGGCCAGGCGCTGCGTGGGCTTATAAGTATCGGAGGTATAATATTCGGTGATGGCGCCAATGGCAACGCCGGCCACAAGGCCACTGAGCACCGCCACAAACACGCCCATGTTCTGCGGCAAAAGCAGGCGGATGGCCACAAAGGCACACACCACAAACAGCGCGGCGCTGATGTAGGTGCCCGTGCGCAGCGCGCGCAGCAGGTTTCGCTGCGAGGCGCCCTCTTTTGTTTTTACAAAGAAGGTGCCCACCACGCTGCACAAAACGCCCAGCGCCGCCAGCACCATGGGCACGCCCACGCCCTGCATGCCATAGCCCGCGGCCACGGCCAGCGCAATGGTGGAAACAATAGAGCCCACATAGCTTTCATACAAATCGGCGCCCATGCCGGCCACGTCGCCCACGTTGTCGCCCACGTTGTCGGCAATGACGGCGGGGTTGCGCGGGTCATCCTCGGGAATGCCGGCCTCCACCTTGCCCACAAGGTCGGCCCCCACGTCGGCGGCCTTGGTGAAGATGCCGCCGCCCACGCGCGCAAACAGCGCCATGCTGGAGGCGCCCATGCCAAACGTAAGCATGTTGGACGAAATGGCGCTGGCCAGCTCGGCCGCGGGCACGGGGCTGATGACCGTGTAGAAGAATTTCAAAAAGAAATACCACACGGATAAATCCAGCAGGCCCAGGCCCACCACCGTGAAGCCCATAACAGAACCGGCGCTGAAGGCAACGCGCAGGCCCTTGTTCAGGCTGTGCGAGGCGGCGTTGGCCGTGCGGCAGTTGGCCATGGTGGCCGTGCGCATGCCAATGAAGCCCGAAAGGCCGGAATAAAAGCCGCCCGTAACAAAGGCCACCGGCGTGAAAAAGCTAAGCAGCCCGGCGAACGCCATGCACAGCAGCACCGCAAACACCACGGCAAAGAACACACCCACGCCAAGGTACTGGCGCTTGAGGTATGCGCCGGCGCCATGGCTGACGGCGCGGGAGATGCGCTCCATCTCCGGCGTGCCAACGGGCTCTTTTTTCACCCGCATAAACATGGCAGCGGCAAAACACAGCCCCACAAGGCTGCCCAATGCCGCCAAAAACATTGCATCCATCTCTCTTTTCTCTCCTTTCACTCACCCTGCGCGGCCGGCGGCCGCGTTTTGTACCCCTATTATGACACATCCGGCGTGGCTAATTCAACAAAAAAATGAAGTAATTGTGCAAATTACTATAAATCGTGCTCAATTTGTCTCTTTTGCTTTTTTGAAACCGGTTTACAAAGGCAAAAAAAGCAGGCCCGCCGCCACGCCGTTTCTGGGGGCGCGGCGGCGGGCCCGCACACGGGCGGCTGCCCAATAAAGGTGCCGGGGGCCTGCGCGGCCTGTGCCAGGCGCTTCAGCGAGGCCTCTATCTCGTCAAAGGCCTCGTAATAGTGAAACACGCACAGCGGCACATCGGTGATGCCGATGGTATCGGCATACTGTTTGCCGTTTGCGGTGTAATAGCGGGCCACGGTGTGCCTGCCAAACACCAGCAGCCGTTCGCAGCTGCCATCGTACTCTACCCGGCGGATGTCCGCATACAGCATGCGGTACATCACGCGCTCGTAATCTTTTTCTTCCGTATGCGGGCGCGGGCGGTATTCCAGCTCAAAGGCGTCCTGCGTGAAGCGGCACGCCTCCCAGGGGCGCGTCATCAGCAGCTCGCGCCCGGGGCCCAGCATGGCCGCCGCCCCCAAAGCCGCCACCAGGCAGAAGAAAAAAGAAACCGCCGCCATCAGCACAAGCACCTCGGGCGAAAAGCCGCCTGCCCGGCGCACCAGGGCGGCGTCGGCCACCAGCATGCCGCACAGCGAAAGAACCAGCACGGCCACCCCCACCTTGTGCACCAGCATGCCGCGCCGCCTTTGGCGGCACATCCGCTTGCCCACCTGCCTGTCTGCCACATATTCCCGCATCCATGCCACTTCCTTTCTGAAAACGAATGCGTTGCGGCCCGGGCGCGGCGGCCTGCCGCATGGCTGCGCTGTTGTTGCCGGAATCAGCCCGGTTTATAGCGGCAAGAAGCCGCATGCTTTTTTCTGCTTTTTCATCCCGTTCTCCACACGCGCGCCGGCCTGGCTGCCGCGCCGGCGCGCGCCCAAAAGGCGCGTTGACGCAAGAAAACATTGCCTCTGAAACAGAAATTCGGGCGCATAGCATCGTCAAAGTGCCTTGACAACCAGAAAGGGTGCCTGCGGCACTTTTCCTTGCTCTGCAACCCTAATTTCTGCTTCAGAGGTGCGAAGCAGTTTTGGCCCGGCAATTTTGGGTGAATAGTAGCGTGAAAAAAGCCCGGTAATCCTGACGGATTACCGGG
>PPYF01620686.1_pt1 | contig 50055 bp, 45 predicted proteins | sample 1559871 | NCBI WGS metagenome assembly PPYF01 (sample SAMN08240021, study PRJNA423297) | Human gut metagenome, whole genome shotgun sequencing project.
TGTCCCTAGTACGAGAGGACCGGGATGGACGCACCTCTGGTGCACCAGTTGTCACGCCAGTGGCACAGCTGGGCAGCTATGTGCGGATCGGATAAACGCTGAAAGCATCTAAGCGTGAAGCCGGCCTGGAGATAAGATATCCCACTGAGATAATCAGGTAAGACCCCTTGAAGACTACAAGGTTGATAGGCTCAAAGTGTAAGCACGGTGACGTGTTCAGCTAGCGAGTACTAATCGGTCGAGGGCTTGACCACAATCTTCTTGAAGGTTCTGCATTTGCCCAAGAGAGCGCAGTAGTTGTTCAGTTTTGAAGGTATGACCTTCAGAAGGAAAAAGAGAATATGTAGAGGCTAGGCTTTAAGCAATTGCTTCAAGCACATTCATAGCCGGTGCCGATGACGCCAAGGTTCCACCTGTTCCCATTCCGAACACAGAAGTTAAGCTTGGTTGTGCCGAAGATACTTGGTTGGAGACGACCTGGGAAAATAGGTAGGTGCCGGCTCTTTTCCTTATTTGGGGAAAAACCAGCTTTTTCCCCAAAATATGGCCCCTTGGTCAAGCGGCTAAGACGTCGCCCTCTCACGGCGAAATCGGGAGTTCGATTCTCCCAGGGGTCACCATTTTTGTGTTCTGCGCCCCATCTCTTGCGGCTGTTTTGCACTTTTAGCTCAGTTGGTAGAGCAACTGTTAAGTTGTATGACCACTGACTGGTGCACAACCACAAAAAGGATTTGACGGTGTAACGCCGAAAAATCCTCATATGCACTTCTAGCTCAGTTGGTAGAGCAGCTGACTCTTAATCAGCGGGCCCAGGGTTCGAGTCCCTGGAAGTGCACCAGATATCCACTGTCCAGAGAAATTTGGACAGTGGATTTTTTATATCAGAAAACACACAATATCCTGCAATAGGACCGGTCAGAGCCTGTGATGTTATAAACATCGCGGGCTCTTTTTTGTTGAAAATCGAACTCTCAAAATCCAAGGGGGAAGTGTACCCTTTTTCAGGTAGCGCCTCAGCTTAGCTGGCCGGGGCGCTTTTTCGCTTTCTCCCCCTCTCCACACCTCTCCCCCTAGATTATTTACCGGCTGGGAAGAAGATATAAACGCTGCGAGATTTCAGCTTTTTCTGCGGGAAAAGAACCAATGGCGAAGCAGGATTCATCGTCTTTCCCGGCCGGTGGATTCCTGTTCAACACCCAGAGCCAAAGGAGGAACAAAATGTCAATCAAATTCAAAAACAGAGAACACGAGAAATTCTATGAGCAGTGCCTCACTCGAACCGGCGGCCTTGATCCCTACCACAAGGCCTTTTTTTACACGATGGGTATCAGCGACGAAACCCGAAAGCATGTTGAGGATGTCTTTGATTTCCAGGAGGATGTTATCCGGCCGGAGGGGATGAACAAAGGCTGGCAAACCAGCGGAAGCAGTTGTCTGACGCGTTTGGCGTTCAACCTTTGGAACGGGTGGAACGCCGATGGCTATGCAACGCCCTACGATCTGTTCAGCACATCAGATGCAGGCTATATGCTGGAAGCAATCCGCATCCGGTATCCTGAATACTGCCGGGAAGCCCAGGTCCCCAGCAAGGGAGAGGCCAGATAAGATGGCAACCCGCAGAAAGAAGAAGCAAAAAAATCAAGGCAAAGGCCAGAAAGGATCTAAAATCATGATCATGGGAATCGACCACGGGTACTACGCAATCAAGACGCGGCATTTTTCTTTTCCAGCCGGTGTGACAGTATATACCCACGAACCCTACACACTGAAGAACACCCTCCAGATCGGCGGTAAGTACTATGTCTGCGGAACAGGCCGTCAGCCAATCCTGCGGGACAAGACCATCAACGACAATTACTACATTCTGACCTTGGCAGCCATCGCCATGGAAGTTCGTTTTCGAAACTTGCCTGCGGAATGTTCCGTAACACTTGCAGCAGGCCTTCCTTTGGCTCGGTATGGCCGGGACAAAAAGCCGTTCACTGAATACCTGTTTCGCAATGGCCAGCCGGTTGCTTTCCTCTTCGAGGGGGAACGATACAAGGTCAAAATCGAAGGCGTAAAGCTGTTCCCTCAGGGCTATTCCGCCATTGCTCTTCATCCTGAGTTGGTGAAAGACGAACCGTCTGTGCTTCTCATGGATATTGGCGGATGGACGGTGGATCTCATGCGGCTGGACAACAATGTTCCCAATGCGGCCACCTGCCGTAGCCTGGAACTTGGCATGATCCGCTGCATGGATGAGATTCAGGAACAGGTGCGACGGGATACCGGCTTGTCTGTGACAGACGCCCAGGTAGAGCGAGTTCTTGCCGGCAAGCCCTGCAGCATGGATGAAGAAGCGCGACAGCTGATTCAGCAACAGGGCCGACTCTACACCGAAAGGCTCATTTCGGCGGCTATGGAAGCAGGATTTGACCTGCGAACGCTGCCCGTGATCCTGATGGGAGGTGGCGCGGCGACCGTCATGCGCAACGTGAGCGAGCGTGACGGCCTTTGTCGGGCTTTTCTGCTTGGGGACGACAAGGTGAACGCCGAGGGATTTGAGCGGATTTTGGAGCAAATGTCGAGCCGTGAGGCCGCTCGATGAACCGACCGCATTTTCTGTTCCGGCCCAATATGCAAAATGAGGATCATAAGCGGGCATGGCGGTTGCTGCAGGAGGTTCCCGAGGGACAAAAGAGTGCATTCATTGTTCGGGCAATTCTCCAAATGGACCAGGAAGACCGGCTGGAAACAATGCTGCGCCGTGTACTTCGGGAAGAAAAAATTACTGTGGCCGGACAGCCAGATGCCGCACAGGAAACCGGGCTGCCGGATGGTATGATGGGCTTTCTTGATGCACTTATGGATGAGTAAAACATCCCTTCGAGCATTATTGCTTATGACGTTTGTGAAGCTGAAAGATTGTTGGTCTTGATGAATAGCTTTGTGCATGGCTTTGGAATATGCTTGTGTTGCCCGAAAGGAACGACTGAAAAGGAGGCAATGACATGGAAACCAAGGGCATCACCTGTAAAATCCCGCTGGACCTGCACAACCGGGTCAGTGAGGATATCCGCCAAAGTGAAAGCACGATGAGCAAATTCATCGAAATGGTTATCAACGAACATTACATGAAGGGAGCAAACGGTATGAGCAAAATGAGAACAATGGCATTTCAGGTAAGTGAGGAATTCTTCCAGCGGATCAAGGACTATCTGACGCGGTATGAGCAGACCTACGGCAAGAAGCTCAGTCAGAAGGATTTCGTGATCGGACTGATCGAGCAGGCACTGGAAGAAGCGGACGAGGAATTTGAAGCGGCTCAGGCAGCCCAGGAAGAAGCATCGGGTGACAGCCATGAAACTTTAGAGGATACCGAAGAAGCCGAGGATGAGGAAATCGCCAACAGCGAAGAACAGATCGAAACAGGCGAAGAACCCGAAGAAATCGCAGAGCCGCAAGAAGAACAGGAAACCATCGATTAAGAGAGACACAGCCCCTGCCGACCGGAGCGAAAAGCACGGCCGGCAGGGGCTTTTTTGTTTGTCTGCAGGAAAGGGGGTGGGGCTTATGATTGCCTGATTTGAAAACTAGAAAGAGAAGGGAGAGGATGCGCAAGACTATTCGATTTATTGATATGTTTGCCGGGATCGGCGGTTTCCGGGAAGGATTTGGTCGGGCCGGAGGATTCGAGTGTGTAGGATACTGCGAGCGCGACCAATATGCTCTGCGCAGCTACAGAACGCTGTTTGACACGGAAGGAGAGTGGTTCATTGACGATGCCCGAAAAGCCGATCCAAAAACAATGCCCAAATTCGATTTGCTCTGCGGTGGATTCCCTTGTCAGGCATTCAGCATTGCTGGCGCTCGAAAAGGATTCGGCGATCCCCGAGGGACCCTGTTCTTTGAGCTTGCCCGACTGGCTGAAGCCCGGAAGCCTCGCTATCTGCTGTTTGAAAATGTTCCCGGACTGCTTAATCATAACGGCGGCCGGACGTTTGCGGCGATCCTCGATACGCTGGAGCGATTGGGGTATTTTGTGGAATGGCAGGTGCTTAACAGCAAGGATTTTGGCGTCCCCCAATCCCGCCGCCGTGTGTACATTGTCGGATATCTTGATGAGCGATGCAGAGGAAAAATACTTCCTTTCACCACAGCAAATGAAACGCCTCTTACCTGTATCCATGACGGACCCCAGGGAAGCCGGGTCTACGACCCCAGCGGAGTGAGCTGCACGCTCACGAGCGGTGCAGGTGGGGTTGGCGGAAAGACAGGCTTGTATCAAGTAGGATTCCCTGTAAAGGAAGCCACCCGGAAAGGCTATAAGATGGCATATCCGGGCGACAGCATCGACCTGGCATATTCGCAAATGAACACCCGCCGCGGCAGGGTGGGCCACAAGATCGCCCATACGCTAACCACAGATGCAACCCAGGGGACACTCATTGAATCGCCCCGATTCGTGGATATGAACGAAGACCCTGAAATCACCGAAATCGCTCGATGTCTGACCGCAAAGCAAAACGGCGGGATCCGTAAGCACAAGCGAGAAGCATCCGGTGTTCTGATCGGTGGACGGATACGCCGCCTGACGCCTCGTGAATGTCTGCGGCTCCAGGGCTGGACAGATGACAGGATCGACAAGATCCTCGCCATCCAAAGCGACAACCAAGTATATAAGCAGGCCGGCAATGGCGTGACCGTGAATGTGGTGGAGGCCATCGGCAGGAGACTGGCTGTGGTGGATGCGGAGGTGATGCGAAATTGATCTGAAAGAGCAATACTTTGGCTGTGAGATCGAGATGACCGGACTGACACGCCAGCAGGCTGCGAAAGCTGTTGCCGATCTGTTTGGAACGAGCGCCCGGAGGACCTTTGAGTCAACAATATATGACCCATGGGAAGTGATAGATCGGGAAGGCAAAAAGTGGCGGTTTGTCTTTGATTCCAGCATCAAGGCCACCAAACGTATCCATGGTCATCAGATTCCGGTGGATATCGGGCTTTATAAGGTGGAGATGAACTCACCGAAACTGGAGTACAACGAGATGGGCAAATTGCAGGAAGTCGTTCGCGCGCTGCGCCACGCCGGAGCAGTGGTCAACGGCAGCTGCGGGATGCATGTTCATGTGGATGCCTCCCACCATACGCCGCAAAGCCTGAAAAATGCTTTGTCTATCATGTATTCCAAAGAGAATATTCTCTTTAAGGCGCTGAATGTGAATGAAGCCAGAGTACAGCGGTGGTGTCAAAAGGTACGAGAACCCATGCTGGAAAAGATACGCAAGCTGCCCACCAATGTGAGCATGGAACAACTGAAGCGGGAATGGTACGGCGGTGCGGACGGAAGTAACGAGCATTACAACTGGACACGCTATTATGCACTGAATCTGCACTCGGTGTTCTATCGCGGAACGCTTGAATGGCGCTGTTTTGAAAGCACCCTCCATGCCGGTAAAGTCCGAGCAAACATCACGCTCGCGCTGGCGATTTCGGCCCAGGCAATCAACCAAAGCCGAACCGTGATGCGAAAAACGGAAATCACCGAAAATCCGGCATTCACATTCCGCACATTTCTGCTGCGCCTCGGCCTGATCGGACCGGAGTACAAAAATGTGCGGGAACACCTGCTGGAAAACCTTCCCGGAGATCGGGCATGGCGCTATGACCGGTCGAATTATCCCAGTTTGAGCAACAGGAGTCAAGGAGAGCGATAGGAGGCGAACAAGTTGAGCGAGCAATTGTATTTTGCATACGGGTCGAACATGAATATGGATCAGATGGCGTTCCGATGCCCGGATGCCAGTGTGGTCGGGGTCGTCCGTGTGGATGATTACCGGTTGACATTCTGTGGAAGCGGCTACGCCGGAGTCGCCACGATCCTGCCGCAAGCGGGCAGCCATGTGGATGGCGTTCTCTGGCGTATTTCCGCGGCAGATGAAAAGCACCTGGATTTCTACGAGGGATATCCCCGGCTGTACGGTAAAGAACCTGTTGAGGTGATCGACAGCAGTGGGCAGAGAATGACCGTTATGGCTTATACCATGAATTCGCCGTATAAGGAATGTCCGACGCCGCCCTCGCAGGGGTATTTGCGGGGAATCCTGGACGGATGCCGGCAAAACGGTATTGATCCTGACCCCATTCGCAATGAAGCCCGTCGGCTTCTGCAAGAAAAGGAACAGCAACCGACTCGGAATACACAAAGAAGAAAAAAGGCTGACCGGGAGAATCGGTAAATGCACCGGACAAAGCCTGAAAAAGCATGTGAATCATTCGGGCGCCTGCAGCTGTGCAGGCGCCTTTTTTGTTGGAGGTTACGATGAAACAGAAATATAAAATGAGGCATCGCTTCACGGCGTTGCTGATGGTATTCATGCTCTGTCTCTCCTGCTTTGCTCCACCCGCTTTTGCACTGGAGAGCAGTGCTTCGGCGTCTGCCTCGACGAGCGAGGCAAGTTCGGCGGTGGAGTCTCAATCCACCCCGGAAAGTGCAGAATCTATTTCTGAATCCGACAGTGAACCTGCGGACACTGCCCAAGATGAGTCCACAAGCGACGTCCCTGCCGACGAAAGGGAAGCCGAACTGAGCGCCGAAGCTCAGGCGTTCATTTCCGCCGTAAATGCGCTTGACCGTGAGAGCATTCTCTCGGCAGTCAACAGCTGGGCGCTGGCAAGCCAGGCCTGGCAGGCAGATAAAGAAAATCCTGATTTGATCGCCGCTCTGGACGAAGCTACGGCGTTGTCAGATGAAGCGTCCGCACCGGTAACTGCTGCGGAAGATCTGTACCTGTCCCTTTCGGAGGAGGAGCAGGCAAACGAAGCAGTAGCGGCTGCGTATTCCGCGCTTGCAGCTCTGGTTGTAACCATGCAGGCGGCCCTCGAAAATCCGTCTGTTCCGAGTGAAGGCGATGGCGGTGACGATGCCGGATCTCCTCCCGATCTGGAAGAGATCCACCAGATGTTGTATGGCGATCTTCCTGATGCACCCACAGATAGCTATATGGGCAGCTATGGTCTTCCTGTTGCGACTGGTGACACTAAGATTGGCATCAGCCACTGGAACGATGACCCGTCGATTGCCATTGGCTATATGGATTCCGAGGCGCTGAATTCGGATGGGCTGTCCATCACAGTACCCCGTCAGGCCGGCGAGTCCTTTGCCATTGTGCCCATCTTTGTGCAGGTTGAATATCCCGCCAACAACAGCACCTCGCAGATCATCCTGCCTGAAGATGTGGTCCTGCTGGACTATTCCGGCAATCCGGCAGATGAGCAGACCACTGCTGCCATTCTGAACAGCAGTTATGTAGAATCTTCTGCAGCCACGACCGGCATCTATGTGCAGGCAGACCACGATTTTGCCGTGACATTCCGGTACAACGCCCCGGATGGTACCAGTCTGGAAAAGAACCTGAATGTCCATCTGGAAGGCGAAACGGCGACACAGGCAAAAGTCAATGGAGTCAGCACCTACGAAGCACGGCCGGAACCTGCGGTGAAAACGGGCAAAATCACCAGTGTGCAGAAAGTAAATGGCTCGTGGCTCATTTGGTTTAATGGGCAGGAAGCATACTGTTGCACCCACGGTGCGCAGGGAAAGCCTAACGGTTGCCCCACTTACAATTATTCGCACACTTCCATCGTAACGGCGGCCCAGTACACGCCCGGTGATCACTTCAGCAACCAGGTCAACATTTGGGGTGGACTCGGTCAGCTGAGTTTGGGCCTGATGAGTGCCGATGCCTCCATGGACACTGCATACGACGATGTGCAGCGTTGGGTCATTGCCAACTATCCTGACAGCGTTCCCGCGCAGAGTTACATCCGTTCCTTCGAGCAGATGAGCAGCGGCGTGTCCACCTTTGCAGCAGACAGCGACTACTACACCTACATTTATCAGCCACCCATTTCCGGCTGGCAGACTGTTGCACTGATCGGACCTCCCACCGGCAGCATCGACCCGGATGTGCCGCCCGCAGGTGCCGAGTATTACGCCAGTTGGTCGGCTTCGCCCCAGACTGCCAGTGGCAGCTTTGATGCAAACTACACGGTCAATGTGGATAAGGAACAGCTGGAAACCGGCGAAAAAGTGGACGGTGCCACCATTGAGATCGAGCCTTTGGAAAAGGGCGGTACGATTGACGGTGGCAGTTGGGCGATTACGCCTGCGGAAAAGCAGACGGTGACCACCAGCGGCCATACGATGGACGATGAGTTCCAGAACAACGGCGGTGACGCCAGCGCCAGTTGGAGCTTGCACTACAGTGTGACCAAGACCTCCACCAGCAGCCTGAGCGGCAGTGAGGGCCCGTATTCCAGTCAGGCCGAAGCGGATGCGGCAGCAGCCAGTGCCAAAGCCAGTGCTGAAGCACAACTGCGAGCTGAAGCCCAAGGCATGGTAGACCGAGCCATCGCCACAGCCAAAAGCGAGCTGGCCAGCATTGATTTCCGTTTCGATGAGACGGTCGTCCCGGTAGGATTTGAGTTCTACGACGGTGAACATGGAAGCAAGCAGATCATCTCGGTCCCCATGGACAGTTCGGATGAATACCTCATGCGAAACGATGAATGGTCGTTGCAGGTCAGTATCCGGAAAACGGACAGCGAAACCGGCGAAACGATCGCTTCTGATGCGGAGTATGAGGTCTTCGAATGGGATGTTGTTTCTCAGATGTATATCCCGTTCCACGCCGGAAAGCCGCGCGAAGCAACAGCACCTACCTATAACGGATACTATGTGGTTCGCAATGAGGACGGAACCTATTCCGTCGCCAACGGCACCGATTATGGCACCGAGTTCGATACCTCCCGGACCATGTACTACACCCAGCGCAACGAAGGCAAATTCCTTATAGTGGAAACGAAAGCTCCCGATGGTTACTTCGGTGACTGGACGGACATCGAGCAGCCCGGTGAGGCAGGTACTCCGCTGGGCAAGCGTGCCTACTATATTGAGATTACCAAGGATAATGACGGCAGCGTGATCTGGCTGGATAACGCCGACTACAATGCCGACATTGCCACCAGCTATACCGGTGGCACAAAGCTGATCTTCGGCGGACGAGAAGCCACCGTAACCATTTATGATCAGCCGCAGGATGCTGGCCGCACCTATGTGACTGACAGCACCGGCCTCGCAAACAACGAAGACAGCTACACCATGATTCCCCAGGACAATGTGTTCAAAAATGATCGAGTTCTGGGCGAGATCATCCTGGCGAAATCCGATTTGGATCAGCTGCGCCCCACACCGATGTCCGAAAATGGTGAGGACTGGGAAGTGCCCGGAACTGCGCCTCATGGCGAAGCAAGCATCGAAGGGGCCGTGTACGACCTTTATGCCGCTGAGGATATTCTCCATCCCGATGGAGTGAGCGGTGTGGTTGATTACAGCAAGATCACCTATGAGGATGGAACCCCCATCTGGCATACCACGGTACGCACCAACAGCGGCTGGGATGGCAGCTATCTGCCCATTCTCTCCAAAGACCATCTGGTGGCCAGCGCCGAGATCAAAGACGGGCTGCTGGTGTTCAGCAATCTCTATCTCGGCAGGTACTATCTGGTGGAGCGGGCTACTGGTCTTGTGCTGCCCGTGGATACCAACAGCAAGTTCTATGTCACCGGTCAGTATCCTGAATTGAACCGCAAACTGGAACCCACCGGGGAATACTCTCCACTGGAACAGTATTACGGCGAATACACCGACTACGTTTATAAAAACCAGTATTCCGCCGTTGCTGAAGGACGATCTCCGGAAGGCTTCAAAACCTACGACGGCTACTATCTGAGCTACGCCGAAGGTTACCTCTGCGATGAGATCAACCACTATGAAACCCTGTCCTATGGCGATGAATCCGGCTATGTAGTCCGTGAAGGCGAGCAGAGTCTGGATGCTGTTCTGAAGGGTGGCTTTGAACTGCGCAAGCTGGTGAGCACCACCGGCCCGGGCAGCCCTGCTCCCAAGCTGGAAGGCGCTGGTTTTACGGTCTACCGCATCCCCGACCTGAGCAAGGCAGACCAGTTCACCCGCAACCCGGACGGCAGCTACAATGTTCAAAGTGTGCTGGATGCTTACCGCAAGGACAACTACGATAGCGAGACCCTCAAGTATGATTTCAGCAATGAAGCCCAGGCGATTGCTCGGATGTTTGAAAGCGACACCGAACTGGTGTATGCCTACAATGCGACTCTGACCGAAGCGGGCGACTATGCCAACGGCAGCGGCCTCGGCTGGGTGCCCACCGGCACGACCAACGAGTATCGCCTAAGCGAGCTTTTCACCAATGAGGAGGGCGTATTCCGGGTGACCGGCCTGCCCTATGGCCAGTACCTTGTCGTTGAGACCACCATTCCCAAGGACGTGTTCCAGTGTGATCCCTTTGGCTTTACGGTGGACAGCACTACTCCGCAGAGCATTATGTGCCAGCCCAACGGCAGCGTGACCGAACCCAGCAACAGCTACCTGACTTATAACATCCTCGACGAGGAGATGGAGGGGTACCTGCGGCTTATCAAGGTGGACGCCGAGACCGGTAAGGCTGTCAAGCTGGCCAACACCGCTTTCGCTATCTATATGATCCACGAGGACGGTACCAGGGAACGACTGTCCATGGTCGATCCCAGCAGTGGTGATCCGACCGAAAAAACCAATGTATTCTACACCGACGGCGAGGGGCGCATGAAGACCCCCGAAAAACTGCCCCTGGGCCGGTATGAGGTCGTAGAACTGGAAGGCCCCAACGGCTTCTTCAACGATGAAGCCTATACGGTTCAGTTTGAGATCTCTTCCGACTCTGCCTGGGAAGTAGTTGGCAATGCGGTTAATGGCATGGACGAGTATATCCTGACTCAGGAATATATCAACCACGAGACCCTCGGCAAACTCACCATCCGCAAGACAGGTGAAGTCCTGACCGGCTGGGAACAGGACTGGAGTCTGGATATCCTCGATCCCTGGTTCTCCGGCGAAGCATGGCCCGGCAACTTCACCTGGGAGGAACGCCCGCTGGCCGGCGCCCAGTACACCATCACGGCCAATGAGGACATCTATACCCAGGATCGACAGACCGACGATGATGGCAATCGTTGCTTGTGGTATGCCAAGGGTGATGTGGTGGCAGTGGTCACTACCGGCGACGGCACCAGCGATATTGCAGTGTTCCGTCCTGGCCGCACCCAGGCTACCTACGATTTCCTGTCCGTCATCCATGATAAGGTTGGTGAGGTCACAGTGACTCTGCCGCTTGGAAGCTACCACATTGAGGAAACCAAACCTCCCTACGGTTTTACCGGCACCACGCAGAGTTACGATGTGACTTTCCAGTGGGATGAGCAGACCAACAGCGTGGTCATGGCCAAGAGCATCACCGCCATCGATGAGAACGGCAATGCTGTCATCAGCGAGTTCGAGATCGTCAATGCGGAAGATTCCGCTCCTGCGTTCACTGAACAGCAGGTCTTGAAGTTCCACAATGAACGGGAAAAAGCGCAGGTCAAGGTCATCAAGCTGGACGAGAAAACCGGCGCGGCTCTGGCTGGTGCGGTGTTCAACCTGTATACGCAGGATGACATCTACAACGCCGACGGCGACCGCCTGTTCCGAGCCGGTGATCTGCTGGCGACCTCTGCCCCCACGGGCGAGGACGGCACAGTCGTGTTCGATTGTGACCTGCCCATGCAGGATGCCCGCTATGGTGAAACCGATAAGCAGAACAGCGGACGATACATCATCCGCGAACTGCGAGCGCCCACCGGCTACTTCCTGAACGATGAGCCGATGGGGTTCACCTTTACCTACACCGGGGCCAAAGTTCAGGTGTTGGAAAGTGAGCGCAAGAACGAAGGAACCAGTGTGTTCATCAGCAAGCGGCAGCTTACCGGTGACGAGGAACTGCCCGGTGCGACCCTGACGATACAGGACGAGAATGGTGCTGTTGTGCGCCAGTGGGTCAGCGGCGATAAGCCGGTCGAGATCCGCGGCCTGGAGCTGAACAAGGTCTATACACTGGTGGAGACCATTGCCCCGAACGGCTTTGCCAAGGCAGAAAGCATCCGCTTCAAGCTGGTTCAGCGGCAAGACGAGAACGGCGTTCTGTTGCCCGAAAATGATGTGTATGTCTGCACGTACAAAGATTGGCTGATCTTCGATCACTGGACCTTGATGGAAGATGGGACCGTGGTCATGCGGGATGCGCCCGCGCCCACCCCGGAAAAGCCGGAACCTCCGACTCCCACTCCTGTGCCTCCGACTCCCACTGTTCCGCAGACCGGCGATATGAACTGGCTGTGGATCGCGCTGGGCGTTATTGCAGCACTGTCTGCCGGCGGTCTGCTGCTGATTTTCAAGCGCAGCGGCACCCATGATGAGGATGAGGAATCCTGATGCGCCATTTCGCTAAGGGTTTCCTCATCGGCACCCTGTGCATCTGCCTGCTGGGGTTGGTCTGGCTGTTTGCCTTCCAGCCTCGGCTGACAGCACAAGAAGCACAGGACCTGAAAGCTCAGTTTACCACCATCCCCGAAGGTGACCTCTCCGGGGATGGACCGGCTGGAAAAGAAGAAACCCAGCTGGACTTCGAGACTCTGCAGGCCAGGTATCCGGACGTGAAGGGATGGCTCACCATTCCCGGTACGGTAGTGGATTACCCCGTGCTGCAAAGCAGTGCCGAAGACCCGGAAAAGTATCTCCGGCGAAACTACGACATGAAGTGGCGGATGGCCGGCAGCCTGTTCTTCCAGTATGACTGCATGCCGGACAGCCGGAATCTGGTAGTGTTCGGCCACAACATGAATGATGGAACCATGTTTGCGATTTTGAAAAAGATGGCAGATCCGGAGTTCCGGCAAGCTCATCCCACTGCTGTCCTGCAAACGGCAGAGGGGACGCATGAATACCGGATTCTGACCGCAATGACCACTGACACGACGCAGCTCCTGTTCAACAGGACGCAGTTTGCCGGGAATGAAGATTTTTTGTCCTTTGCCGGCAGTATGCTGGCGGGGACAGAAATCGTTCCCCAGAAGCAGGATCGCCTGCTGACGCTGGTGACCTGTGCTTATGATTGGGACGGCGCGCGCACAGTGGCTGTGGCAATCGAACAAGATTAAATCTGCAATCGGCGGGGTGTGCAGGCACCCCGCCTTCCTTTATGAAGGGAGGAATTCATTGAAGCAAGGTCTGCTGGATAGGCTGGCGGAACAGAATCACGCATTTATTTCCAGCCTCCGCCTTGTACCACATCTGAAATGGGCAGCACTGCGTGACTTGTACCTCATGAAACACAAAGAACAGTATCCGCTCAAGGAATGGGGCGAGGCTGTTTCTTATCTGCTGGGCTGCACGGTGACATTCAACTCTTATGATGAGATCACAAACAGCCTGAAACCTTTTTCGCTGGGATTGGAGTGAGTGCGAATGAAAGTTGTTATGGTAGAACCGGGCCAGTATGCCCGAATCGAAGAACTGGACACCGGCCTGGAATCGCTGCAGAAAGCAGTCGGCGGTCTAATCGATTGTGCCTATCCCTGGAAGGATATGGCCTGTGTTGTCTGCAATGACGAGGGCCTGATCAACGGCATGCCTCTGAACAGAGAAGTTCCGGATTATGGTCCGATTGCAGGACCGTTTTTTGTGTGCGGGATTGAGGGCGAGAACTTCTGCAGTCTGACCGATGAACAGGCTGACAAGTACAAGAAGATGTTTTTGCAGCCGGAACTGTTCGTGCCGTATAAGGATGGTCTGATTCGGCTGGCGTATGACAATCCTGCCTTGGAGGGGGCACCGGAAGGGCTCAAGAAAACGTATGAGCTCAGACATAATCTGCCGGAGTTGTGTTTTTGTGCGCTGCCGGAACTCAATATGGTTATGCTGACGAAACGGGGGCAGTCCGGCTATTGGCCCATCGAGCACATCCCGGAAGGGATGGGAGCCGGAGAGTATGCGGACAGCCTCAATCAGATCCTTGGCGTTTCCAAAGCACAGCAGGCTGCAATGATGTGCGGCTCGATGATCAGCTGGGCGATTCCGGCAGCACGACCTGACCGGTACGACGAGAACGGAAAGCTCAAACCGCGCGACCAGCAGCGTGGTAACAAAGAGCGATAAAGGAGGATGTGAGAATGGAACGCTTTTATACGGCCGAATCTGTGACCGAAGGACATCCCGACAAACTGTGCGACCAGATCGCAGACAGCGTACTGGATGATTGCCTCGCCCATGACCCGCTGTCCCGTGTGGCCTGTGAAGTGCTGGCGACCCGTGGCCATATTATGGTGGCCGGCGAAATCACCAGCCGCCATGTGCCCCGGATCTCCGACATTGTTGAGTCGGTGATGCATAGCATCGGCTACTTGACCCGCGGCTTTACCATTGATCTGCTGCTTCACCGGCAAAGCCCGGATATCGCAGCTGGGGTGGATAACCCGCTGGAAGAAAGAGAGGTGATTGGGACCGGCGAACTGGGGGCCGGTGACCAGGGTGTCATGGTAGGCTATGCCTGCAATGAGACCCTCGAAATGCTGCCGCTGCCGGTGGTGCTAGCCAATCGGCTGGCGCTGACCCTTTCGTCTGTTCGGAAAGCCGGTCTGATCCCCGGCCTGCGCCCGGACGGCAAAACCCAGGTCACTGTGGAGTACGATGAGGACGGAAAACCGCTGCGTCTGGACACGGTGGTGATCTCGGCGCAGCATAGCCCGAGCATGGAGCAGGATGAACTGCTCTGGCAGCTGACTGATAAAGTTCTGAATCCTGCACTGCATGATTTCCCGCCCGATGAGGACACCAGGATCCTTGTGAATCCCTCTGGCCGATTTGTCTTTGGCGGGCCTGAAGCAGACACTGGCCTGACCGGGCGCAAGCTCATGGTGGACAGCTATGGCGTGTTTGCACCTCATGGGGGCGGCGCTTTCTCCGGCAAGGATCCCACCAAGGTGGACCGCAGTGGCGCCTACATGGCTCGGTACATTGCCAAAAACATTGTGGCGGCGGGTCTTGCCAGCCGGTGCAAGGTGACACTGGCCTACGCCATCGGTAAGGCGGAGCCGGTCATGGTGTCGGTGGATACCTTTGGCACAGGCACCCTCTGTGCAGACGATTGTCTGGAAGAAGCCGTCAAGCTGGTGTTCGGCCTGACTCCTGCAGCCATCATCCGGCAGCTGGATCTGCTCAAACCCATCTACGCCCGCACGGCAGTCTATGGCCACTTTGGCCGTCCCGGTTTCACCTGGGAACGCACCGATAAGGCCAAGGCGCTGCGAGATGCCGTGGAATGAGGGGTGAGGCAGTATGCCGGGTGTGACCCAAGAGCAGATCAGCGCGGCCAAGCGAATCCGTGCGATTGATTTTTTACTGCAATACCGACCGGACGATATCGTACCCAGCCAGTGCCGAGGGGAATTCCAGCTGCAAAGCCACGACAGCTTTAAAATCAGCGGTGAGACGAGTTTGTGGCACTGGAAAAGTCGGGATATTGGCGGCAAGAGTGCACTGGACTATCTCATCCATGTGGAAGGGATGCGTTTCACGGAAGCGGTCTTGCTTTTGCTGGAGCAGACCTCCACGGAAGTCCGTTCTGCCCAGGCTCCGAGGCAGATGCCGAAACCGAAAGTATTTGCCTTGCCCGAAGCAGCCGCAGACAACCGAAGGGTGTTTGCTTATCTGCTGCAGCGGGGAATCGACCGCAAGGTCATCAGCGACTGCATCCGAGACGGTATTCTGTACGAAAGCGCCCGGTTCCACAATGCTGTGTTTGTAGGCCGGGATGAGAGCGGTGTGCCGAAATATGCATTCCTGCGGGGAACGCTCCCCAATACCGCCGAGAGTTTCCGGGCCGAAGTAGCCGGCAGCGACAAACGGTACAGTTTCTGTTTGCAGCCGGAAGGGGAGAGCCGGCGGGTGGCTGTTTATGAAGCTGCCATTGAGGTGCTCGCCCACTTGAGTCTGGAACAGACACGGGACAAATACCGGCTGTCTCTTGCTGGAATCTACGCGCCGAAAGAGGGCGTCAAAACGGATACCGCAAGAGAAAAGTCGGTGGCTCTGACCGCTTTCTTGGAGCGTCACCCGAATGTCTGTGAAATCGAGATCTGCACCAACAACGACCATGCGGGACGCTGGGCGGCAGAACATATCCGCAAGGAATACGAAGGAAAGTACCGGATCATTATGAACCTGCCCGATCGGGAAGGAGCGGACTATGGAGATCTTGCACAGGAAAAAAGCAAAGAGAGGGCCGTCCGGCAGCGGGCGGCCCTTTCCCGATGAAAAGGAGGACTATGGAAAAAGAAACTTTGAAAGCCTATGTGATCACGGACCTCACGGCAGAACTGGCTGTGGAGAACATGGACAGTGAGTACGGCGAAGACGATTACGCCGAACTGGATGGGCATGACTTGACCGACTACGAGCCGAGCATCCGGGAGTGCATCGAGAAGGAGAAGGAATCGCTGGATGATGGCGGCAACCTTGCCCCTTACATCGATGAATCTCTCCTTGGGCTGCGGGAGAACGTACTTCGCATCGAACCGGATGTGGTGGTCTACGAGGGGAAACTGTGCGGCTGTGCCATCGTGGAACTCAAACAGGAATTGAGCGAGCGGGACTGGAACTCTCTGCTGGACTATATCTCAGGCCAGTATTCAGACGGCTGGGGCGAAGGGTTTGAACAGCGTGACATCTCGGTTGCCGACGGCATTCTGAACGTTCACTTCTGGCAGCCGGATCAAAGATATCCGATTGTGTTGGACGCTTTGCCCGGCCAGGCTCCCACTGTCCCCCAGCAGGCGCAAAAGCCCAAGATGAGGCTGATTGGCCAGGATGGGAACATCTTTTCCATTCTGGGGCGTGCCAGTCGGCTGCTCCGCCAGAATGGCCAGGGCAAGCAGGCGGAAGAAATGTTTCGGCGTGTGCAGGAAAGCGGCGACTACTACAAGGCGCTGAACATCATCAGCGAGTATGTCCAAACCGAGCTGTCTGCACCCGAAAAGGGTGACACGGCGCCTCGAACCCAAAAAGATCGACAGGAGAGGTGATGAAGATGTCCGTTTCCAACTATGATCTGCTGCAGGCCAAAGTGGATGCCGAACTGGCACGCTATACCGAGGAACTCATGAGCCACGGCCCGCAGGAAGTTGTGGACAACGCCTATGAACTCGTGATCAAGAGCGAACTTGCGGTTCGTTTGGAAAGCACCTTTTTGAGCAAACAGCAAATCCGCGCGCTCTTGGATCAGGAGAATCCGCTGGCCTACATCTATGAACGATGGGAGAACGACCATGCCGCCATTGGCGATCTGCTGTGCGATACCATCTACACGGCGGGTAACGATGCCCACAGAGAACGACTGACCAAAAGTAAGCAGCAAAGAAAGGAGAAAACTCGATGAATCAGAAGTATGAAATCACAGAGATTGCTCATCCCCAATATCCCGGGCTGTACCGAATCCGTGCGTTGATCGATGTGCGTTACGGCGTCAAAAAAGGAGACTTGGGCGGGTACGTCCAGAGTGCAGAAAATCTGAGCCAGAAAGGAACCTGCTGGATTGCAGATGATGCTGTTGTGTGTGAGAATGCTCGGGTATATGAGGCAGCCTGGATTACCGACAAAAGCCATATATCAGGCCAGGCAGAGATATCCGGGGATGCCCATGTGGAGGGGAATGCGGCGGTATTGGAAAACGCACATGTGACATCTGGCTCTGTTGCGGATCATGCCGTTGTACGCGGAAATGCGGAAATCAAAAAAGACAAGAGAACACGCAAATCGCCCCGGATTACAGGAAGTGCACTGGTATATGGTACTGTGGTTGGTAATGTGATCGTAGCCGGCGGGAGTGTTATAGGAGCGGAAGAAAAGCTTGAAGGAGGAAGACACTCTGCATTCATTGTCTTTTTTGACGGAGAAATCCCTGCATCTGGCGTGGACCAACAAGAGAAAAAATCGGAAGATTCACGCAGAAAGCTGAAAAGAACAAGGGTGCGCAGAGGTGGTGAAAGATGAACAACAAGTATGAGATCAGCGAAATTGCTCATCCCAAATATCCCTGGCTGCACCGGATCCGTGCCTTAAGCGATGTGCGCCCCGGTGTCCAGAAAGGCGACTTGGGCGGATATGTCCAGGGTACAGAAAATCTGAGCCAGGAAGGAACCTGCTGGATCTTCGACAATGCCATTGCCTGCGATGACGCATTTGTAAATCAGCAGGCAGTTTTGGGCGAATATGCTGTGGTTCGGGGCTCAGCACTCATTTCGGGCAATGCAAATGTTCGCGGGAATGCGGTGGTGGACGATCATGCGCTTGTTATGAACGGCACGGTCAGGGGGTATGCCCATGTAGCAGGGAATGCCTGTATCTGTGCCGACAAAGTAACGGAGCATGAGCCGACCATTCAGGAACACGCCAGCGTGTATGGTGTTGTGGCAGGAAACGTGTGTGTGGAGGAAAGCGCCGTTGTTCTGCCCGGAGCACGCATTGAAAATCCCACACCGGACCGGTTCCGGTTGCTTGCCACCCGGATCGAGATCGAGAGATCGTATTATCGCATGTACGGGCGACCGGAACCTGCAGCCCGGGATCGAGAATCCCAAACCAAAGCCTCAAATCACGAACGATAAAAAGGAAGGATGATGCCTCTGAGTAAAACCAATGAACTGAATCTGATCATGAACGAGAACGCAAAACTGACTGTGGAACACAGCGGCGGCGACGGCTGGACCATTCTGCACGGGGATATGATGAACCTTATGCGTTCCTTTGAGAGCGGAGTGTTTGATGCGGTCATCACCGACCCGCCCTATGCCAGCGGCGGCGCCAGCCAGACGGCCAAGAACCGCACCACCAACCAGAAGTACAGCAGCATGAGTCCGGACAAGGCGTTGCCGGATTTTGCAGGCGACCAGAAGGACCAGCGCAGCTGGACGAACTGGTGCACCGAATGGCTCACCGAAGCCAACCGGGTCTGTAAGCCGGGGGCAGTACTGGTGGTGTTTATCGACTGGCGTATGGCACCCTGCCTTTCGGATGCGCTCCAGCGTGCCGACTGGATCTGGCGCGGGCAGATTGTGTGGGACAAACAGACCTGCCGTCCGCAGCGAGGTCGCTTCCGGCAGCAGAGTGAATTTGCCCTGTGGGCGTCCAAGGGGCCGCTTCCTGTGGACCGGCCCGTGGGGTGTCTGCCCGGTGTCTTCCGTTACACCAATCCGGCCAACCGCATCCATGTGACCGAGAAGCCACTGCAGCTCATGCGGGATGTGGTGCAGATCTGTGTGCCGGGTGGCCGCATTCTGGACCCCTTCGCAGGGGCAGGCACCACGGTGCTCGCTTCGGTGCTGGAAGGTTACGAGGCGGTGGGCATTGAGATTACCGACGCCTACTACAAGCTGGGGTCCGACCGCGTCCGCTTTGCGCTTGGAGCGCGGGAATCAGAGGCTGAACCTGTCGAATAAAGCCGTGGCAATCCACATGGATTGCCAGAATCCGAATGAAACTATGGGTGGCAATCCACGTGGATTGCCACCCTTCTTTTCTGTTTATAAGCAGGGAAAGGAACGAGTGAAATGGAAAAAGCGTTTGCGTATATTTGCGCTTCTGCTGAGACCGCCCCCCGCATTCTGAAACGGTACTGCCGTAAGGTATACGAATTGGGGTATGTGCCCATCTGTCCGGCGCTGAACGATGCTCAGTATCTGGCGTTGAGCAATTCCGACGAATTGCGGGACCTGCACAGCATCGCGCTGCAGAAGCTGGCTCGCTGCCGGATGCTGGTGGTCTGCGGCAAGGAGATCAGCCACGATATGTCGGTGGAGATTGGTTTTGCCGAGAAGCGGCACCTGATCTGTACGACCCTTGACGGCCTCGCCAGGATCCAGGATGCGGAGGACGCAGGCATCGAATAAATGCCTCCTCTTTTTTCTCAGCGGGTGACTGATTTTGCTAGCATAGCCTTTGGATATCCAAAGGCATCCTTGGGGAGAACCCCAAACCCCCGTCAGCTGCCCGCGCAGCAATAACGACAAAGTGAGGTGATGAAATTGGAAGAAAAGCAGTTTGCCGTATTTTGCCGGAAGGCCAGCGATGTGGATGAGTTGGTCGCAAGTGCGGAATCGCCCGGCATGCAGAAGACCCGCACAGCCTTTCAGGTGGAAAAGGTGGTTGTTCTTTCGGATGCAGAATACGCCGTCTTCCGCAAAGAAGGATTCATGCAGGATCAGGTTTTCCTGTTTGAAAACGGTGACCGGATGTGGTTTGACCCGTCTGAAGCGTGCTGGCATTGCCTGCTGGTTAAGGGTGAACACAGCCGGGAAGGAATTCTGGTGGAAGCCGAAGGGTATTCCTACGCCCGGTATGCGGCTCATGTGCCGGACTGCAGCATGGTGCGGGTAGGAGATGTGCCGGTGCAATATGAGTATCCTGCCCAGCCGCCCAGGCAGCAGAAAAAACAGAAAGGGGAGCCTGAGCGTTGAGAAAGCGGAATCATGTAGTCCCTCTGCATTTGAACAAAAAGGAACTGGCACATCTGGAAGCGCAGGTGGAACGGAGCGGACAGTCGAGGGAGGAATACCTGCGCACCCTCATTATGGGCGCACAGCTCCGCGCCCGTCCCTGTACCCACCATGCGGACCTGCTGCATAAGGTGGCGGGCCTGTGCAACAACGCCAATCAGCTGGCGCGCGTTGCCAATACCTACGGCGAAGCAGATGCGGCCAGTGTGGAGGAAATGACCCGCATTGCCCGAGAAGTCTGGAAGGAAGTGAGGGAGAACTGGTAAATGGCGTATACGTCCGTTATCCCCGTCCACCGCCTGAAGGCCAGCGTGGAATATGTGCTGGATGAGAAAAAGACTTCCCGAGGACAGAATGCAAAATCTCTGGAAGAAGCGGTGGACTATGCACTCAACCGAGCCAAGACAGAACAGGACCTGTTCGAGTCGGCCATTGCCTGTACCTGTGAAACCGCCTTCGAGGATATGTGCCGGATCAAGGAGATGTGGCATAAGACCGGCGGGGTGCAGGGATTTCATCTGGTGCAGAGTTTCGCGGCAGGGGAGGTGACCCCTGAACTGGCCCACCGGATCGGACTGGAATTTGCCGGGCAGCTGCTTCAGGGCCGGTATCAGGCGGTGGTCAGCACTCATCTGAATACCGGACATATTCACAATCATATTGTCTGGAATTCAGTAGCAATTCAGGACGGGAAAAAGTACCGCAGCAATGCCAGAAGCTACTACACCGAAGTGCGGGCAAAATCCGATGCACTCTGCCGACAATACGGACTATCGGTGATCGAGACCCCGGAGTCCGAGCAGGGAAAGCGGCAGTATGCCAAATGGCAGGCGGAGCAGGAAAACCGTCCCACCTGGAGGGCGGCAATCCGGCAGGACATCGACGAAGTGATCAACGAGGTCTTCACATGGAATCAGTTCCTGCGAGCGCTGGAAAACAGGGGATACGTTTTGCGGCTGAACCGCAAGTACATCACTCTCCAGCCGCCCGGGAAGGAGCGTCCGGTCCGCTTCAAAACACTGGGCAAAGACTATACCCCGTCCGCCATCCGCCGCCGTATCCTGTACCCGGAGAGAAACTCACCGGCTGGGAACGAGAGACCACTGCCGTCGGCACTCTGCACATTGCTCAGCGAGCGGCCGGCACGCAAAGTCACCGGTTTGCAGAAGCTGTATGTGATCTATCTGTTTCAGGTGGGAGTGCTGCCCACAAAACCGGTGTACATGAGCTATGCAGTGCGGGAGGATATCCGCAAACTGGACCAGCGCATTGCCCAAGTGGAGTTTATTCTCAAAAACGAGATTCAAGACCGAGGGCAGCTGAATGAAATGCGATGTGCAGCCGAGGGCGAGATTGACAGACTGCTGAAAGAGCGACGCGGCCTGTATCGCCGCGATCCGGATTCACCCCGCATCCAGGAGATCACAGCCAGACTGAAAGAAATCAGGCGAACAGCGAAGCTGTGCCGAGACATCGAGGAACACTCCCTTGCCATCGAGCAGCGCCTCGAAGAAGCCCGGAAAGAGCGGGAACAGCGCAAAGTTGTGGAACAGGAAACCCGCAGCGAACAGGAACAGAAAGAAAACACAAAGGAGATAAGCAAATGAATCGAATTCCGTCACATGAGCAGGTGGAAAACCTGCGCCAAAGATATCCGGTAGGAACACGGATCGTTCTGCACCGCATGGACGATCCCTATGCACCGATTCCCCCCGGCACAAAGGGAACGGTAACCTATGTGGATGACATGGGTCAGATCGGCGTGAACTGGGACAACGGCTCCGGTCTGTCCCTTGTGCCCGGTGAAGATTCCTTTTCCAAGGTATCCGGGCCGGAGAAGACAAAATCCAAACCCGACCGCGGTATGGACCGCTGAAAGGCAGGTGAGACCAAATGAACTATGGCAGTGATCCCGCCGACCAGATCGTCCGAATTTCGCTAGAAGGCACCGAAATGGTGCTCAAGCTGTCTGGCTTAGCGGCGAAGAATTTCGCCCTGTTCGTGTATGCAGTTCTGAACGACCAGCAGAAAGTGCGAGGAAAAACGAAGCTGGTGCGGATGCTGAAAGAGCGCCGCCCATTCAAGTTCTTCACGGTGCCGGAAGACCGCATGAAGGAATTCGCCAGAGAGGCGAAAGACCATGGTCTGCTGTACACTGCGATCCGCAACAAACAGCGCCCGGGCCAGATCGAGCTGGTAGTGTTTGCCGACGATGCAGCCAAGGTCAACCGGATCCTCGACAATATGGGGCTGGACTTTGTGAAGGCACAGTCGGGCGAGGCCAGATTCGAAGAACCCGGAAAAGAACAGCATGAGAAAGCGCCGGAGCAGGATGTATCCGGTAACAAACAGCCGTTTGAGACACAGACGGTGCAGACCCCCGATGGTGCGGTGGACTTTGAGGTCGGCGCAGCGGAAGAAGCGTTCAACTTCACCGGGGAAGGTGATGCGCAGAAGGAACAGGAGCCGGAAAATTTTACTCCTGGCCGGGAGCAGACGGATGCAGCCCCGGCGGAAAAGAGTCCGTCCGAGCCTTCCTTGCCCAGCAGCGGCTCCTCCTCCGGGGAATCCGGCGGTGAACAGAAACCTTCGGTAAAGCAGGAGCTGGAAAACATCCGCAAGGAACAGGCGGCGAAAAAGGAAGAAAAAGCGAAGCCGCCTCAGCGCCAGAACAAAACGCCCGGTCGTAACCGTAGAAAGAAAAAGAAAAAATCGAAAGGCAGGTAATTTGAATGGATCTTTCCAAGATGATCAAGAACCGCGAAGTGGAGCAGCAGGAATCGCAGCCGGATGGTCAGCGTCTGTCCAAGGAAGAATATGCCGCCATGAAAAAGGCGGAACGTGAGGATCTGTGGGCCAGGGTGGACGCCCAGGCGCAGGAAGTGTTCCGGGACGATACGGCCATGAAGGGTTTCCTCGATTTCATGGCCCGATGCACCCCGCAGAGCACCCGCAATCTGCTCATCCTATATGACCAGAACCCGGAGATCACCCATCCCCGTACCTTTGAAAAGTGGAAGGAAGCAGGACGGTCGGTGCGGACTGGGGAAACCGGATATGCCTTCTTTGCAGACAGCAAATATGAACGGGAAGACGGCACGATGGCAAACGGTTATGAGATCCTCAAGGCATTCGACATCAGCCAGACGCGGGGGCCGCAGCCTTATTCCGCTCAGCCGCATCTGCCGGAGAAAGTGATCTCCGCCATGATCGAGAACAGCCCGGTTCCGCTGGCGTTTTCGGATCAGCTGCCCCAGGGAGTGCAGGCGCAGTATGTGCCCAAGCAGCGCACGATTTATGTGCGCAATGGCATGGACGAGATGGCGACTCTGTGCGCCATCGCCCGTGAACAGGCTCATGCCTCCTTTGATGCGGTGGGCACCGGGTACTACCGCCAGGCGTATGCAGCCCAGAGTTACTGTGCCGCCTATGTGGTGGCGCAGAAGTTCGGACTGGATACCTCCGGCTTCAAGTTCGATAAGGTGTGCCAGTCCTGTGCCGGAAAGGATGCACAGGAACTGCGCGCCTTCCTCAGTGATGTGAAACGGGCCGCCTATTCCATCAACCGGGAGGTGCAGCGTGGCTTTCGGGAGATGGAGCAGGCGATCCAACCCGACGAGTTTTCGGTAGACAAAGGGAAGACGCCCAAAGCGGCGAAAGCCGAAAAGCAGTCGGAAAGCCGTTGAGCCGATTGTTTTCCGTTTGTTTTCAATTGCCGGATAGCTTTTCTCTTCCCTTTGTGATATGGTAAGGATAAAGAAAGATACGTCACAAGAGGGAGGCAGAGTAGAATGGCGGAAAAACAGCGGTTTCTGAAAATCGACTATATCGAGCATAACATGCTGATCGCGGCACTGCTGCAGGTCCTTGAGACCGCAGGGCCGGAATTGACCGAACGGGCACAGTCTCTGGGCGAAAAGGTACATGCCTGTAAAGACGGCCGGCTGTTTCTCAAAGAAGATGAGTACGATCTGGCCCTCTATGTGATGAATGAGCTGCGCAACACCTACCTTGCAGCAGATCGCGGCTGCGGCGCTATGGACAAGCTCATGCTCCGGCTGATGAAAAGCAAATACAAGCGTGTACCTGCGCGCTGATGAAACTGCATCGCCCCGAGCCGTCTGGGATCATCCCGGCGGCTCGGGGCTTTTTGTGTGAATGGGAGGGGATATCCATAGAAACGACCAATCGCGGCCATAACCCATGGTGGGTGTGGCTGCTTCCTTTGCCTATCGTGTGGTGGGCAGCACTGCTGGCGGGGGGAAGCTGGCAGGCTGATATGAATCTGGCGGGTATGCTCGGCACCTTCTCGCAGGCCATGAGTGAACCGCTTGCAATTCGGTGGACGGAATATTCCGTCCGATTTTTGTTTGTTTTTACACTTTTGTATGGAGTGGCCGTTGTGGTCATTACGACTAGCCAAAAGAACTACCGGCGCGGGGTGGAGCATGGTTCCGCCCGCTGGGGAAATGTGGCTCAGGTGGCCAAACGATACCGGGATCGTCAGCACCCCTACCGCAATCTTATATTGACCCAGCATTTTCAGATGGGGCTGGATGGCCACCGCCATAAGCGGAATACCAATGTGCTGGTGATCGGCGGCAGCGGTGCAGGCAAAAGCCGCAGCTATGCCATCCCCAATGTCTTGCAGTGTGCTCAGGGGCCGGACGGCGGTTGCTCTATTCTGGTGTCAGATCCAAAAGCCGAGATTCTTCGCAAAACCGGAAATGCCCTGATTGCAGCCGGATATGAAGTGCGGGTGTTCGACCTGCTCAGCCCGGACACATCCTTCTGCTATAACCCTCTGGCCTATGTGCGGGATGACAAGGACGTGTTGCGGCTGATCGAGACCCTCATCCAAAGCACTACCCCGCCCGGTTCCCAAAGCGCAGATCCGTTCTGGACCAAGTCCGAAACGGCTTTGCTGCAGGCCCTTGTCCTGTATCTCATCCATGAAGCACCGAAGGATGAGCAGAACTTCGCAATGGTCATGGAGATGCTGGCGGCTGCCGAAGTCAGAGAAGAAGACGAGGACTTTGAGTCACCGCTGGATATTCTGTTTGAGCGGCTGGAGATGCGGGACCCGGAGAGCATTGCTGTGAAGCAATACCACATTTTCAAGATGGGTGCTGGCAAAACTCTGAAATCCATCCTGATCAGTGTGGGTGTCCGGCTGTCCGCTTTCAATCTGCCTCAAATCGCGCGGCTCACCTATACGGATGACCTGCATCTGGAAGAAATGGGGGAGAAAAAGGTGGCGCTGTTCTGTTGCCTGCCGGACTCGGACAAATCCCTAAACTACTTGGTGGGCATGATCTACGGTCAGCTTATCCAGACCCTGTACTATGTGGCCGACCGCAAGTACAAGGGTAGACTGCCGGTGCCGGTCCATCTGCTTATTGACGAGGCGCCCAACATTGCTCTGCCCACCGACAACTTCCTGCCTTGGCTTTCCACCATGCGAAGCCGCAATATCTTTTGCAGCTACATTGCCCAGAACATGGCCCAGCTGAAAGCCCTGTTCAAGGAACAGTGGGAATCACTTGTGGGCTTGTGTGACGAATTCCTGTATTTAGGAGGGAACGAGAAAGAAACGCACAAATATGTGTCCGAGCTCATGGGCAAGGAGACACTGGATACAAACACCTACGGCCATACCAAAGGCCGAAACGGAAGCTACTCTATCAACGACCAACAGACCGGTCGGGAATTGCTTACGCCGGATGAAGTACGCATGCTGGACAACCGCAAGTGTATCCTGTTCGTTCGTGGTGAGCGCCCCATGCTGGATGACAAGTATGATCTGATGCACCATCCCAACATCCACCTGACCGAGGACGGCGGCGCGCCGCCCTACGATTACACCGCAGTTCGTGATGCCGCCGATGATCTGGACTATGATCCGGAGCATTATGAGGACTACGAACTGCTGGATCCCGATGATTTTCTTTGATTTAAGGAGGAACACATTTGAAACTGTTTTTGAAAAAGAACGATCAGAACCGCAAGACCGAACCGCTGCGCCTGGGCAAAAAGGGTCGCATGAGTTTTGCGGTTTATGCTGCATTGGTGGTATGTGCGGGCTGCCTTTCCACCACCGTCTTCGCCGCGGCCACCGACCCGCTCACCGTGGTCAACAACCTGTCCACCTTCATCTTTTCCCTGATCCGCGCCATCGGCCTGATCCTGCTGGGCTGGGGCATTGTGCAGGTCGGCCTGTCCTTCCAGAGCCATGACCCCAGTCAGCGGTCTCAGGGATTTCTCACTTTAGCAGGCGGTCTTGTGATCACTTTCACCAAGGAAATCCTTGACTTGATCACCGGCACTCCTTGAGCAAGCCGAAGTTCATGGAGGGAGGTGATGCGGTACGAACTGGATCGTGGACAATCTGAACTCTGCCCTGCAAACCTGGAATGACAAGCTGGCGGAGATCTGGATGCTGCTCACCCAGGACCCGGCCACATTCAAAGGCGGTGGTATCTGGCAGGTGATGCTGGGCATCCACGGAGCGTTGCAGGCAATCGGATATGGTCTGCTGGTGCTGTTTTTCGCCGTGGGTGTGGTCAAGACCTGCGGCAGCTTCGTGGAGGTCAAGCGCCCGGAGCAGGCGTTCAAACTGTTCATTCGCTTTGTGCTCGCCAAAGCTGCCGTGGGGCATGGCCTTGATTTGATGCTGGCGGTTCTCTCGGTGGTGCAGGGAATCGTCTCCACCATCATCACCCAATCGGGTGTATCTGGAGCAAGTGGAACCACTCTGCCGCAGGATATCATCGACAAAATCAACCAAGTAGGCTTCTGGGACTCCATTCCTCTCTGGGCAGTGACTCTGATTGGCGGACTGTTCATTACGGTGCTGTCTTTCCTGATGATCCTGACGGTATATTCTCGTATGTTTAAAGTCTACATGTACACGGCTTTGGCGCCCATTCCGCTTTCCACTTTTGCGGGTGAGCCTACCAGCAATGTGGGCAAGAACTTTCTGCGCAGCTATGCGGGGGTATGTCTGGAAGGTGCCGTCATCGCATTGGCCTGCATCATTTTTTCGGTGATGGCGGCTGCCCCGCCTGCCGTGGACCCTAACGTGTCAGCGGTAACCGCCGTCTGGAGTTATGTGGGTGAACTCATCTTCAACCTGTTGGTACTGGTGGGCGCTGTGCGAATGAGCGACCGAATCATCAAGGAACTGATGGGACTGTAAAAGAAGGGAGGAATCAGTATCGAAGTAAAAATTCCAAAGGAGATCCGGGAATATCGGGAGTCCATCTTCTTCGGGCTCTCGGCCCGGCAATTCAACTGCTCGCTGCTGGCGTTGGGTGCCGCAGTCGGGCTTTATTTTTTGTTTGACCCATTGGTAGGAACGGAAAGCGTGGGCTGGATCTGCATTTTGGGGGCCGCCCCATTCGCAGTCTGTGGCTTTTTTACTTATCACGGAATGACGGCAGAGCAAACTTTGTGGGCCTGGTTCAAATCCCAGATTCTTATGCCACAGCGTCTTGTCTTTCGGTCGGACAGCCTGTACTACCAGACCCTGCAGCCTGCCATTGAACAAGGCAAGAAGCCGCCCCGCAAGAAGAAAAAGCGAGGCGGCAACAAACCGGCTGGAGAAAAAACTCCGGCCCCGAAACCTGCAAAGGAGGATGCCTATCATTAAAACTCTCAGCAAAGCCACCAAGGCGGAACGGGACAAGTTCCGCATTCCTCGCTCGGTGCAGGATGCCATTCCTATTCGCCGCATCTGGTCGGATGGAATCTTCCAGGTGGGGACTCAGTTCTCCAAGACGTTCTCTTTCACCGACATCAACTACCAGATCGCCGGCAAGGAAGACAAGACGGCCATGTTCCTGGACTATTCCGAGCTGCTCAATGCACTGGACTCTGGCGCCAGCGCCAAGATCACTATCAACAATCGGCGGCTCAACAAGGCGGAGTTCGAAGCGGCGCTGCTGCTCCCCATGCGGCAGGATGGGTTGGATCATTTCCGCAAGGAATACAACGATATGCTGCTCTCCAAGGTCACCGGCACCAGCAATAGTGTGGTGCAGGAGCGGTATATCACCATCAGCGTGGTCAAGAAAAACATCGCGGAGGCCCGTGCCTACTTCTCTCGGGTCGGCACCGATCTACTCACCCATCTGGCTCAGCTGTCCTCCATCGGACAGGAACTGGATCTGGTGACTCGCTTGCGAATCTTCCGGGACTTCTTCAAAGGTGCCGAACCGCCCGCGTTTGAGTTCGACCTGAAGACCCAGATGAAACAAGGCCACAGCTTCAAGGATTGGCTCTGCCCGGACTCCATGGAGTTCCAAGCGGATCACTTCAAGCTGAACGATCGCTGGGGTCGGGTACTCTACCTGCAAGGATATGCCAGCTACATCAAGGACAGCATGGTGTCCGAGCTCTGCGAGTTGGATCGTGACCTGATGCTGTCCATTGACATCCTGCCAGTGCCCACCGATGAGGCGGTGCGCGAGGTACAGAATAAGCTGCTAGGCGTAGAGACCAACGCCGCCAACTGGCAGCGCCGTCAGAATGCCGCAAACAACTTCACTGCCATGTTGCCTTATGACATTGAGCAGCAGCGGGCCGAGACCAAGGAGATGCTGGGTGATCTGACCAACCGGGACCAGCGTATGATGTTCGGCCTCGTGACCATGGTGCATCTGGCGGACACCAAAGAACAGCTAGACAGTGACACCGAGAGCCTTCTCACTGTCGCCCGCAAGCATCTGTGCCAGATGAGTATCCTCCGCTGGCAGCAGAAGGACGGCCTGGACACTGTGCTGCCATACGGCCTGCGAAAAATCACTGCTCTGCGCACCCTGACCACGGAAAGCACGGCTGTGTTCATTCCGTTCCGCGCTCAGGAGATCATGCAGGATGGCGGCATCTACTATGGCCAGAACGCTGTGAGCAAAAACATGATCGTGGCCGACCGGCGCAAGCTCCTTAACGGCAACAGCTTCCGACTGGGCGTATCGGGCAGCGGCAAATCGTTCAGTGCCAAGGAGGAAATCGTGAGCATCGCCCTGTCCACCAATGACGATATCCTGATCCTGGATCCGGAAAGTGAGTTTGGCTATCTCACCGAGGCACTGGGCGGAGAAGTTATCCGGGTGTCGGCGTCTTCCGATACGCACATCAATGCGTTGGATATGGACAAAGCCTATGGTGATGCCCGCAACCCGCTCATTGAGAAATCCCAGTTCGTGTTGTCCCTGTTCGAACAGCTGGTGGGTTCGGAGGGGGTATCTGCCAAGGAAAAATCTATCCTCGATCGCTGCACCTATGAGGTGTACCGGGAGTACATGGCAGCGGGCTACACCGGCCAGCCGCCCACGCTGAAGGATCTGTACCAGATCCTTCTAAAGCAGCCGGAGCCGGAGGCCAGAGGGTTGGCCCTGTCGGCGGAACTGTTTATCACCGGCAGCTTGAACACCTTTGCGCAGCCGACCAATGTGAATACGAAAGCCCGAATCATTGCCTACGATATCCGGGAGTTGGGCGAGCAGCTCATGCCCCTGGGCATGCTGGTGACTCTGGACGCCATCTTCAATCGGGTCATCCAGAACTGGAAGCGTGGCAAGACCACCTGGGTGTTTGCCGACGAGTTCTATCTGTTGTTCCGGTACCAGTACAGTGCCGATTTCTTCTACAAGCTCTGGAAGCGAATCAGAAAATATAACGGTATCACCAGCGCAATGACGCAGAATGTGGAAGAAATCCTAAATTCCGACACTGCCCGCCTTATGCTGGCAAACTCGGAGTTCCTCATTCTTTTGAATCAGTCGCCCACCGACCGGGAGGAACTGGCACGGCTTCTGCACATCTCGGAAGCACAGATGGGGTATATCACCAATGTGGCTGCAGGCTGCGGGCTGATCCGCTGCGCCGGCAACATTGTGCCGTTCGAAAACAGCTTCCCCCGGAACACCCAGCTGTACAAGCTCATGACGACCAAGCCGGACGAAGCGATCCGAGAAATGTGACAGTGGTGTTTGAGAAGGAGGTGGCGTTGCCGCAAGAGAAAGTAAACCCGTTTATGCGGTTGTATCGCTGTCGGGCGGAAAAGACTCGACGGCGATGCTTCTTCGCCTCGTAGAAGAAAACCGTCCCATCGATGAGATCCTGTACTGCGATACCGGGTGGGAGTTTCCGCAGATGTATGACCACCTGGACCGGCTGGAGCAAACCATCGGCAGACCTATCACCCGGCTGAAAGCCCCGCTGACGGCAGAGCAGTATTTCTATGAGTACACGGCTCTGCCAGACGCAAAGCTAGTAACAGATCGGGGACTCAGTTGGCCTTCTCATGCCTGCCGCTGGTGTACCGGACGGCTCAAGACTCATGTGATCAACAAACATCTTCGCCTGCTGCGCCGGCAATACAAGCTGGAGCAGTATGTGGGGATCGCAGCCGATGAAGCCCACCGTTGTAAGGATCTGCATTACCCGCTCGTGGAGTGGGGGATGACAGAGGCGGACTGTCTGAGGTATTGCAAGGAACATGGATTTGACTGGGGTGGGCTGTACGACATTTTTCGGCGGGTATCCTGTTGGTGTTGTCCGCTGCAGCCATTGAGTGAACTGCGGAAGCTGCGTATCCACTGCCCGGATCTGTGGCAGAAGCTTCTGTATATGGACGCTCATACCTGGCGGTCCTTTCGACCGGATTACAGTGCCCATCAACTGGACATCCGCTTCAAGCTGGAAGAAGAACGAGCCGCACATGGCCTGCCCCTTACCGGGCGGGCCTTTTTTACTGCGCTCGATGACCAGCTGGAACAAGAAGGGTGCCCCAGAAAGCAGAAGAGGGAATGAACGATGAATAAGAAATCAAAATGCCGAGGGCCTCCCAGACCCTCGGCACCTATCCTACAAAGGAGGAAAGATCTTGAAAGAGATAAAAACAAAGCCGACAGGCGGTAAGCCCCGCACCTTTGATAAGTCGGGTGTCGTACCTAAGACCGCCATGAAGGAGATGTGGCTCCACACCAAAGACAAGGCGCTGAGCGAGACTATACACACTCCCTTCGCCAGCCAGCAGGAAGCTACTGGCAACGCTCCCGCCAATACTGCCGGAGATCAGATGCTGTCCGGCGCGGAAACCACGGCCAAGAAGGGCGCAGAAATGGCGTATGATGGGGGCAAAAAACTAACACAGTTCGCTGGCCAGAAGGTCAAGGAACGCAGGGAAGTAATCCGTATCAAAAACCAGGCTTCCAGCATAACACAGGGAAATAAAGGTGAAGCCTGGAAAGGTACTTCGACAAGACCGGCTGGAAAGAAGAACATCAAGGGCCGACAACCGGCAGCCAAGCCCAAGGCCAATGCGGCCAAGACTATCAAACAAGGCGGAAAAGGAATCAAGGGGGCGCAGCGGACTGCTGCCAATACTCAGAAAGCTGCGAAGGCAGCACAACAAATTACCCAGCGTATGCAGGCTGCAGCCAAGGCAACCGTTCGAGGAATCCGGGCGGCAGCTCATGCGGTGATGGCAGCCCTCAAGGCAGCTGTGGCAGCTATGCAGAGTCTTGCTGCAGCTATTTTGGCCGGAGGTTGGGTTGCGGTGGTGATTATACTGCTTATCTGTTTGATTGCACTGGTCATGGGTTCCAGCTATGGCATCTTCTTCGGCGTGGAATCCACCGGCTCCGGCACCAGCGTATCCCAGGCTGTGCGGGATCTGAACCAGGAGTATGCGGATCACCTGCAACAGATCTCGGAGTCTGTCTCTCACGACCGGCAGGAGATGACATCCAATGATGGCAACCTCTCAATCAACTGGCAGGAAGTACTGGCTGTCTTTTCTGCAAAGGTATCAGGTGCTTGTGATGGTGAGCAGGTGGCTTCCCTTACGGATGCGCAAGTGGACATCTTGCGTGATATCCTGTGGGAAATGAACGATGTGGGCTACACGATCCATACGGAATCCCATGAGGTGAAGGTCACAACAACCAACGACGATGGCGAGGAAGAAACCACCACTGAGACCGTCACCGAAACGGTACTGACTATTACAATCACGCACAAAACGGCTGCTGAAATGGCAGGGGAGTACCATTTCAACAGCCGTCAGAATGAGTATTTAGCTCTGATGATGCAGCCGGACAACCAAAACCTGTGGGCACAGCTTCTGGGAGGCCTTGTGTCCGGCGGTGGGCAGATTATCACCCCAGACACCGACTGGGCTCCTAATGGTGCATTGGCGTGGCCTCTGCCGCAGACCTTCTCCATCTCGTCTCCCTTCGGTTATCGTGAGGATCCGTTCACCGGGAAGATTGAATACCATAGCGGTACCGATATCGCAGCCCCAAATGGTACCCAGATACTGGCAGCTGCGGCTGGCACAGTGACCATCGCCAACGGTATTGACCTCTGGGGCGGTGGTTACGGCTACCACATCAAGATCGATCACGGCAACGGGCTGGAAACCCTCTATGCTCATTGCTCTGCTATCTGCGTTACTCCAGGCCAGCAGGTACAGCAGGGCGAGGTAATCGGTTTTGTGGGCAGCACGGGAAATTCAGCGGGTAATCACCTGCATTTTGAGGTTTGTCAGGACAATCAAAGTGTAGACATGGCTTGTTTTTTTGACAGGGGCGGGAGTTAAAAAGACTGGACTGACAAGTTGTTACAGGCTTAATAAAAAGTGTATTTGCATTGAAAAACATCAAATAGCAAATGAAAATATAGGCAATATAAATGAAAAAGTTTTTATTTAGTTGTATCTTTAGTTGAAAAAGCAAGTAAGCCATTGACATTTAGCTTGTTTGAGTTTATTATGTCCTTGAAAATACTTTTAACGAAGCTAGTAAAAAGTGGCGAGGGACTCCAGATGCTCGATCAAATCAAGATAAAAAACATAAAAAAAATCATGTTGTGTTTAATGGCACATCGCTGTGCAACAAAATCCCAAATTGTGGAAGATACGGAATTGAGTACATCTACGGTCTCAGCTTGCATAAATAGCCTCTTGAAGTTAAAACTTCTTGTATCAGATGGAATGAAGGATTCTTCTGGAGGACGTCGATCAACAATATACCGCTTAAATCATGCATACGGATGCTTTATCGGATTGGTTTTATCGCCAGAAAAAATTGATGGCGTTATTGTTGACTGCGAGGTCAAGGTGATTAAAAGGTTTTCGCTTCCGATAGAAAATGGTGCTTTCATTATCAATGCAGTTACTGAAATTTTAGACAAAGAAATTTCTGAAACTACTAATGTTTTAGGCATTGGGATTGGTGTTTCTGCAGAAATGGATTATAAGGAGCAAGTTGTAATCTCTGCACCCCAATTAAAGTGGGAATTTGTTCACTTGAAAGAAATTATTGAACGCCAGCATATGATTTTTACTTATGTAGATCATCCTGTTAATGCGGCAGCCGTTTGTGAGGGAATGGTAGGCAAAGCATGCGGACAAAAGAATTATATTTATGTTGGTGAAAATTCTGGCGGAAAGATAGCACTTGTGCTGGATGGTCGAGTATGTCGTGGTGCAGGTAATACTATGGGCGAAATCTCTGAGGATCACATAATGAATCTGATGTGTCCGGAGGCTTTGCGATTTTTGGGTGTTTCACAGCTTTTAGTAAGCTATCAGAGTCCAGCTTTTAAAGACAAGGTTTGTGCTTGTGCACAAGGTTTTTCGGGGGAAATTGTTTGTATTGAGCAAACGAGAGACACATATCCCATTGGAATGGCGGCAGTAGCTCAACGCCAATGGTTCGAGTCGATTTACTTTATGCTTTAAAGACTACAAGACAAAGGTGGGTTATTGATGAAAAAAATTTATGATGTTGTTGTTTTGGGTGCTGGATCAAGCGGTATAAACGCTGCAATTAGTGCAGCACGCAGCGGTATGAGTGTTTTGCTTGTTGATAAAAATGGATATCCAGGAGGAACTAATACTTCTGCGATGGTAGCTCCGCTCATGACTTTTCATGCCGGGGAGCAGCAGGTTGTCAGAGGAATTGCACAAGAAATTGTGGATCGTTTAGCAGCGCGTGGCGGCACGCTAGGACATATTCCTGATCCGATAGGGATGGTTTCTACGATTACGCCAATTGATTCGGAGCTGCTTAAGCTTGTCTACTTCGAAATGCTTGCCGAAAATCCTAACATTACGACATTGCTTCATACGTTTCTAGAATCGGTGGAAGTAGAGGATAATTGCATTCAAGCGATTACGGTACTTAACAAAAGCGGCAAGACAACATACAAGGGGAAGGTTTTTATCGATGCTACAGGTGACGCAGATCTCGCAGCATTGAGTGACGTAGAATTTGTGCAGGGACGCAAGAATGACGGAATGGCGCAACCAATGTCGTTGATGTTTTCGATGGACAATGTAGACTTAGCGCAAACAAAAAAATATGTGCAAGAGAATCCCGAGCAGTTTATTCTGAATCCAAATTGTGACTTGGAAAAGTATTTAGCAGTATCCGGCTTTTTTGGCTTGGTGGCAAAGGCGAAAGAGAATGGGGATTTCCCGCTTCCTCGTGACCGTGTGCTTTTTTTCCAGAGTGTGCATTCGGACGAAGTATTGGTAAATATGACTCGCGTAACAAAGTTGTCCGGCGTGAACGCAAAAGATTTGACAAGTGCTGAATTTGAAGCGCACAAGCAAGTTGAAATTGTGGAAAATTTCCTCAAAAAGTATATTCCAGGCTTCGAAAACTCACGACTTCGGTGTATTGCGGCTATGACAGGTGTGCGTGAAAGTCGCCGTATTGTTGGAGTACAGACGCTTACATCGGATATGGTAATTAATAGCTCCGAACATAAGGATAGCGTAGCGATTTGTGCATTTCCTATTGATATCCATGACCCCGTTGGCTCGGAATTGAACTGGATTCGAAAAGAAAAGATATGTTGTTATGATGTTCCCTATGGTACGATGGTACCTCAGAAACTGACGAACTTGTTAGTTACGGGGCGTTGCATTTCTGCAACACATGAGGCACTCGCTTCTGCACGTATTAGCGCTACGGCGATGGCTCTGGGTCAAGCCGCAGGATTGGCTGCTAGTTTATCTGTGCAGGAAAAGAAAGCATGTCAGGATATTAGTGTGGAAAAACTGCAGAAGTTGTTGGAAAAACATGGCGCAGTTCCAGGGAAAAAGTGGTTGTAATTTGTGCTTAAGGAGGAAGTGTAATGAAACGTACAGCCGCTCTGTTAGTAGTTCTGTTACTTTTTGTTGTTATGGCACCTCTTTATGTCTTCGCATCCTCCAACAATTTTATTAACGCACTGATTCCGCCGGAAGTTAATGAGGAGAATTCTCCGAGTTATACGCTTAAGCATAAGATTTATATAGAGAATTTTACAAACGGTGCAGTTAGTATAATTGACCTTGAAGGAAACCACACAGTCATTGGCCGTGTATATCGTCCGGCAACTGTGGCGAAAAATTCTAGTGCTGGTTTTTGGGCAGCTCATTATGACAAAGCTATCGACGGGACATACTCATGTGTAACAGCAACAGGCGTCAATGCAATGCATCTAAAACTTGGTCCGCAAAAAGATTATAATCCCATTGAGCCAGATGCATGGATGCCTTGGCAGATCAGTGTAGGAATTAATGAGGACTATACCACGGCAGGAGGGAATTATAGCGATTCTATGATTTATACCTCGATACCTGGTGGTTCCAACATTTTTGGCGGATATGTGTCACCGTATGTGGGTAGCCCTGTGAAATACTACACACCTCAAGGAACCTGGGAAACGATGGATTCCTATTTCGCTGAAGATTTTAGCAAGCCGATTCCAAAGCGTATCATGATAGAGGTTTATACAGCTTCCACAGAGAATGGGACGCCTGATTATATTGAATTTGAGAATTGGGCAGCTGGAGATACTGTTTCAGGACAAGTCAAAGAAGAAAATGGACGTGTATTGATTCATTATCCCAATGGAACAGAGAAGCATATTGCTGATATTATTCAACGCGTGCAGGGAACGGGTCGATTTGTTGGGAGTCAGTACGCAGAAGTAGGACGTGTGCGTGCTGCACATCCAGGCGTAATTTGTCTGTCTACGTCACCAAAAGTAGGAGCTACCAATAACACGGATTTGCTTGGAGGATTTCAATTTGTGCCTGCAAACCACGCTAAGTATTTGGCATATGATTTGGGTCAAGATTCATTTATTGGCCGAGATCAGTGGGGAATTGTAGCATATGTAGGGGCAAATGCACAAACGTTATACGACACAAATTATATTATTGATGGGCAGGTTTCCTTCAATCCGGTTTGGGAAGGTGTTGCCCCATTATTTGCAGAGTATATAAATCCACGCAATATTCCCGGAAATAGAGATGCATCGACTTATTTTGTGGTATCGAAAGATTTTGGACAGACATGGGAAGAATGCCCAACGATTCAGGGCGTAACCGATCATACAAACTCGCCGGTTGCAACATGGACAAACATTCGCTTGTATTTGAATTGATTTCTTACTCAAGACGTATGCTGCAAATGCTGGTTTTGCAGATATGAAATAATTATTTACAGGAGGACACTATGAAAAAGAGTACAAAAATGCTTTCGCTCGTCATGTGTGTAGTGCTCACACTGGGATTGCTGACAGGGTGCGGCAATTCCAATTCGAATTCCACCCCGCCGCAGAATGGAGAGACCGGCGATTCAAGTTCCGTAAGTGTTGTTCCAGCTAAGAGTTTTAAGTATGTAGGTATTTCTACTGGTGTAACAACCGAAGAGTTCAATGCACATCCGTTGGTTGAATTGCTTGAAGAGCATACTGGTTATGATGTTACATACGATCAGGTTCCGGGGGGTATCGAGGAAGCTTGGACTATGATCAATAATATCTTTATTAATCGCGAGGACTACCAGGCAATCAATGTAACAAAAGACCAGTTCTATAGTCTTCTTGCTCAGGATGCGTTGAAAGATCTTAGTCCGTATATTGAGAATTCAAAGAATCTCAAGAATGTCATCGGCGAGTTCGGGTGGGAAACTGTCAGTAAAGATGGCGGCATTTATGCATTGCCGCGTAAAGACGCCATGAAGGTCACGAACTGGGCCATCGCTTATCGGGAAGATTGGTTGAAAGAGTATAATGCGGCCAATCCTGGAAATGAAATTCCTGTACCCTCTGAAGAGAATGGTTACAGCATGTCTGTAAGTGATTTCCGTGCGATGCTCGAGTATTTTAAAACAAAAGTTCCTCAGGGTGGCGCAGCGTTCCATGTGGATATGAATGCTGTAGTGCAGGAGCCCATTATGCCCGCTTTTGGCATTTATAACGAGTGGATGGATGTTGATGGAAAACTGACATACTATATTGATCACCCCAATTTCGAAGCCTATCTCACATATATGCAAGCTCTTATGGATGATGGTCTGGTCGCTTACTCTGCCACCGCAGAAGAACCCAATACGGTAAAAATGTTGCAGGCTGACCAGCTCGGTGCAGGCCGCGTATTTCACTGGGATGCTGCTGCAATTGAAGGCGCAGAAGGAACGGATGACAGTATTGGCTACATTTCGGCGCTGGTAGCAGATGAGGATAAGGGCGATCTTTCGAAGCTGCGTCAATTCTCTTCGGAGTCCTATCAGTTTTTCACCGTTGTTCCGAAATATGCTACAGAAGAACAGGCCGCTGCAGTCGTTGATTGGGGAGATAAAACGCTGGACGAAGACTTTTTCCGCCTTTTGACGATTGGTGAAGAAGGTAAGACCTTTACGGTTAAAGATGGTGAGTACTGGCCCATTCTTCCGGAATTCAATGACGAGCGCAATCTGTCGGATCGGTATCTGGTAGCAGCACGAGAAGAAGACTATTCCAAGTACTGGTTGTGTCGTACGCGCAAGACAGAGGCACAGAATAAACTGTTTAGCCGAGCCAATGCCAATATTGAAACTACCGGCGTAAAATCTCCTATTGCCGTTATGCCGCCGAATGAAGCATATGACACAAAATTTACCGGTGCGAAGCGCGAGTTGGATACTGCATTGGTGACGACAATGTTTGGAACTACTCGTATGAGTGTTGACGAACTGAGAAAAGTATTTGCGATGAATGGTGGCGCTGAAGTTACTGAGTCGGTGAATGAATGGTATGCCACGTGGGAAAGCAAAGATACCTATAATACCGTCAAATAACAAAGAGCGCTGAGTGTTTCAGTAAGGGATGGCTGTCCAGTGTTGGGCAGCCATCCCACATATAAAGTCGAACGAATTACCACAATTTGCAGATAGAAGGGAAGTATATGGCAAAAGTAAAGTTAAATAGAATGGAAAGAAAGCTCAGATTTAAGAGCGATATGAAGCGGTACGGTAATTTGTTCCCATTTTACATTCCAGCAGTCGTGTTCGCTTTGGTTTTTTCCTATATGCCTATGCTAGGTTTGGTTATGGCATTTAAGGAAAATCCAAATCTACTTGGTAGCAGTAGTGCTATTGCGGGTATTTTGGAGGCAGATTGGGTAGGACTTCAAAATTTCAAAATGATTTTTTCAAATCCCAAATTTCTCTCAGCTTTGTCTAATACACTGATCATCAGTTTTCTAAAAATAGTACTTATTTTTCCACTTCCTATTGTGCTTGCGATTATCATTAATGAGATGCGCAGTCTACCGTTGAAACGCAGCCTTCAGGTAGTAATGTATATTCCGTACTTTTTATCATGGGCAACAATTGCGGGTGTTTTTGTTTCTATTTTGGCTACAGAAACGGGTGTCGTTAATAATATTATTGCTGCGCTGGGACATGAACGATATCAATTTTTGAACAATAACGATTTTTTTAGAGGGTTACTTCTACTTTCATCGAGCTGGAAAGATATTGGATGGAGCGCGGTGACATATATTGCTGCTATTACAGCATTGGATCCTGCATTAAATGAGGCTGCTCGCATTGATGGTGCCACAAAATTTCAACAGATCCGATATGTTACAATACCAGGAATTATGCCGACGATCGCATCTATGTTTATCTTGCGAGTTGGCTATATTATGGATGCTGGTTTTGAACAGGTGTTTGTATTTTATTCCCCCTTCGTGGAGGGAAAGGGAAATATTTTGGGTATGTATACATGGCGGCTGATTAACGATAGCGGACTTGTGCCACAATATGCTCTATCCACGGCCGTTGGCTTTTTCAATTCGTTTGTTGCATTGACACTTGTTGTCAGTATGAATTTTGTGCTTAAACGATTTTTCAACAAGAGCATTTGGTAAAGGGAGAATGCAGATATGATGAAACAAAGACAAAAAGACTTGGCAGGCCCGGCAGATGTTCTTCGCTTGGTAGCGACAATCTGCAGTATTGCCTGCTTTGCGGTTCCTGTTGTTTTTGCAAAGTTGCCAGAAATGGCTGTGGAGGCTTTGCATATTACTGCTTATGGGTTGTGGATTGTTTTAGCTATCGAGGCATCTGTGCAACTTTTTCGGATGGAGCCAGATGTGCGCCGCCATTACCTTAAACTGCATAAATCAGATTTAATATTCTGCATGGCTACGGTTGTTTGTCTGCCACTAAGCCTTATAACAGGAAATTTTGGCTTGGGTGCAATCGTTTTAATAAAGCTGCCGGGGGCATTGCTTCCCTTTAATGACGAAAAAGTGTTTCAGGTCATCGTCAATATTATTACGACGCTGTTGATTGTTTTATACATCTTTCCGTTCTTTAATGTGATAGCAGTTAGTCTGTCTTCGCCGGATCAAATCGTAAATCTGCTTCCGAAAAAAATTGATTGGTACTCAGTTAAATATGTGTTGAAAGACGAAGGCTTTTTCAGAGCAATGTGTGTTTCTGTCATTGTCACTTTGCTTGGAACAACATTCTCTGTTGTAAGTATGGCGATGGCGGCGTATCCGCTCTCGAAGCCGCATATGCCTTTTCGGCGTACGATGATGATGTTTTTTGTTATTGTTATGCTTTTTACAGGCGGCATGGCTCCGAATATGCTGCTAATGAATTATTTAAAGCTGAACAATACGATTTGGGCTTTGATCTTTCCTTCGGTTGTTCAGGTGTTTTACCTGATTTTGCTTAAAGGCTTTTTTGAAGATGTGCCAGAGGAATTGGAGGAATCTGCACGTTTAGACGGTGCGAATAACTATACGATTTTGTTCCGTATCGTATTCCCGGTTGCTGCCCCTATGGTCGCTACCGTGGCGTTCTTTACGATGATTTCGTATTGGAATAATATCAACAACTCCATTTTGTATATTACATCTAACCAAAGCATCTACCCGTTGCCCATGTACATTCGAAACTTTTTGAACCGTAGTCCTATGGAAGTAGCAATGACAAATCCCACGCTTGTGAGCTATTGGGACAACGTGAAAATGAGCTATGTGCTGTTTTCAATCATTCCGGTACTAATGGTGTACCCATTTACATTCAAGTATCTTAAGAATGGGGTTGCCATGGGCGCAGTGAAAGGATAAATAATAGTCGAAAGATTATATGATTTTGAAAGGAGAAAGTGATATGAATTACCTGTCCATTTTAAATCAGAAACGTCCCGCATTGATTGCAAGTCTTCCTGGAAATCGCCTTGATCTTGCAAAGGCAGCTGTAGAGTGTGGTGCAGATGTTGTAAAAGTACATATGAATGTGCAACATCGTGCGAGCGGCTTGCATTTTGGTACATTTGAAGAAGAAAAGGAAACGTTACAAGAAATTTTATCTGTGGCGAAAGGTCCATGCGGTATTGTGGCAGGCAACAGTGTACAGGATGTAGAGCGCGATTATCGCAAGGCGTTTGAATTGGGATTTAGCTTTGTGTCGCTTTATTCTACTGCTATGCCGCTTTCGGTTTTGGCCACTCCAGGCCTTATTAAAATGGTTGCGCTTTCGTGCGATTATACACTTGAAGACGTGCGTTGTCTGCCGGATATTGGTGCGGATGTACTGGAAGCGTCTATCATGCGTCCTGAAACGTATGGGCAGCGACTGACAGCCGCTGAATTGTTACAGTATAATGCTATATGCAAAGAGAGCAAACTGCCGGTTGTCATTCCCTCTCAGCGCAAGATTCAGCCAGTAGAAGTAGGCCAACTTGCGGCTTGCGGCGTTGCAGGTATTATGATTGGGGCAGTAGTAACGGGTACGGAGGAAAAAGAGTTCCGCCGTAGCATGAGTGCTTTCCGCAATGAGATTGATAAGATTTAAGTTCTGGATGTAAAGATTTTCGGACGGTGAAAAATATGAAGATCGGGTTTCTTCCGCTTGATACGCGCCCCTGTACTTACGACATGCCTGTGCAACTTGCACGACAAGCTAGAGCTGAGATTTTGCTTCCACCGCAAGGAATAATGGCTCACTACAAAGATGAGTCTGATACGGCTGCACTGACAGTTTGGTTGGAGCAGATAGCATCAGAATGTGATGCGCTTGTTGTAAGTGTTGAACAACTGCTTTATGGTGGACTTATACAATCCAGGCAAACGCTAGTTGGGCTGGAAGAACGGATGAAACGACTGCAGGTGTTGAGCAGAATCAAAAGAAAGAATCCGGAGATTGTTATTTATCTTTCTAATGTTTTAATGCGTACATCTATCAGTACACTTGATTCTGAGACGCTGGTATGGTGGGAAAAGATTAACAATTATTCGAAGCTATACTATAGGGAAAAAGCAAAAAACGATGTTGATGCAGCACAGAAATGCCGTTTGCTTGAGCAGGAGATCCCCGCAGATGTGTTGAACACGTTTTTTACAGCGCGAAGTATAAACCATGCAATAAACCGAGCAAGCATACAGCTTGTGGCAGATGGAATTGTAGAGGAACTTTTCATTTTACAGGAAGACTGCGCGCCGGAAGGTGTACAGCGGTTTGAGCAAGAAGTGCTGGAAAAAGACATTGAGCAGTTGGGCGTTTCTGAAAGGGTTTCAATGTTTAACGGAACAGATGAGGCGGGAGCGGAACTGCTACAGCGAGCGATTTGTCCAGAAGGCAGTGAACTGGAAATTGTTTGGTTGGGTAAGCAGCATGATTTTGTTGCGAAGTATGAAGATAGACCGTTCTACGAAAATTTAGAAGGACATATGAAGGCTCTTTCCCTGCGAGAAAAAAAGGGTGCACAAAGTGTTCTGTTTGTTTTAACTCCTAAACAGAATCAGCGTGAGGCATCATTTCCTCGTGCAGAAGCGAAAACAGATTATACCAGGGAAGAATTGGATTTATTTTCCAGAAAAATCGAAGAACATGCAAAAGAAGGACGCCACTGCTACTTACTTGATCTCGATTTTACAAATGGAGGAAATTCGGAAATGCTGGCCTGCCTTGCACAAGTTATGCCGATCAGTGAATTGTGGGGCTATTCTGCATGGAACACAGCAAGCAATTCTTTGGGCACATTGCTTGCACAAGTTTTGGCTAGTAAAGATGGAAATGATGAAAAAAATCAAGCGTTTACAGCAGAGCGTATTCTTGATGACGCATTGTATCAGGAACTTGTCCGTTCAGCGGTAAAAAATCGAATAGAAGCTGAGGGTGAGGATATTTATAACATCCATGACATATCTCGTACGGAGCAATATCTGAAGGAAGAATTTGAAGTGATTTCCCCGCTGCTGAAAACAATTTTCGGGAAAAAAATTCCTTCATTTGAAGTAAAGCTGCGTTGGCCCCGACTGTTTGAGGTGGCGGTATTCACAGATTTAGGCGGCGGTCCTGTTTATGGAGAAAAAATAGCCTGCTGCAGCTGATAGAAACGATTATCCCGCACTACGGTCGAAGTCAACCGTAGTGCGGGACATTTTACTTTTTAAGAGGAATATGTAGAAAGGAAAATATAATGGCAATCAAACTATTAGGAGACGCAACAGAAGTTAAAAAGGGGCTTGACCATATCAATGAGTTCTATCCGTATGTTTCACAACATTTAAACAAACCAATTATGGCTTTTTATCAAGGTGAAAAAAATGAATCATCAATCGAGATTGTGAATGTAAATGATGCTTGGCATATCCGATTTGGCAGGCGGTGTGATTTCTTTCGGGCGCTTGGTTGTGTGCTAACAGAGGGCGAACGTTTTAATTTGCTGCACGAAAATGCAGTCTATGAAAAATGCGGTGTCATGTTGGATGTCTCCCGTGATGCAGCTTATACTGTCACGCAGCTTAAAGAGTTTTTTGTATGGATTGCGCTCTGCGGGTTGAATACATGCTACTTATATATGGAGGATTTGTATTGTTTGGAGCGATACCCGTATTTCGGGTATTTGCGGGGAGCGTATACGCAGAACGAGCTTCGAGAACTTGATGATTTTGCAAACGACCTTGGCATTGAGCTTATTCCGTGCATTCAAACGCTTTCGCATCTGGCTACAACATTAAAATGGGATTATGCACAATGTATGAAAGATACTGCTAATACATTGATGGTTGGACAGGATGAAACATATGAATTCATTCGGGAAATGTTGAGTACTTTAAAAGAAACGTTTCGCACACCGCGCATCCACATTGGTATGGACGAAGCAATGGACCTTGGAACAGGAAAGTATCTGCGAATGCAAGGGTATACACCGCAGTTCGAACTAATGATGGAACATTTGATTCGTGTTACACAAATGGCACAGGAAATGGGGCTAGTGCCCATTATCTGGGATGACATGTTCTATCGCTCAAAGAACAAGGACCTTGATTATTATGATCCCTCTGTGATGTTAAACGAAGATGATATTGCGCAAGTTCCTAAAAATGTGCAGCTTGCATATTGGGATTATTATCATAATACGCAGGAAGAATACGACCTTCTGCTTGAAAAACGAAAAAATTTTACACAGCATATTATTTTTGCGGGAGGCATTTGGAAATGGAACGGCTGGGTGCCCAATTATGGAAAGACCTTTGTTTCAACGCATGCAGCATTACAGGCATGTAAGAATCATCGCGTAGACGAAATATTAGCGACAATGTGGGGAGATAATGGAGCAGAAACTGCGTTGCAGACAGTTTGGCCTGGTTTAGTTCTTTTCGGCCAATATGCTTACGGAGCATCCGTAGACGACGACGCTATCAGCCATCGCTGCAAGATGTTTACAGGTCTCTCTCTGACGGAGTATCGTACCATTGAATCGCTGGATGTTCTGCCGGGATGCGAGTTGCAGAATCTAAAAACACGCAATCCGTCAAAATATTTTTTGTATCAAGATTTATTGCTGGGTGCGTTTGATTGTTATGTGGGAGATAAAACGGCTGCGCATTATAAGGCATGTGCTTTGGAAATCCAGAAGATTGCACACACAGAAAGGCATCCTGTTGAGTTTCAGCGCATGCTGAAACTGTATGAATGCCTTGCACATGTGTTAGCGAGAAAAAGTGACTGGGGCGTACGCGTGCGAACTGCGTATAAGCAAAAGGATATGGGCCGTCTTTCTGATTTGTGTAAAGAGTTGGATTCTCTTTCTGGGGAAGTTGACGCATTGCACAAAGCATTTGTATATATGTGGTGCTATGGTACAAAAGGTTCCGGTCTAGAAGTGCATGATATTCGATTGGGAGGTCTAATCGGGAGAATCAACACTGTGCAAATGCGGCTTTCGGCGTATATTAATGGGGAAATTACAGAGTTGGACGAATTGGAACAGGAAATATTGCCCTTTAAACAACAAAGTGGAGATGATGATGGGTATCCTGTTTGCAATAAATATCATTTGATTGCGACGCAAAATTTGCTGTAAAATTTATCGGCTTTTTGAAGTTTAAAAGATTGATTTTTTGGTTTTGCGTTGGAAATAATCATGCTGGTTTGAATTCAAGATAGTACAACGGTTGCTGGAGCATTGAGAAATAGAAGAAAATGTTTGTAGGACAGATGCATTTAATATGAACATTGGAACTATTACAGGAACGGATAATTGAGTTTCGTGCTTTTTAGAAGATGCTGGTGTGTAAATGAATGCCGTTTCTGCAGAGATATGTTGCTCTTGAAGGAGGACTCAATTTGAAATTAAAAATTGTTTTACTTCCATTAGATGAACGGCCATGTAATGCGGCCTTCGCAAGCAAACTGTTTGGTGGGCCGGATGTGACAATTAAAACTCCAGAATTTATGGGCTGGAAAAAGGAAGCGGCAGATCCAGAGAAAATATTTTCGTTCTTGTACAAAGAATGTCAAGACGCAGATGGTTTGATTTTATCTATCGATATGTTGCTCTATGGCGGCCTTATTCCATCACGAATTCATTTCTTGGATTTCGAGACGATTCAGCGACGCTTAGATTGGGTTCGTCAACTTAAAAATACTTTCCCGCAAATGACAATCTATGCATTCCAGTGCATCATGCGTTGTCCGGCTTATTCTAGTAGTGAAGAAGAGCCGGATTATTATGGACGATATGGAAAGGAAATTCATAGCAGTGGAAATAAAAAGCATCAGTATATGTTGGGATTATGCGAAGAAGAAGAGGTGAAAAAAGCGATAGAGGCCATTGCTCCAACGGTGCTGAATGATTATCTGAACCGCCGCGCCTTGAATTTGGAATTTAATAAAAAAGCATTGGAACTGGTACGAGATGGAGTGCTGGACTTTTTTGTTGTTCCACAGGACGATTCAGCAAAATATGGCTATACAGCTTTGGATCAGCAGGAGATCAGAAACAAAATTAATGAGATGCATCTCCAGACAAAAGTTTTAATGTATCCAGGAGCAGATGAGGTGGCTTTAACACTTATGTCGCGTATGCTCTTGAAATTTCATAGGAGATATCCATCAGTATATTTGAGGTACGCAGCTCATGCAGCACATGATATAATTCCTGCTTATGAAGATCGAACCTTAGGGGAAACGGTAAAATGTCAGATAATGGCGGCGGGATGCAGATTGATAGATACAGTTGCGGAAGCCGATTTTGTTTTGGCGATAGATTGTCCTGCCGGCGAAATGAAAGAAGCCTTTCAGCAGCCGGTGCGTAATGCGGATTACTGTACAGAACGAAATCTTACAGAATTTGTATTGTTTATTGCAGATTGCATCCGTGCCGGAAAACCAGTTACGATATGCGACAATGCATATGCAAATGGAGGAGATCTGGAACTGATTGACTTGCTGGAATATATGGGCTTACTGGATAAGCTTTCTGGCTATGCAGGGTGGAATACCTCATCTAACACAATGGGAACAGCTATCGCAGAAGGAGTATGCTGCTATTTGTTTGGCGAAACGACGAAATTGAAATCATTTTTGGCATTGCGGTATCTGGAAGATGTGGGGTATTGTTCAGTGGTGCGATGGCATATCAACGAAAACACGCTCAAAGCGATGGGAATGGATTACTTTGATGTTCATGAGGAGCAGGGCGTAATAAGCTATGAGGTGCATCGTCAGTTGGAGCAATTCGCTAAGCAAAAGTTGACCAGTATATGCGAACACATCAATCTGCAAGATGTAAGAATGCCATGGAGACGTATGTTTGAAACTGATTTGACCGTACATTGGATTCCCTAACAAAATAAGACTGAATCGAAATGAGTATGGTTCGCCAATTTTATTGTTTAGAATAGAGTTCTTTGCATATCAATTTAATCCAAAAGAGTTAAAAATCATTCTGCTTATTTAAGGCTTAATTCTAAAATGAAACATTGCTTTTTAAAAGAGCAGACGATTTTAAATTCGCTTTTCTATTTTGGAGAGAAAAGATCGGCAAAACAAGAAGGGAGTCTAGCTGTCAGTGAATCTGCAAGAGTTGTACAAAAAAATTGAATTACCAGAGGAGGTCTGTTTGGCGGTAGAACGGATGCGTACTGACATTCCTGAGCAAATGGTGTCTGCGCTTACTGAACCACAAAGTGCTGCTAAAGCGTATCATCAGTTAGCAGGAAAAGCTTTACCGATGAATTATGGACTGGATTTACTGGCATGGATGCTTCAGGCGGCACTATATTCACATGATGCTTACGTAAAACAAGGCATTTCCGATGTTATTTACTTTGATACGATGAAATGTTTTACCCGCTTTGTTAATGAGCATAAAATGAGCTACGGTTTTTATGGGTTTGACAGAGCATTTTGGGCATACCGCCAACTTTCTTTAGTGTTGTTTCGAGTAGGAGAATTGGAATATGAGTTTACAGATTGCCCACAGGGGGTTAGTCTGCACATACCATCAGATGCAGATATATCTATACCTCGATGTCGACAATCTCTGATGGACTTCGAGAACTTCTGTGAAACAATGTTTCCGAAAAGAATGTGTCGTCCGATTCAATTGAATTCTTGGCTGCTCTCCCCGGCGTTGAGAAATCTACTGGCCCCTTCGTCAAGAATTATTCAGTTTCAGAACTGCTTTTGCTGTACCACATGGAACAAAGAAGATAACGGATTTTTACAATGGATATACGGTAGAAAAGATATTGATTTGCAAGATCTTCCAGAGAAGACTCGATTACAGAAAAATGTAAAATGGCATCTTTTAAGCGGCAACAAAATTGGATCCGCTTGTGGTACACTAAAAAGTTTCGACGAGAATATATGATTTTGGCTGACAGAATATAATAAGAATTTTTGAGTAGGTGAATATTCGCTTTAGAGAAATCGTAATAACCTTTTTGTATCCATCACAGATAGCGAATTAGAGAGAAAATGGGCACAAAATTATGATGTGCATAATTTAAATTGTTGTCTAAAACCGTTCCGGTAATTAAGCCAGAACGGTTTTTTTATAAAAAACAGCAGACGAAAGAAAAACAGAGATAGTATTTATTGCAAAGGCATGTGGCAATTTTGTCAAAAATAAGGATGCTTTTTTGTTCAAGATTTATTTCTAAACCTTGCATTACCTGCAAGATTAAATCTTTATGATAAGGCTACAGCAAAGGAGGAAGGAGGAACCTGCGTTGGGGCCGAGCGAGCGTCGCAGAAAGATCATTGAGATTATAAGCCTAAGGCGATATGATACGATGAGTAATCTGGCTTGTGAGTTCGGCGTTTCTTGGCATACTATCTTTCGGGATATACAAGTGCTTGCAGGAGAATACCCCCTTATCGTTACAAGAGGAAATGGGGGCGGTATTTCGCTTCCCAAAGGGTATTATGTGAGTCATAGATATCTATCGCCGAAACAGGAGAGAGCTATCCGCCGTAATCTTGATGCGGTAGATATGGAAGATAGAGCCACATTCGAGAGTATCCTTACCGAATTTGTTTGTAAAAAGCACCTTGACAATAGAAATACATAGCCATGCGGGAGCACTGAGCTCTTTCCAGGGAAGCGACATCGGGAAAAGCGCCAGGATGGCAATGCCGAATCCTCTGTTTGATCATGGGCGGACAGAGAAGAATGCAAAGCCGGAGCGATCTATTTTGCCTGAAAAGAGGTGTTGGTCGCCTCACACGCCATGACCTTGGGAGTGAGCAGGTGCGTCGATTTTACGTTCGCCCACACGTCAGATGGGCCGGTTGACCTTGGGTTGTAATCAGCAAGACCTTTGGAATGCTGTGAAGGGGCTTTTGGGCCAGAAGCCCGCCTGCATGGTTCCCGTGCGCCGGGGATGAAACAAAATACGGTGCAGTTAAATCTACATTTAGAATTGCCGTCGTTGACGGCGAATCTGTGCAGCGCAGCATACAAGCTGAGCTGCATTACTTTGTCGTTAACGGCTGACTCAAAAGGAGCATAGCCATGCTGATCAATATAACGGAGCGGGCACATGCGGAAGTGGAAAAAATCTTTCGAGTCATTCTGCCGGAAAGTGGTCTGACTGTACGCGAGGAGCAGATTACTCTTTGCCACAGCATGTTAGATAGCCTGCTCCATAATACGATTACTCTCTGTGATGCAGGCGTTGGTATTGGCAAAACATACGCATATCTTGTCGCCTGTATCTTGGCACGGAAGTATTCTATTCAGCTTAGCCGACCGCTTGTGATCTCTACTTCCAGTGTAGCCTTGCAAGAAGCAATCCGTGGAGAATACCTCCCGTTTTTATCAAAGGTGCTATTGTCCAGCAGTGTTATTGATGAACCTTTGACAGCGTATCTGCGCAAAGGAAAAGAACGATTCGTTTGCGATGAGCGTTTATCCCAACGCTTGAAGGCTGTTGCGGGAACAAAGAAAAATGCGAAGCAGCTTGCGGCGCTTCGTTCGCTTATGCTTCGCTATGATCTGGATACCGTAACAGGGCTCAGCGAATTTGACAGGCGGCAAGTCTGCGTACCGAAAGCGTGCCCAAAATCCTGTGCCAGAAAGGATACCTGTCGTTACCATGTTTATCTGCACCAGGCACAATCAGGACCTGCCATGATTCAAATATGCAATCACAATTATCTCTTGGCAGATGCGGAGCATCGACGGCAAGGGTTTCATCCTCTGCTCAAAGGGTACGGAATTCTTGTGGTGGATGAAGCCCATAAACTGTGGGATGCAGCTTGCCAGATGTATGGGGAAATCCTCTCATCTCAGGATTTTGAAGAACTCAGCAACTTGCTGGAAAAAGAAAAATGCAGCCAGGTAGTGTACACTCTCCGGGAGAAGAGCGCGCATTTCGCAGCTGCATTTCGACAGGTGGAAACGAGGGAAGACGAACGCTGCCGCCTTCCGCTTATTCTCACATCGATCCGGAGCAAGGTCCTCATGGAATGCGAG
>PPYF01653875.1_pt1 | contig 50025 bp, 49 predicted proteins | sample 1559871 | NCBI WGS metagenome assembly PPYF01 (sample SAMN08240021, study PRJNA423297) | Human gut metagenome, whole genome shotgun sequencing project.
ATAGATTTATTAGATTGGACTTTGTAACTATTAACCAGTAGTCGTTCTTGACTACACCATTATTATACTAGGAGGAATTTCGCCATGAAGCCGTTCCGTTCCCGTGGCAGGCGTATCCGCCCCACGGATAAAGACCTTGTGTTCCATACCGCCCTTGCCGCCTTGCTCCCTGTCTTCCTGCTAATTGTCCTGCTGTTTCATGCAGGGCAGCTTCGCCGGATAGACTGGCAGCATACTTCCCTCTCCCAGATGGTGCAGGGAATAAACCTCCCCTATCTGCTGTTCAGTTTGGGGATAGCCGGGCTTCTCTGTCTGGGGACTGCCTGTGCCAGTTACCATTATTGCAGGGATGGGATAAAACAACTCATCCACCGCCAAAAGCTGGCAAGGATGATACTGGAAAATAAGTGGTATGAAGTGGAGCAGGTACAGGCAGACGGCTTTTTCAAGGACCTGTCTTCCAGCCGTTCCAAAGAGAAGATTACCTGCTTTCCCAAAGTCTACTACCAGCTTAAAAACGGGCTGATTCACATCCGGGCGGAAATCACGCTGGGGAAATACCAGGAGCAGCTCTTAAACCTGGAAAAAAAGCTGGAAAGCGGCCTGTACTGTGAACTGACGGGCAAGGAATTAAAGGATTCCTATGTGGAGTACACCCTGCTCTATGATACCATTGCAGGCCGTATCTCCATTGAGGACGTACAGGCAAAAGACGGCAAGCTCCGGCTCATGAAAAATGTCTGGTGGGAGTATGACAAGCTCCCCCATATGCTCATTGCCGGAGGAACCGGCGGCGGAAAGACCTACTTCATCCTGACCCTCATTGAAGCCCTGCTCCGCACTAACGCTGCCCTGTTCGTGTTAGACCCAAAGAACGCCGACCTTGCGGATTTACAGGCGGTCATGCCTGATGTGTACTACAAAAAGGAGGATATGCTCGCCTGCATTGACCGCTTCTATGGAGAAATGATGAAACGCAGCGAAGACATGAAGCTTATGGAGAATTACAGGACAGGGGAAAACTACGCTTACTTAGGGCTTCCGGCACATTTCCTTATCTTTGATGAATATGTGGCATTTATGGAAATGCTCGGCACAAAGGAAAACGCCGCTGTCCTCAACAAGTTAAAACAAATCGTCATGCTCGGGCGGCAGGCTGGTTTCTTCCTGATTCTCGCCTGCCAGCGTCCAGACGCAAAGTATCTGGGGGACGGAATCCGTGACCAGTTCAATTTCCGTGTGGCTCTGGGGCGGATGTCGGAAATGGGCTATGGGATGATGTTCGGGGAAACCACAAAGGATTTCTTCCTAAAGCAGATAAAAGGGCGTGGCTATGTGGATGTGGGAACCAGCGTTATCTCAGAGTTTTACACGCCCCTTGTGCCAAAAGGACACGATTTCCTCAAAGAAATAAAAAAACTTACAGACAGCAGGCAGGGAGTGCAGGCGGCGTGCGAAGCAAAAGCCGCAGAAACGGACTGACCTGCTGTGGCTGGTGTGCCGTAAGGCACGCCAGCATGAACCCCTCGTATCTAACAGAGGGGTACAAATCGACAGGCAACAACCAAACAACAGGGCAGAATCCCACGGTACACAAGGGATTTTCCCATATCCGGCGTGTGTCAACAAGGCTATGAAAGTTGACATACGCTTTTTTAGACAGGAGGGATTTTCACTGAATGAAGAAACATGGGTACGGGAAATCAAAGAAAAACGGGAAATTTACGGTATCTCACAACAGAAACTTGCGTTAGCTGCCGGAATCACCCGTCCGTATCTGAGCGATATTGAAACGGGCAAGGCTCACCCATCCGAAGCATTACAGGAAGCCATCATGGAAGCTCTGGAACGCTTCAATCCAGACGCTCCTCTTGAACTGCTCTTTGACTATGTGCGGATTCGCTTCCCCACTACGGATGTGAAGCATATCGTGGAAGACGTACTGCGGCTAAAGCTGCCTTGCTTTATCCATGAAGACTACGGCTTCTACTCTTACACGGAGCATTACTATCTGGGTGATGTTTTCGTTCTGGTATCGCCGGAACTGGAAAAAGGGGTGCTGCTGGAACTGAAAGGGCGTGGCTGCCGCCAGTTTGAAAGCTATCTGCTGGCGCAGGAACGGAGCTGGTATGAATTTTTCATGGATGTTCTCATGGAAGACGGCGTGATGAAGCGGCTTGACCTTGCCATCAATGACAAAACAGGAATCCTGAACATTCCCCATCTGACAGAGAAGTGCCGGAATGAGGAATGTATCTCGGTCTTCCGCAGCTTCAAAAGCTACCGCAGCGGCGAACTGGTACGGCGTGGGGAAAAAGAATGTATGGGGAACACCCTGTATATCGGCTCCCTCCAAAGTGAGGTGTACTTCTGCATTTATGAAAAGGACTATGAGCAGTACAAAAAACATGAGATTCCCATTGCGGACGCAGAGGTAAAGAACCGCTTTGAAATCCGGCTGAAAAATGAACGTGCCTTTTACGCCATCCGTGACCTGTTAGAACATGACAATCCAGAACGGACAGCCTTTCAAATCATCAACCGCTATGTCCGGTTCGTGGACAGGGACGATACGAAGCCCCGTTCTGACTGGCGTATCAGTGAGGAATGGGCGTGGTTTATTGGAGAACACAGAGGAATCTTGAAACTGACAACCAAACCGGAACCCTATTCCTTTGAACGCACCCTGCACTGGCTCTCCCATCAGGTAGCCCCCACCTTAAAGCTGGCTCTCCGTCTGGATAAGATGAACCACACCCAGATTGTCCATGACATCATCACCCATGCAAAACTGACGGAGAAGCACGAAAAAATCCTGAAGCAGCAAGCCGCCGCTGCAAAGGAGGTGGTGCTTTAACGACGGCAATCTTGAAACATACGGAATCTTACAGGAAAGAAAGGAGCTTTTATGAATTTCGGACAGAATCTTTACAACTGGTTTTTATCCAACGCCCAGTCCCTTGTGCTGCTGGCAATCGTGGTGATTGGACTGTACCTTGGATTTAAGAGGGAATTTTCCAAACTTATCGGTTTTCTGGTGGTGTCCCTTGTAGCGGTCGGTCTGGTCTTCAATGCGGACGGTGTAAAGGACATCTTACTGGAACTGTTCAATAAGATTATCGGTGCATAGGAAACTCTTGTTACACTTCCGTTATGGAGCAAGCTCTGATTGCTTCATGGCGGAAGTCCACTAGGGGCTTGGGGAGCGTAACTCCCCCAAAATTTAGCAGCGAAAGGACGTGATACTGATTGAGGAAATGAGAATCTACATCCTGAACACCACACGGTTTTACCATGAAGATTTTGAGGAATATCCGGGGGCTTGGTTTTCCTGTCCCGTGGATTTTGAGGAAGTCAGGGAACGTCTTGGGGTTCAGAATGAGGAAGAAATTGAAATTGAAGATTATGAGCTGCCGTTTCCATTGGAGGGCAGCACAAGGCTCTGGGGAATCAACGCCCTTTGCCGGATAGTACAGGAAATGCAGGGAACGCCCCTCTATTATGAAATGGATGTGATACAAAAGCGGTGGTTCCATAGCTTTACGGAATTTATCGACAACAAAGACCACATACGCTGCTATCCAGTGCAGGACGGGGAATCCCTCGCCCGTTATCTGGTGCAGGAAACGCAGATATTTGGGGAAGTACATCCAGACCTGATGAACCATATTGATTATACTGCCATTGGTCGGAAACTGGAAACCAGCGAAAACTACCTGTTTACGGACAATGGTATCTTTTCTTACCGCTAAAGGGAGGTGGAAGAACTTGGAGGAAATGCGGATTTACATTGCCAACTTAGGAAAATACAATGAGGGCGAACTGGTAGGGGCATGGTTCACGCCGCCTGTGGATTTTGAGGAAGTTAGGGAACGTATCGGCTTGAATGATGAGTATGAGGAATACGCCATCCATGATTATGAGCTGCCCTTTGCGATTGATGAATACACCCCCATTGAGGAAGTCAACCGCCTGTGTGAAATGGTGGAGGACTTACCGGAATATATTCAGGAAGAACTATCAGAACTGCAATCCTATTTTGGCAGTATCGAAGAACTCTGTGAGCATGAGGACGATATTATCTTCCATTCCGGCTGTGACGATATGGCGGATGTGGCTCGCTACTATCTGGAAGAAACCGGACAGCTTGGGGAACTTACGGCACACTTACAAAACTATATCGACTATGAAGCCTATGGGCGTGACATGGAATTGGAGGGAACTTTTATCGTCACAAACCACGGCGTATATGAAATCTTACGGTAAACCCGTCTGTATCTCCTTTGGGAAGTGCAGGCGGCTTTTTTATTCAGGGGCGGCTTTTGCTGCCCCATCTTTTAGAAAGGACAGACAACATGAAGAAAATACGAAGCTATACCAGTATCTGGTCGGTGGAAAAGGTACTCTATTCCATCAATGATTTTAAGCTTCCATTCCCCATCACGTTCACACAGATGGCGTGGTTCGTGATATCGGTGTTTGCGGTTATGCTCTTGGGGAACCTCCCTCCCCTTTCGTTCATTGGCGGGGCATTTTTAAAATATTTCGGCGTACCCTTTGCCCTCACTTGGTTCATGTGCCAGAAGACCTTTGACGGGAAGAAGCCTTACGGCTTCCTGAAATCCGTACTGGCATATCTGGTACGCCCGAAACTGACGTATGCAGGAAAGCCCGTGAAGCTGGAAAAGGAATATCCGGTACAGCCCATCACGGCAGTTAGGAGTGATATTTATGGCATATCCGATTAAGTATATCGAAAATAACCTTGTGTTCAACCATGACGGGGAGTGCTTTGCTTACTATGAGCTGCTTCCCTACAACTATTCCTTTTTAAGCCCCGAACAGAAATATCAGGTACACGATTCCTTCCGGCAGCTTATCGCCCAGAACAGGGACGGGAAGATTCACGCCCTGCAAATCAGCACTGAATCCAGCATACGGGCGGCACAGGAACGCTCCAAACAGGAAGTGACGGGCAAGTTAAAGGACGTTGCCTGTGCAAAGATTGACGCACAGACCGAAGCCCTGATTTCCATGATAGGGGAAAATCAGGTGGACTACCGCTTTTTTATCGGCTTCAAGCTGCTTGTCAATGAGCAGGAAGTCACCATGAAGCAGTTCCGCAGGGAAGCAAAGACCGCCGTTTCCGATTTCCTCCATGAAGTCAACCACAAACTCATGGGGGATTTTGTTTCCATGAGCAATGAGGAAATCTGGCGGTTTCAGAAGATGGAAAAACTGCTGGAAAATAAAATCTCACGCCACTTTAAAGTCCGGCGGCTTAACAAGGACGATTTTGGTTATCTGATTGAGCATTTATACGGGCAAACTGGAACCGCCTATGAAGATTATGAGTATTACCTGCCGAAGAAGCGGTTTCAGGAGGAAACGCTGGTGAAATACTATGACCTCATCAAACCCACCCGTTGTCTGATAGAGGAAAACCAGCGGTATCTGAAAATCGAACAGGAAGATGGGACGGTCTATGCCGCCTACTTCACCATCAACAGCATTGTGGGGGAACTGGACTTTCCATCCTCGGAAATCTTTTACTATCAACAACAACAATTTACTTTCCCTATTGATACCTCTATGAATGTGGAGATTGTGACAAACCGGAAAGCCCTCTCCACGGTGCGGAACAAGAAAAAAGAATTGAAAGATTTAGACAACCACGCATGGCAGAATGACAGCGAAACCAGCACAAATGTAGTGGACGCTTTAGACAGTGTAAATGAGCTGGAATCTACCTTAGACCAGAGCAAGGAATCCATGTACAAGCTGTCCTATGTGGTGCGTGTGACAGCTCCCGACTTGGAAGAACTGAAACGCCGCTGCAATGAGGTGAAAGATTTTTATGACGATTTGAACGTGAAGCTGGTCCGCCCTTTTGGGGATATGCTGGGACTGCATGGGGAATTTCTTCCTGCCAGCAAACGGTATGTGAACGATTACATCCAGTATGTCACCAGCGACTTCCTCGCTGGTCTTGGCTTCGGGGCAACCCAGATGTTGGGGGAACCGGAGGGTATTTATATCGGGTACAGCCTTGATACAGGAAGAAACGTGTACTTAAAACCTGCCCTTGCCAGTCAGGGAGTGAAAGGCTCTGTCACCAACGCTCTCGCTGCCGCTTTTGTCGGTTCCCTTGGCGGTGGAAAATCATTCAGCAACAACATGATTGTCTATTATTCCGTTTTATTTGGGGCACAGGCACTCATTGTTGACCCGAAAGCAGAACGGGGACGCTGGAAAGAAACCCTGCCGGAAATCGCCCATGAAATCAATATCGTAAACCTGACTTCGGAGGAACAGAACAGGGGCTTACTTGACCCGTATGTGATTATGGAGAACCCAAAGGATTCCGAATCACTGGCAATCGACATCCTGACTTTTTTAACGGGCATTTCCAGCCGTGACGGGGAAAAGTTCCCTGTTCTTCGGAAAGCCATTCGTGCGGTGACAAACAGTGAAGAACGGGGGCTTTTCAAAGTGATTGAGGAACTACGGGCGGAGGGAACCACCATCAGCACCAGCATAGCCGACCATATCGAATCCTTTACGGACTATGACTTTGCACACCTGCTCTTTTCGGATGGGGATGTCACACAGTCCATCAGCCTTGAAAAGCAGCTCAATATCATTCAGGTAGCGGATTTGGTGCTGCCGGATAAGGAAACCTCATTTGAAGAATACACCACAATGGAGCTGCTTTCCGTGGCAATGCTCATTGTAATCAGCACCTTTACCCTCGACTTCATCCACACCGACCGCAGCGTGTTTAAGATTGTGGATTTGGACGAAGCATGGAGCTTCTTACAGGTGGCACAGGGCAAGACCCTCTCTATGAAGCTGGTTCGTGCCGGACGTGCCATGAACGCAGGCGTTTACTTTGTCACCCAGAACACGGACGATTTGCTGGATGAAAAGCTGAAAAACAATCTGGGCTTGAAATTTGCGTTCCGTTCCACGGACATCAACGAAATCAAGAAGACCCTCGCCTTTTTCGGGGTGGATTCCGAAGATGAAAACAACCAGAAGCGGCTCCGTGACTTGGAAAACGGACAGTGCCTCATCAGTGATTTGTACGGGCGTGTGGGCGTGATACAGTTCCATCCTATCTTTGAAGACCTGTTCCATGCCTTTGATACCAGACCGCCCGTAAGAAAAGGGGTGGAATGATGGTGATACATAGAACTTCCAACCGACAGCAATTCCCAGTTCCCTATCACGCAAAAAAGGGCTTGTCTTGGAAGATGGCAGGAAAAGTGATTGGCAGGGTGCTTCTGGCACTCCTGCTCCTCCTCCTGCTGCTTGCAGTCTTTGGCACAGCCGCCCACGCTGCCGGACTGGTGGATGATACGGTGGACGCTGCCAACGAATACAGCAAATACCCTCTGGACAACTACCAGCTTGATTTTTATGTGGACAGCGGATGGGACTGGCTCCCGTGGAACTGGCTGGACGGTATCGGAAAACAGGTGATGTACGGGCTGTATGCCATCACAAATTTTATCTGGACAATCAGCCTGTACCTTTCCAACGCCACAGGGTATCTGATTCAGGAAGCCTACTCACTGGACTTCATTTCCTCTACGGCGGATTCCATCGGGAAAAATATGCAGACCCTTGCTGGCGTTACCACAGGCGGCTTGTCCTCAGAGGGATTTTATATCGGGTTCCTGCTGATTCTCATTCTGGTGGTGGGGATTTACGTTGCCTATACAGGGCTTATCAAACGGGAAACCACAAAAGCCATCCATGCCGTTGTGAATTTCGTGGTGGTGTTCGTGCTGTCCGCTGCCTTTATCGCCTATGCCCCTGATTATATCGGGAAAATCAATGAATTTTCCGCAGACATCAGCAATGCCAGCCTGACCCTTGGTACAAAGATTGTGCTGCCAAACTCGGAAAGCCAGGGAAAAGACAGTGTGGATTTGATACGGGACAGCCTGTTTTCCATTCAGGTCAAACAGCCGTGGCTCCTGCTGCAATATGGCAACTCGGATGTAGAAAGCATTGGGGCTGACCGTGTGGAAAGCCTACTCTCAACCAGTCCGGATGAAAACAACGGGCAGGACAGGGAAGAAATCGTGGTGGAGGAAATCGAAGACAGGGAAAACACGAACCTTACCATCACAAAGACCATCAACCGCTTGGGAACCGTCTTCTTCCTGTTCATGTTCAATATCGGTATCTCTGTTTTTGTATTCCTGCTCACGGGGATAATGATTTTCTCACAGGTGCTTTTTATCATCTACGCCATGTTCCTGCCTGTGAGCTTTCTCCTTAGCATGATTCCCTCTTTTGAGGGGATGTCAAAACGTGCCATCACGAAACTGTTCAACACCATCCTTACCAGAGCCGGAATCACCCTGATTATCACGGTAGCGTTCAGTATTTCCACCATGCTCTACAACCTGTCTGGGGAATATCCGTTCTTCCTGACGGCGTTCTTGCAGATAGTGACCTTTGCCGGAATTTATTTCAAGCTGGGGGATTTGATGGGGATGTTCTCCTTACAGAGTGGCGATTCCCAAAGCATGGGAAGCCGTATCATGCGAAGACCCCGTATGCTCATGCACGCCCATATGCACCGTTTACAGCATAAGTTAGGGCGTTCTGTGGCGGCTCTTGGGGCTGGAACGGCTGCATACCATGCAGGAAAGCAGGCTGGCTCAGACCAGAGAAATGCTTCCAACTCCGGCTCTTCCAAACGTACACAGGCAGACCACACCCGACCAAATGGACAGGCAGCACCGGAAAAGAAATCCGCATGGAAACGGGCTGGTTCTGCTGTGGGTGCGGTGGCAGATACCAAAGATAAAATAGCCGATACTACTGGACAGCTTCGGGAGCAGGCAAAGGATTTGCCCGTCAATGCAAAGTACGCCCTTTACCACGGGAAAAAACAGGTGTCAGAGGGAGTACGGGATTTTACTTCCAGTGTGACCCAGACCCGAACTGCCAGAGCTGAACAGCGGAACGCACAGGCAGAAAGCCGCAGACAGACCATTGCAGAACGCAGGGCGGAACTGGAACAGGCAAAACAGACGCAAAAGACAGCTTCCGAAGCACCCAAAGGGGTGGCTCCCGTCCATGAACGCCCTGCCACTGCAAAGACAAAGCAGCCAGCTTCCCCAGCTATTAGGGAACGGGGGCAGGTTTCTTATGGGGGAACTGTAGCGGAACGGACTTCGGTTCCGGTGGTAAAAGCGGCTTCCATCCACCACGAACAGATACCGCCTGTAAGGACAGAACGCCAGATAGTCCCTCCGGCTTCCCCAGACAAACCAGATGAAAGACAAAAGATAGCTCCTGCTATTACACCTGCTGCTCCCCGTCCGGCAAGACCTGTCCAGAATGATACGGCTCCTGTGATACCGGAAAGAAAACGGGCTGCCCCTGTGGTTAAGGAATCGAACTTTACCATCCGGCGTACCACCGCCAGAAAGGAGTGGACAAAAACGGGAAAAGCGGCTGCCAAACAAAAGAAAGGGGAGAAAACATGAAGTTAAGACACCTTTTCTTTGCCTGTTCCGGCGTGTTCGTGATGATGTTCTCCATGCTCCTCTTGGTGGTGATTGTCTTCTCGGATGAGGAAGACGGCGGAAGTGGCGGAAACCTTATCTATGGGGGCGTGAGCGTATCACAGGAAGTCCTCGCCCATAAACCTATGCTGGAAAAGTATGCAAGGGAATATGGCATAGAGGAATACTTAAATGTGCTGCTCGCCATCATTCAGGTGGAATCCGGCGGCACGCTGGAAGACGTTATGCAGTCCTCGGAATCTCTGGGTATTCCCCCGAACTCCCTTAACACAGAGGAATCCATCAAACAGGGCTGCAAATATTTCTCGGAACTGCTTACAGCAGCAGAAACAAAGGGCTGTGACCTAAACAGTGTGATTCAATCCTACAATTACGGCGGCGGCTTCCTGGACTATGTGGCAGGACACGGGAAAAAGTACACCTTTGAACTGGCAGAGAGCTTCGCAAGGGAAAAATCCGGCGGAAAGAAAGTCACCTACACCAACCCTGTTGCCGTAGAGAAAAACGGGGGCTGGCGGTATTCCTACGGAAATATGTTCTATGTCTTCTTGGTATCGGAATACCTGACCGTGGCACAGTTTGATGATGAAACGGTGCAGGCTATCATGGAGGAAGCCTTAAAGTATGAGGGCTGGACGTATGTGTACGGGGGCGATTCCCCCTCCACTTCCTTTGACTGTTCGGGACTGGTGCAGTGGTGCTATGGCAAGGCAGGAATCGCCCTGCCACGGACAGCACAGGAACAGTACAATGTAACACAGCACATCCCTCTGTCCGAAGCAAAAGCAGGGGATTTGGTCTTTTTCCACTCCACCTATAACGCCGGAACCTATATCACCCATGTGGGGCTATATGTGGGAAATAACCAGATGTACCATGCCGGAAATCCCATTGGTTATGCAGACCTGACAGGCTCCTACTGGCAACAGCACCTTGCCGGAGCCGGACGAATCAAACAATAGAAAGGATGAACCGATATGATTCAGATTAGAAAAGAGGAAAACCAGAAAAAGCAGAAAGAAAAGAAGCTGAAAGTTTACAAAGTCAATACCCACAAAAAAACCGTGATTGCCCTGTGGGTGCTTCTGGCGGTGAGTTTCCTGTTTGCCGTCTATAAGAATTTCACGGCGATAGACATCCACACTGTTCATGAAACCAAAGTGATTGAGGAAAAAATCATTGACACCCACAAGATAGAAAACTTTGTGGAGAATTTCGCAGAAGTCTACTATTCATGGGAACAGTCCGCCGCTTCCATTGATAACCGGACAAATGCTTTAAAAGGGTATCTCACGGGAGAACTGCAAGCCCTGAATGTAGATACCGTCCGAAAGGACATCCCCGTATCGTCTGCCCTGACTGACTTTCAGATATGGGAAATCATAGAAGAAAAGGAGCAGCATTATCAAGTGACCTATACGGTAGAACAGCGTATCACAGAGGGGGAATCCAGTAAAACCGTCCGTTCCGCTTATCAGGTGACAGTCTATGTGGATGGCTCTGGAAACCTGACGATTGTTCAGAATCCTACCATCACCAGCGTTCCCGTAAAATCCGGCTACACTCCAAAAGCAGTACAAAGTGACGGTACGGTGGATTCCATCACTACGGAGGAAATCAACGAATTTCTCACTACCTTTTTCAAGCTGTACCCTACGGCAACCGCAAAGGAGCTGACCTATTATGTGAATGAGGGCGTGCTGAAACCTGTTGGGAAAGAATATATCTTCTCGGAACTGGTGAATCCGGTTTACAACCGAAAAGGGAATCAGGTGACAGCTTCCCTTGCGGTGAAATATCTGGATAACCAGACCATGACAACACAGGTGTCGCAGTTTAAACTTGTATTGGAGAAAGATGAGGGGAAATGGAAGATATTGTGTAGTATGAAAGCTCAGTAATTAGCCAGATGACTATTAATTAGAAAGTGGAAATAAATCAACTTTTCACTTTGGTGAAAAAATATATTAAAACAATGCTTTGTGGGACGATTGACAAAATATTGCACATATGATACTATGAAGTTAGCTATAGCTAACACAAAAGTGCACATGTAAATAGGAGTTATTGATTCTTTGTAAATAATTTTTGAACAAATGCAGAGAAGGGAGAAAAAGGAATATGAAAGGAATATTTAAAAAGATGATTTCTGTAGTTTTAGCAGTTGTCATGTTATTTTCATTGTCAGCGCAATCAGTATTCGCCTCATCTGTAGGAGCTGATACATTAAATGGCATTAAGATTATTGAGCAAAAAGATACAGATACAACAATGTATGCTAAATATTACATGACTATTAACGGAGAAACGACTTTGTATACAGAATATGGAGAAATTCAGAAGGACAGAGTTGTTGTGGATAGTGTTAGCATAAAAGTTGATGAACATATGGTAATCATTCCCTCGACAGAACAAAGGCAGCATTTTGAATATCCAATTACGGCACCTGATTCTAGTAATTCGATATCCAATTCCGATAATTTGACAACAAGAGCAAGTTCGTGCCAATATAAGCCACATACCGAAACATTTAGTTTGAAGATTCACCAATTTACATTATCTGTGGTAAAGGCGGCCATAATTACTTCGCTTGGTTTAGGAGCAGGAGATGCAGGTGTAGTAGCAGGAGCTATGATTGATGTCGTGATTAGTCATGGTGGTTCGTACATTCCTGACAGTATTTATTTTGATGGTAAAAGATGTGTAAGTAAGTCTACTGGAAAAATATACTACAGGTATAAAGGAAATATTTATATGGATTCCTCTAAAACAGAACTTTTAGCCAAAAATGTTTCGTGGTCAAGGCGTTGGGGGCATTAAATTTAAGGGAGTGGACTAAATGGAAGACTGGCTGATGCTATTACCTGATATTTTGGTAGTACTTATTATTATTACGTTAGCGCTAGATATAAGAAAACAAAAAAAGATAGGAAAATATGATGAAAAGGTATCTACTCTATCTCTCATGGCGCTTGCCATACTATATGTTCCGATATTAATTGTAAGCATATATTGTTTAATAACAAGTAATCCGTACTTGAAAACGTGGCGTTTAAGAACCAGCTATATTTCTGCGGCTATTGTACTTATTTGCGTAGTTTTTCGTAGACTGAAAAATAGAAGTTAGAACTGGCTGTAATTAAAAACTAATACTGAAACTTTTTTACGTGGTACACAATTTACAGCGGATTCTGTAAGCGCATTCTTAGCGGCAACAAGCGGAATAGGGTTATCGGCTGCTAAAAATGCCGAATCAGCTCTTATTGGTAGAGATATAGTTTTTAAGTACAAAAACTTTATAAAGAATAAGCGATGTTTATATTTAAAAAAGGGAGTGCATTTTTTGCGCTTCCTTTTTTTGCCTATAAATGCGAACATCATTTTGAATTGTTCTAAAATGCCGTATGACAGATGGCTTTGTACCTATTCTTATTGCTGTGTCATTAGAAATTAGGAAATTTAACAGATAATGCAACAAACAACCCTTTCGTGTCGGGACTAAGCACGAAAGGGGGAAGTCAAGAAATCTTTTACCCTCTTTTAAGGCAAGAAAGGGGGTGAGTAATGATGAAGCCATCTGAATTTCAGGCAACCATAGAGAACCAGTTTGATTACATCTGCAAGGTCGCTATGGAGGATGAACGCAAAGACTATCTCAAAGTGTTATCCAGACAGTGTAAACGGGAAACCCTGTTCTGTGATATGGATGATTACACCGTCAATCTGTTTTCTTCCGAAGACACATACCCATCCCATTTCCATACTTTTGAAATGGACGGGTTTACTGTCCGTATTGAAAACAGCCTGTTAGCAGAAGCGTTGGAAAATCTGGACGGAAAGAAACGTGATGTTATCTTGAGATATTATTTCCTCGGATTTGACGATACGGAAATTTCAAAAATTCTGGAAGTCAACCGTTCTACCATCCAGAGAAGAAGACACGCCGGACTGGAATTTATCAAAAAATTCATGGAGGAAGAAACATGACAGCAAAGCACCCTATGATTCCGTTTCCTGTGATTGTAAAGGCTGCGGACGGCGATATTGAAGCAATCAATCAGATTGTACGCCATTATAGCGGTTTTATTGCCAGCCGTTCCATGCGTCCCATGAAAGATGAATATGGGAATACCCACATGGTTGTAGATGAAACCCTACGCCGCCGGATGGAAACACGTCTGATTGCAAAGATTTTATCTTTTGAAATCAGGGAGCCAAACTAAAATAACGCTCTCCTGTGGAAGCATGGACAAGCCCATGCTTCCCAGACAGAGCTTGCCAGTCTATTAAAGTGCATTATCACCAGTGCATTTTAACAGGCTGACAAAGCCGGATTGTTCCTTGAAAAAGAAAGCGTCTAATCAACGCAGCATAAAGCAGCCGAATACGTTTCGATAGAAAGAGAGCCGTTGGGCTGGCACGCCGTAATCCACCAAAGGAGGGATGAAACCGGATAGCGATTCCTGCCAGCGTTCCATAAGCAGCTTGCCGCAGAGCTGCCGCCATGACCTTTCTATCGTGATAATGATACTTCCGTACAGCCTTAGTCCGTGTGATGATGTAGCACCGCTGGCAAAGGGTACGGCTGGATGAGAACCATGCAGGGGGGATTCCCATGAGCTTTAGCGAAAGCTGTTCGGTTTGCTTAGATACCATTTTGAATGAAAATTTTTCATTCAAAATCAAATAACTATTCGCAGGAAATACAATCTTAATATTACTTTTGCCACAAAATCTGATATAATATAGACAGATATTGAGGGTTCCATATCTGGTCTATGGAAAGGAGGAACATGATTACAGTAACAAAAAAAGATTTAATAGAACTAGGTTATGGGACTTCATTCGCAGCAGACATCATAAGAGAAGCAAAAAGACTTATGATTTCAAAAGGGCATACCTACTATCAGTCACGCAAACTGGACAGGGTTCCCAGAGAAGCTGTGGAAGAATTGTTAGGGATTAATTTTACTGATAAATCAAACTGATTGTACTTCTTGCACATTTATGTAAGGAGTGAAATCATGGCAAAAGACCTTATTAAGAAGGCAGAAAACGGAACCTATTATTTTAGAGCAAACTTAGGTTTCCATCCGATTACCGGAAAACAGATTCAGAAATACAAAAGCGGATTCAAGACAAAAAAAGAAGCTAGAGAAGCATATTCAAAACTTATGCTGGCATCCACAGAGGAATTGGCAGAAAAGAAGCAGCAGCTATCCTTTAAGCAGTTCATTGAGGAAACTTACCTGCCTTGGTATAAAACACAGGTAAAGGAAAGCACCTATCTGAACCGCCGTTCTACCATCCAGAAACATTTTTCATACTTTTACAAAATGACGGTGGATGAGATAAAACCCAGTAACGTCCAGAACTGGCAGCTTGAACTCGCAAAAAAATTTAATCCAAACTATATCCGTATTGTACAGGGGATGCTCTCCATTGCCTTTGACAGGGCGATTGTTCTCGGCCTTGCAAAGAAAAACCCGTCACGGATGATAGGGAATATCAAGAGTAAGAAAACAAAAGTGGATTTCTGGACACTGGATGAATTTCAAAAGGTAATTTCCCTGCTCTACAAGGGCGATTATTACGAACATTACCTTTTCATTTCATACTGGCTCCTGTTTATGACCGGAATGAGAATCGGAGAAGCCGCAGCCCTGCAATGGTCGGACATCAACTTTGAAACCGGACTTTTAAGTATAACTAAAACGCTGTACTATAAAACAATGGACGAATACAAATTTGTGGAGCCAAAGACACAAGCCAGTATTCGCACTATCTATATTGACACAGATACCATCAAAGAATTAAAAGCATGGCAGGAAGTACAGCAAAAAGTTTTAAAGGACTGTGACCTTGTACTAAGCTATAATGGGATTCCCACCAGTAAGCACACCCTCCCACGGGCATTAAAAAAACTTGCCGGATTGGCAGGAGTACACCGTATCAAGATTCATGCACTCAGACATTCCCATGCTTCCCTGCTCATCAGCATGGGAGAAAATCCTTTATTGATTAAAGAACGTCTGGGGCATGAAAAGATACAGACCACGTTGGGCACCTACGGACATTTATATCCCAACACCAACGTGGAAGTTGCCAAAAAATTAACTGGCGTTCTCACTTATACTCCGGCAACAACTAGTGTTGCCGCTTACACCAGCAACCAGCATACATCAATCTATCACAGAGCAGTTGAATAAAAAAATGCAATCAAAATGCAATTCTAAAAGGAAAGAGCCGCAAAACCATTGAAAATAAAGGCTTTGCAGCTCTGCTCCAACTATTCCCACTCAATCGTAGCCGTAGGCTTCGGACTCAAGTCATAACACACCCTGTTCACATTCTTAACTTCCTTCAATATACGGTCCGTAATCCTCTGCAGCACATCATAATCAATGCGCTCAATGGAGGCAGTCATAGCGTCCACAGTATTGACTGCACGGATGATGACAGGATTATCAAAGCAGCGCGCATTATCCCTGACTCCAACTGATTTAAAGTCCGGTACAATAGTAAAATACTGCCACACTGTCTTGTCCAGGCCGGCATTTGCAAATTCCTCGCGGAGAATAGCGTCGGACTCCCTGACAGCTTCCAGACGTTCTCTGGTTATGGCCCCCAGACAGCGCACTCCTAATCCGGGACCAGGGAACGGCTGACGGTATACCATGCTGTGAGGCAGGCCCAGCTCCAGTCCGCAGGCGCGCACCTCGTCCTTGAACAGCTGGCGCAGCGGCTCTACCAGAGTGAAGTTCAAATCCTCAGGAAGTCCTCCCACATTGTGGTGGGATTTTACCACCTTGGCTGTCTTGGTTCCGCTCTCCACGATGTCCGGGTAAATGGTTCCCTGGGCCAGGAACCCGATTCCTTCCAGCTTTCTGGCCTCCTCCTCAAACACGCGTATAAATTCAGCGCCGATAATCTTGCGCTTTTGTTCCGGGTCAGCCACTCCGGCCAGCTTTCCAAGGAAACGATCTGCGGCGTCCACATATACCAGGTTTGCATCCATCTGGTTCTTGAATACATCTATAACGCTCTCGGATTCCCCTTTTCTCATAAGGCCATGGTTTACATGGACGCAGGTCAGCTGTTTTCCGATGGCTTTGATGAGCAGGGCCGCTACCACCGAGCTGTCCACGCCTCCTGACAGAGCCAGGAGCACCTTCTTGTCTCCTACCTGCTGGCGGATTAATTCCACCTGGTCGGAAATGAAGTTCTTCATATTCCAGTTAGGCTGGGCCTTACATGTATCGAACACAAAGGAACGGAGAACCTGGTCGCTGTCAGCTTCATCCCAGCTATGTATGGAACGCTCACAGGCAGCCGCGTTGTGGCCTGCCGCCATTACCGGGTATCCTGCTTCATACAGTTCCGGACGCACATCAATGGGAGAACCGTCCACAACATTATTAGGGCCACCGTTGATGATAATTCCTTTAACATTGGGAAGTTCCTTAAGCTCGCTGGCTGTGATATCGTGGGGATAAATCTCACTGTACACCCCCATCTCCCTGATGTCCCTGGCCAGTTTTGTGTTCTCTGTGCTTCCCAAGTCAAGAATTACAATCATATCCTGTTTCATCTTCTGCCTCCTGAATTTATTAGAATTCTGCTTCTTTTGCTAAAATGTCTTTCTTGATTCTTTTTAATTGTTCATTTGACCGAAACGCCTGTATCGCCGCCCGCACTGCCGCCTGTACCGCCCGTGCCGGCTGCCCCGATTCCCGTTACTCTGACAATTCTCCCAGATAAGCCAGAACCGCCCGCAGACATCCGTCCACCCCTGTCAGCCCGCTGTCCAGGCATAAGTGGTAGTTCTGGGCCCGGCCCCATGTGTTGCCGGTGTAATACTGGTAATACTCCTTGCGTTTCCGGTCCACCTCTCGGATACGGCGCTCCATCTCCTTCTCGTCAGAACCTGGCTCCAGTATAAGCATACGCTTAATCCGGTCCCTCATTTTGGAGTAGATGAACAGGTTAATGCTGTCATCCAGAATCATGTCCGCACACCGTCCCACAATAACACATGGACCGTGAGCAGCCAGCCTGCGGATGACGTTGGACTGGGCCACGAAAATCTGGTCCGACATGGGAACTTTGTAAATGTCAGAAAAAGCATGGTAATACTGCCTGTCTAACGGGTCGTGAATTACGATATGCTCATCGTAGTTTTGAAATGCCTCTTCTGCAATATTGATATCGTCCGCAGCCATGGAGATTAACTCCTTGTCGTAAAATGGGATGTCCAGCTTTTCTGCCAGCTTTACCCCCAGCTCACGGCCTCCGCTTCCGAATTCGCGGCTTACTGTTATGACCTTATCCATTAGCACCGCCCCTTTCCTTTGGTTGGTTTTGTTTTGGGCAGGATGAGCTTTGAATGGGCTTCGCCCTATAAAAAAAGCGGCGGGCATATATCCTTATGCGAGCAAGCTCCCAACGGATATATGCCCGCCGCTTTTTGCACTGCTCATTGCCTATGTGGACATTATACCACAATTCCCCATTATTTCCTATGCTTAATATCTCTTATAATCTTAAACAGCTGTATCAGTACCGTGGGTACTGCGGCCAGAATACAGACATTCACTATCTGGCTTTGGGTCAGTGGTGTTACGGAAAACAGGTTCTGCATAAACGGAACAAACATGACAATGCCTAACAGTACCACGCCGGCCGCAAATGCTCCCAGACTGTACCAGTTGGATGAAAAGCCCAGCTTGAAGATGTTGTGCTTGCTGCGGCAGTTGAATCCGTGGAACAGACGGGCCAGGGTCAGGGTTGCAAACGCCATGGTGCTGGCCGTGGCCGCGCTGCCGGTTCTGAGGCCTGCGTGGAAGGCAATCATGGTACAGACAGCTATGATTCCGCCCTGGGTCAGGATAGTGGTCATGAAATCCTTTGTCAGGATGCCTGTCTTCGGATTTCTGGGCGCTTCTGACAATAAATCCTTCTCAGCTGGCTCCATGCCGATTGCAATGGCCGGCAGTGAATCGGTCAGCAGGTTGATAAACAGCAGATGTACCGGAGCAAATGGCACGGGCAGGGCTGCCAGGGATGTGTATAATACCGAAAGAATACCTGCCATGTTGCCTGACAGCAGGAACTTGATGGCATTCTTTATATTGCGGTATACATTTCTTCCATTGGCTACCGCCTTGATGATGGTTGCGAAATTATCGTCCGTCAGTATCATGGCTGCCGCATCCTTGGAAACCTCGGTGCCGGTGATGCCCATGGCCACTCCGATGTCCGCCTTCTTAAGGGCGGGAGCGTCATTGACTCCGTCTCCGGTCATGGCCGTGATGGAACCGCGCCGCTGCCACGCATCCACGATGCGGATTTTGTTCTCAGGTGAAACCCTGGCGTAAACGGATATGTCCGTAATTTTACGGTCCAGCTCCTCCTCCGGCATGGCGTCCAGTTCACGGCCCGTCATGGCCATATCGCCGTCCTCAAAAATGCCAATCTGCTTTGCGATGGCAGTGGCGGTTATCTTGTGATCGCCGGTTATCATAACAGGTTTAATTCCGGCCCGCTTGGCGTCTGCTACCGCTGCCTTGGATTCCTCCCTTGGCGGATCCATCATGGATATAAGTCCCAGGAAAATGAAGTCCTTCTCATTATCAAGGGACAGGATATAGTCTTCGGGAACTTCCTTGTATCCAAAGGCCAGGACCCTTAATCCCTCCTGGGAAAACTCCAGATTTTTCTGAAGAATAGCCTCCCTATCCTCCCGGGTAATGTCCCTGATTCCCTCTTCCATACGGATTTTCACGGTGCGGTCTAAAAGCACATCCAGGGCTCCCTTGGTAAGTACGGTGGGCACATCGTGAAGTTCGTATTTGGTACTCATAAGCTTCCTGTCTGAGTCAAAGGGTATCTCCTCCAGACGGGGCATCAGCTCTCTGAGCAGGTTTTCGTCCACGGTCGCCTTTCTTCCCATCTCCACCAGCGCGAACTCTGTGGGATCTCCGATGCCTTTTCCGTCTACGATAGAGGAATCGTTGGTAAGTATGGCATCATAGAGAAGATAACGGTGAAGCTGGTTCTTCAGGTTCAGCTGGTCTATGGTAATGGTCTGTCCATTGGTGTAGATGTTCTGTACCGTCATCTTATTCTGAGTCAGGGTACCGGTCTTATCCGAACAGATGACAGAGACACAGCCCAGGCTTTCCACGGCCTTTAACTCCTTGATAATGGCATGTTCCTTTGCCATTTTCTGAGTGCCCATGGCCTGTACGATGGTTACAATGGAGCTGAGCGCCTCAGGTATGGCCGCCACTGCCAGGGCCACCGCAAACATCAGGGAATCCAGGACAGGCATCTTGCGGTACAGGCTCAGCAGAAACACCAGAGCACATATGACCATGATCGCCATGGCCAGACGGCTGCCGAACTGGTCCAGGCTGACCTGAAGGGGCGTCTTTTTTTCCTTGGTGGCATTCATCAGAGCTGCAATCTTACCAATCTCTGTGTCCATGCCCGTGGCAGTCACCAGGACCACTGCCCGTCCGTAAGTCACCAGGCCGCTGGAATACACCATATTGGCCCGGTCAGCCAGGGCGCAGTCGCTGTGAAGGGTGCCGTCGCTCTTATCCACATTAGTGGACTCTCCGGTCAGGGAGCTTTCATTGACCTGAAGGGAATAATTCTCCAGAATTCTTCCGTCAGCCACCACCAGATCTCCTGCTTCCAGGTACAGGATGTCTCCGGGAACCACCTTGGACGATGGAATCTCCACCTTCTGTCCGTCCCTCAGCACCTTGGCGTTGGGGGATGACAGGGATTTGAGGCTGTCCAGGGATTTCTCAGCCTTTGCATGCTGTACCGTGCCCAGGATAGCGTTGAGGATGATGACAGCAAGGATAACTACTGTGCTCTCCACATTGCCTGACACCATGGAAATAAGGGCTGCAATAATCAGGATAACCACCAGCAGGTCACAGAACTGCTCTAAAAACACCTGCAGGGTACTCTTGCGCTTTCCCTCCTCCAGGACATTTTCTCCCTTCTCAGCCAGGATTTTCTCTGCCTGGGAAGAGATCAGCCCCTGTTCCGTTACCTGAAACTGGCCGAGTATCTCTTCTTTTGTCTGTTGATACCATTCTTTCATGTACTTTCCTCCTCGTTGTGAGCACTTAGCTCCCGTCCTTTAGGCGCTTACGTGCGATTCATGTCATCTCCACTCAGCGGTCGTCCTTTGACCACTTAGTGGAGTGGCTCGTAATGAGTTCTTAGTCTATTATGCGCGTATCCCTGCGCCAAAATGCCCTGTGCATGGCAAAAAAGCAATTCAAAAAAACATTTATCCGCCATGCTCCGGCACCGGGAAACCCACAAAAAAAGACTTCTATGGATGGCTGCCAGGATATGTAACATATCTGCAAACCACGCATAAAAGTCTTGTAACCGCAAAGGCATATATTGCCAGGTTCCGTTGGAACCGAGGTTGTTGACAATATATCTAAACTACTCCCTTTCGAGCTGTTCCGCATTCATTATGAATTTTTATTGAGTTTATCCTTTTTTTCCGGAAATGTCAAGGGGGTTTTAAAAATTTATATTATATTTAACTGCCCTCATCCTCATCCTTTTTGGGTGCGCCCAGACGATAAAAAGGATATCTTTTATTGGTGCTTTTTTTCTGTCAGGTCATTTCAGATCGCCCATCAGTCATAGGACGGCTCTCCCTCGCCCCCAATCCGTTTTCTTCCCAGCTGGTACACCACCTTGTAGAAGGTAGGCAGAAGAATCAGGGTAAGGACCATGGATGCCATAAGGCCGCCGATATTTACCAGAGCAAGACCCTGCATCATCTTGCCGGCCCTTCCATAGGCCAGAGCATTGGGTATCATGGAAATGACCGTTGTCAGGGTTGTCATGAGAATGGGCCTCATACGGATGGCTCCCGCTTCCACCAGCGCCTCCATAAGTGGCACACTGACCAGCATCTGGTTTACCGTATCCACATACAGAATGCCGTTGTTGACCACGGTTCCCACCAGCATCAGGAAGCCCAGCATGGATACCATGCTGATGGGGCTGCCGGTCAGGTACAGAAGGCCGAAGGAACCAATCAGGCTGAAGGGAATGGTCACCATGACCATCAGGGAATACTTGGGTGACTCAAACTGTATGCCCATAACAATGAATATAAGGAACACGCCTGTAACCAGGGCGCCTCCCAGGGCGCCCAGCTCCTCCCCCATCATTTCGTCCATGCTGTTGGTTGCCGGGCTTACATTTTCAGGCAGTTTCCATTCATTTACAAATGCTTTTACATCCTTTTCCGCTGTCTTTTTGTACTCCGCCTGGGGCTGCATGGTAATGGCCACCTGGTACTGCTTATCCTTTCGTTCAATCTGCTGCGGGCTGTCCTGATAATAGATATCTGCCAAATCCTCCAGTGGCAGCGTTGTACCGGAAGCAGTGGTTATCATCATTCCCTGAAGCTTATCAATGCTGTCATACCGGTCAGGAGCAAACTCCACCTTTACGTCCACATCCTCTCCGTTTACACGTATGGCGGATGCCTTGACACCGCTTAAACTGCTGTAAATAACAGACCCGATGCTGGCAGGGGTCAGGCCCTCCGCCTGGGCTTTCACAGGGTCCACCTCCACCTTCACAACCGGCGCCGCGTTTTCAATGGATGAATGGACCTGCATCACATCCTCCCGTTCCCTGAGTCCTTCCACCAGCTGGTCCGAGGCTGCCTTCAGAGCGTCATAGTCCGTACTCTGAAGGTCCACCTCAATCTCATCCCCTGAGCTCAGGGCCCCAGATGACATGGTGCTGCCCTGCTTTATGGAAACAGAACAATCCTTGTAATACTGGGTTTCATGCCGCCATTTCTCAATAACCTGGTCCGTGGACAGCTTGCTTCCATCCTTCAGATAGGCATCCAGCGTCACATCGGAACCGCCGCTGATGCTCAGACCGCTGGAACCATAGGTCAAAAGATAGTGGTCCACATTTTCATCATTTCCCGCCAGCTCCTCCAAATCAGCCACTGCCTCGTTGACAGCGGCAACGGAAAGGCCCGGCTTTGTCTTGATTGTCACCTGCACGATACCCTCGTCCACAGAGGTCATCAGGTCCAAATCAAGCTGTGAGGCCATGAGCAGGGCTGCTGCCAGCAGCCCGATGCTGACGGCGAATACGGTTTTGGTCCTTGGAATGATAGACGGCATGTGGCTCCTGTACCATGCCTGCATGGACTTGATGCCCCGGTTAGCCAGTGCTCCGCCATTTTCCTTTGGATGCCACTGGAGATAACAGAGGGGCACGATGGTGACAGCTGAAAACAGAGAGGCGGTCAGACAGAACACAATGGTATAGCCCAGCTGTTTAAAGAGCTGTCCCGACATGCCGCTTAAGAGGGCCAGGGGCAGGAACACCACGCAGGTGGTGACCGTACCGCCAGTGATGGAGCCAATCATGGTCCGGCTGCCCTCAATGGCGGCGTCGTAAAAGTTAAGTTTTTCCTTTGCCCGGAAACATCCGTCCAGTACATTGATGGAGTTATCCACCATCATTCCCACGCCCAGAACCAGGGATGTCAGTGAAATGACATTCAGCGAAAATCCCATGGCGCTCATACAAATCAGGGCCAGCACCACGGATATGGGGATGGAAGTTCCCACAATGACGGAGGCCCGGATATCCCCGTAAAACAGCCACAGAATAATCATGGAAAGAATGATGGCCATAATCATGGTCTGGACCACGTTGGATATGGATTCCATAATGGTCTCACTGGAATCATTGACCACGGTTATGCTGATTCCCGGATTTGCCTCCTGCAGTTTATCCATCTCACTCAGGACCTGCTTCGACACCTCGATGGCCGTGGAGCTCTGCTGTTTCTTGATTCCCAGGGATATGATGTCCTGGCCGTTGTAACGGCCGATGGAGTCTTCCTCCTCCAGAGCGTCGTATACCTCCGCCACATCGGACAGATGGATAATGTCCCCGCCCGAAAGAGGGATTGCCACGTTTTTCAGACTCTCCGTACTTTCGTAGTCATTTCCCACGCTGACATCCAGCTTCTGCTTTCCCACATTTATATCACCGGCCGGTATGGTAAAATCCGCGGCTCCCACCAGCTGGGCCACGGTGCTGATACTGAGATGATACTGCTCCAGCTTCTCCGGAATCAGTTCTATGCGGGCATACTCCTTCTGTCCGCCGGAAATGGACACCTCGCCCACGGAGCTGAGTTTCTCAAATTCCGGCACCAGCTTCTCATCCACATATGTATAGAGATTACCGTCCACGGCCCCGCTTACGGCAAGGGTAACCACCGGCTGGGAGTTCATATCCAGCTCCATGATATTGGGCTCCTCAATGTCGTCCGGCATGTCGCTGCGGATTCCGTCAATGGCCTTCTTAAGGTCGATGTAGGCCGTATCCATGTTAGTGCCGTACTCATATTGAATCAGCACCACAGCCACATTTTCCTGGGAGTAGGATTGGACCGTGTCCACTCCGTCCAGGGCCGAGATGGCGTCCTCCTGTTTCACCGTAATCAGGTCGTTCACGTCCTCCGGGCTGGCCCCTGCATACACCGTGGCAATAACCAGCATGGGCATTTCCATCTCCGGCGTAAGCTCCAGCTTGGTCCCCAAAAGCGACTGTACGCCAAAATAAGCAATGGTAATCAGGCACAGCACGATGGTGATGGGCCTGCGCACCGCAAACTTAGTAATATTAACCATCTATTGTCACCTGCCCATCCTGTGTGCCGTCTCCCTCCATGCCGCCGTTTTGCACACTATCATCCTCCATGCTGTCCGCATCCGTGTTCCCGTCATGAATCACCTCTGCCCCGTCCATCAGCTCATTGCTCCAGCTGGTAATCACCATGCTCTCCTCTGTCAGTCCGGATTTCACCTCCATTGTATTTGAGTCATAGATACCGGATTCAATCATTGTCTTCCTGGCTGTCCCACCCTCATAGCAGTATACAAAGGGCTCTCCTTTGTCGTAATTCACCGCATCCACCGGCACGGTCAGCACATTCTCCGCCCGGCTCATGACAGCGGTCAGCTTGACACGGGTGCCTGTGGTCAGTCCGGCTGACTGGGGTATGGACGCCTTGGCATCGTACAGGCCTGTGGCGGAATTTACCATGGTTCCAATCTCCGCCACCACACCCTCATAGGCGGTTCCGTTCTTCTCAATGGATATCACATCATCCAGGGACAGGGTCTGGTGTATCTTTTCCGTAATCCCGAATTTGACCTGAAGCTGGTCACCGGCCGATATGACGCAAATCTGGGCGGATGTGTCCACATGGTCGTGAGGCTCCACGGACCTGGACTCCACGGTCCCGCTTATGGGCGCTGTCACCGTGGTGTATTCCATCTGCAGGTCATACTGGTTCCTGGCTGTCTCATAAGCAATCCTGGCGTTCTGGTCCGCGTTTTCAGCCTGTTCCATGGTCTGCTCAGACACATAGCCCTGGGTATATAAGGCTCTTGTACGGGTCAGATTGCTGGCCGCATCCCTTACGGATACCTCTGCCGCGTCCATCTGCAGCTTAAGGGCTGTCAGGGCATCCGAATCAATCTTTACCAGGGCCTGGCCTGCCTCCACCCGGTCCCCTGCCTGAAAATACACCTCCAGCACCTCGCCTCCCATCTTGGGCTGCACCGCTGCCTTGGACTGGGGCTCAATCACCCCTGTCAGCTCCGTGTAAAGGATAATATCTCCCTTCCTGGGATGGACTGCCGATACAGTGGGACGGGACTCGTACTCCTCCTCCCCGCCTCTGCCGCCCAATATAAAGGCAGCAGCACCGATAACTGCAATCACAGCAACAGATATCATGATTCCTTTTTTTCTGTTCATCATGCTTCCTTTGATCCTTCCTGGTTTGAAATATTTGCGGTTCCTATAAATAGCGGTTCCTTTGATTCCGCCTCGTACCCCTCAGAGCCGGAGATGTTCTGCAGGGCCCTTTCCACAATCATAAGCTGGCATCTGACGGCTCTCCCCTCTTCTTCCATGTCCGGGCTGTCCAGGGCATTTACAATCAGGGTCCTGAGCAGCAGCCCTGCCGCCAAATCCACGGCATGGGCAAAATACTCTTCACCCAGCTTTGGATACCGGCTTCTGTTCATCTCCCCATAACACTGTGTAAAAAAACGGCGTCTGTGCTCTGTTCCATGGAATTCCATGCCCACCTCCATAGCCAGACGGCGGCAGGTCCGGTCCTCCAGGATTTCCCTGCCCACGGAAACATAGTCCCTCCACTGCTCCTGAGCCTTAAACTCCTGTATTGCCCGGCAGGACGCTTCATAAAAGCATCCCTTCTCTTCCCTGAGGCAGGACATATAGACTGCTCCTGCCTCCTCATACATCCGTCTTAAAACAGCCTGGTATAAATCCCTCTTATCCTCAAAATAAATATAAAAGCTGGCCCTGGATATATGGGCCTGACGGATGAATTCACTGACCCGCATGTACTTAAAGGAATCCTTTGAGAACTGGTCCAGCGCTGCATCCAAAATGGCTTTTCTCTTTTCCGGATTCAGATTTATGAAATTTCTCGATGGCATATCCATTCCTTTCCCGGTTTATCAGCAATTAAAAAAAGGGCTGCCGTAAATCGTGTACCCCCCTTTTCATCGTGGCTTTATCATATAAAATAATATTCTATTTTTCTACGGTCATTTTTTCAAAAATGTGTACACAAAAAGCCATAGGTGTGTAAAATTACACACCTATGGCTTTTTGTATACATGGGCGGGTGGGCGGACCGGCTCTCTGCCGTCCTGTCCCTGTGTTTATAAAGGCAGAATATAAATCCCAGCATATACCGGCACGGGTTTCCGGATGGACTTTGGGACATCATTCCGAAAACAACTCAGGGAATGCCGTTCTTCTTCCCTTAATCAGCCGGATAAGCTGGTCCACGATTTTATCGATGTCTTCTTCTGTCTGGAACTTACGCTCCATCAGGATACCCAGTATGCCATATATAAAAAAGTGCATGGCAAGGTCCATCTCATCCTTTTTCATATTCAGCGGTTTACCCTTTTCCTCTATCAGACGTGAAAAATAACGGTACACCTTATCAAACATCACCCTAGCCAGCATCATGTGCTCACGGCTCTCCATAATACGCTCCAAATGTCCCTGACGGGGCAGCAGATACCGGAAAAAACATTTCAGGGCTTCCTCCGGCGTGGGAGCGGCCATGCTTTCCTCCAAAAGCTTTTCCAGCTCCTGGTCTGCAATTGCATCCATCAGGTCATATATATCCCTGAAATAATAGTAAAAAGTCTTGCGCGTCAGTCCGCATTGCTCCACAATATCTTTTATTGTTATCTTATCAATATGCTTAACCTTTTCCAGCTCGTAGAACGCCCGGATGATTCTCTCCCTTGTCTGCACCAGCATACATTTCCTCCTCGGCACCTCTGTCACTTTTCTGCCGACATTGTACCACAGGATTGCCGCTGTCTGCAATCATTCATAATGATAACTTTTTATATTAGCGGAACACCTCCACCTCAAAGCCCACAATTTCGCCCAGTTCCTGTAATTCCTTTACATAATTGCCGTAAATGATGGCCTGGTGATGTCCGTAACCGCCCTTTGCCAATGCCTGGCGGAACTCCCTGGCGCCGCCCTCAACCTCGTAATATACCGCGGGGCTGCAGTATACGGGACGGAATTCGCACCCCAGAGTATGGCCTACGGCTACCATCATTTTAGTACCCTGGCGGTTAAAGCGGCCAAAGGTAACCACCTGTCCTTCCTCCTCTGCCATATCCACATGATAATGGGCTCCCCAGCCCTGGGTAGTAAAGTGGGTCAGCTCATATCTCTGCTCCGGCTGGTCAAATCCGCGCATCCTGCGCACCGGCACAGCGTGGTGGATTTCCAGTACATCGTGGTCAAATACCCGGCCAGGCTGTGTCAGAAGCCTGGGCATTCCCAGCTGCTCCAGAGTCTTGCTTCCGGCAGGCACCAGTACCGGGTTGCCCATGAACACGCTCCGGCGGGTCAGGTACATCATCATCATGGCCATCCATACGGCCAGATCCTCCTCACATGCAGACGGAATCCTGTCATCCTTATTCAGGGAGTGGGTGATGCAGGGAACGCACTTATTCTTCTGGGGAAGGCGGCTGGCACACAGTTCCTTGCACGGGGTGGTAAACGCATTGCAGTCGTAGCGCTCCATCATTTTTCGCACCGCGTGGAAATACCGCAGGTCGCTGCACAGATACTCCTCTGTAATATCCACTTTGTCCGCCCCTTCTATCAGGGCCCTGGCCTCCTGATGAATTCCCTCGTCCGCCGGTATCTCATCAAAATAGTTGAACACCTGCCTGAAATCAATGCGGTTATGGCGGATACCATACCGTGTGAACAGGCTTACCAGGTCACAGCAGCTGGTATTGACCGATGCCGGCGTCTGCTCGGAATTGGAGAATCAAAATTTTTGTATTTGCAACAGCCTTACGTACTTGGAGACAAGTCAGAATACGGTTGTACTCTTCATAATCATGAGCCATATATGCCTCCAGTCCGATATCTCTGTAATATCCCACAAGATCGATGGGGGTAGGTCCCGGATTAATCATGGAAATGGGCTTGTTCAATCCGGGATCTATGGCGGGCCTGTCCGCGATGGAATACGCGATGGCTGCTGTGATCACAGGCACCACAAATCCCATGCCAATCTTACCGGTTCTCCAGATATACCAGAGCAGGGTTCCCTCTGCCTCTGATACCTTGGTGCCTCCGATGGCAGTTCCCAGAGCCGCGCATAAGCCGGCGCCCACAACTATGGGAATCATAAATGATATTCCTGTTATCACATGCTTCTTAATCTCTGATAGTTTAAACCCACCCATAATCTTAATTCCCTCCGTTTTTCTTTTTTGTCAGTGCTTCCTCAATGCTCTGAAGCAATGCCCCTGTATTTTTCATTGCCTTCTCCGTGCTCATGCGCACCACCGGTTTACCCTTAAACCGGTTTTCCCCTGATATCTTCACATCAATAGCCAGGATGATCACATCTGCCGCCTCGATTTCCCCCGGTGTCAGCTGTTCCTCTATTCCAATGCTCCCCTGGGTCTCGATTCTGCATGTATATCCCAGCTTTCGGGCTGCCTGCTCCAGCTTTTCCTTGACAATGTATGTATGCGCGATACCCGCCGTACATGCCGTAACCCCTACTATATTCATCCTTTATCTCCTCCTTGTTCTTAGTGGTGTGGTTACCTCCTAGTAAAATGCTTCCAGAATATCTTCCTTTGTGCTGCTTCCCATCAGTTTTCCGCAAGTCCCTTCCTGTGCCAGCTTCTTGGCCACGCTGGCCATGAGTCGCAGGAAGTAGTCATCCTTATCCCTTTGATTGATGGCAAATATGATGAACATCTGCGCGGGCCGGCCATCCAGCGTCTCCCACTGTATAGGCCGCTCCAGCTTAAGGACCGATATACAGTTGCGCTTTACTGCCAGCGACTTTCCATGTGGAATGGCGATTCCGTCCCCAATTCCAGTCTTTCCCTGGGATTCCCTTATATATAAATCCTGCTTGAATTCTTCCTTGGATGTAATGCTTCCGTCCTTTAAAAGAAGGTCGCACACACATTCAAACACCTCCTCCTTATTCTGCGCCTTTACATTGACGGCCACTGCATTCTCATTGATTACCTCCCGCAGATTCATACTTTCCTGTCTCCTTTAACCATAGAATTTAAATAGTCCGCTATTTCTTCCTGTCCTTTCAGTCTGCGGAATTCCTCATAGGCTTCCTCATCGTCCAATAAGGTCACAATGGCGGAATAAAAACGGATGATTTGTCCCTTTGCCTTAAACCGTTCATCCAGATTCAATGGCAGAAGAAATATCCGGTCCACTCTCCTGTCCCTGCCCCAGTCCACCGGTTCCTCCACAATATGGCGGCGGCAATGACCGGGTGGCAGACACAGAAAGCAGCTCCATGCGGAATGGCCACTCCAAGCTCCAGCACTGTGGATGTGGTTTCCTCCCGGTCCAGTACGGTCTGCTCATAATCCTCTGTAACATAACCCGCCTCTTCCAGTCTGGCGCACAGGAAAGATATGAGTTCTCTCTTATGTGTTCTTTCCGGAAAATGGTATACCAGGGACGAATGAAACAGCTGATACGCCGAAAGTTCCGTCTTTGCGGCAATCCGTCTCATCTTCTTTTTCCGGATCTGCTTCATATTATTCTGAATCTGCTGTATATCCCAGGGCTGCAGCACATTTCCAATCTGCACAACATCCCTGCCCGCAAACACAGCACCCACCGGAACAGATGATAAAGAAGGCTGTCAAAAAGGTATTCATCCCTGTCAAGCCCCTGTCCCAGAATATTGCCGGTAATGGAAATAACCTTATCCGTCACCCGGCAGATGTTCTGGTTGGCTTCCATATAAGTCTGCCTGGATGCCTCCCCTGTAAACTCCTGTATCTCTGCAGCTCCCAAAACCAATACTGCAAACTGCCCTTCGCCCTCCGGGAAAACCATATTATAATACTTCTTAAGGCTTTCCATGCATGCTCCGGCCATACTTCGGTCATATTCCGCGCCCTGCCACTCTGCCCCCTGATGTTCAAAATCCGCCGGAATCTCTGCATATTCCTTTTTCCTGATTCGCAGAACACACAGTGACAGGAGAAATGACAGCTGCTGGTACCCGTCAAAGCTGTAGTGTATCCCAAATTCTTTCTCCAGCCCTGCAATGGCCCCTGCTACCCCAGCCATATCAAATCCCCACAGGAACTTCTCTGTCTGGCTTTTCAGTGTCTGGTCCCCAAACTCATGACGCTTTCTGGATATATCCGCGAAGAGTTCCCACAAGGCCATGCGCCAGTAGTACTCGCTGCACTCTATTTGCAGTCCCTGCCCTCTCTTACAGATGACGGCTACATGATGGGCCGCCAGCCATACGGAAGCCTGACTGGTGGCCTTCTCTGCGTCCAGCCGGCTTATTAGAAGCCTCTGCTCCAGTCTCATCTTCTGTATGCTTCTCTGCTTCAAAAGAAGTTCCAATATCTGGAAATAAATATCTGTACCATATAGCTCCGCCTGGTTCTCATCGTTCCATGCCTGCTTTGCCGCGTCCCAGTCCTTACCTTTCATGAGACAGACACCTTTGTTGCTCTTAGAGACAATCCTTCCCAGTCCGTGTTCTTTCAGAAAACTTCCCAGCTGCTTGAGGTCGTTCCTGATGGTCTTATAAGGGAACATTGCACATCCGCCGCCAGGCGCTCCACAGTCACAAATCCATCTGACCTGTACAGCAGCTTCAGAATTTTATATTGCCGTTTCTGCATCATGTTCCCTCCTGTATCCTGTTCCATTGCCCTGCCATCCCTTCGAAAAAGATGAGATTAATTTTTCTGATATCTGCGGAGATAGTGCTGCACTTCAAAATATTATAACACTGGCCAAACAAATCTCCACAGGCGATTCTTCTGTACTGATTCGCGGAGAAAGCGGGACTGGAAAAGAATTATTTGCCGGTCAATCCACTATGCCTCTAACCGCAGGCATAAACCGTTCGTAGCTATCAATTGTGCATCTATTCCAGATACTCTGCTGGAGAGCGAACTATTTGGATATGAAAGAGGCGCGTTTTCCGGAGCTAATACGTCAGGAAAGGTGGGACGCTTTGAACTGGCAAATGGAGGAACTTTGTTTTTAGATGAAATCGGTGATATGCCGCTCCACTTACAGCCAAAACTCCTTCGTGTTTTACAAGATGGTTCTTTTCTAAGACTTGGTGGAAAAAATACGATTAAAGTTAATTTCCGGCTGATTACCGCTACCAATTGAAATCTGGAAAACATGATTAAAAATAAGGAATTTCGTGAAGACTTATATTTTCGGTTAAATGTAATACCAATCAATATACCGCCATTGAGAGAACGCAAGGATGATATTCCTCTTCTTGTAAACATAAAACTGGCTGAATATTGCCAAAAGCTGAATAAACCGCAAAAGAAGATTTCTAATGAACTGATGGAAGTATTTTGCAACGCCCACTGGAAAGGAAATGTCAGAGAACTGGAAAATGTGATTGAATATCTGGTAAATATATCGGAAAAAACCCTTATCACACCAAAATATCTACCTGATTACTTCAAAAGCATAGATATGAATCAGCAAAGCCATCGTATTCCTGACAGTGCAGAAATTCTTTCTCATATGGATGGAAAATCTTTAAATAATCTCACAGAATGCTTTGAAAAAGAGATTCTGATTTCCTATTTAAAACAATATGGAACTACAACCAAAGCTAAAAAGAAATTGCAAATCAACTCAAAATCAACCTATCCACGCTATACCGCAAACTATACCGATATCATATTGATGATTTGAAGAGATGAATACCGCAAAATTTGTTGCAAATGAACTTCGAAAAATGGGGCTGACTGTTTATGAGGGCATTGGTAAAACCGGTATCGTAGCGGAGCTTAAAGCCGGAGAAGGCAAAACTGTTATTGGTTTAAGGGCAGACATGGATGCGATTCAGCTGGAAGAACCCGGAAAAGGTTCTAAGGCTATGATTGATGATGGACTGTTTGAAAAATATCCTATTGATGAGATTTACGGTCTACATAATATTCCGTTTATACCGGCAGGCGAGATACTGTTTTCCTCGAAAAAGGGCCTTGCGGCGTACTCCGCCGCGGCCCCTTTTTCACCTGCCGCTTTCACCTGACAGTCTCACCCCGTCCGTACTGTCTATACCCCAACAGCCGCCTTCATCTGCTTTACATAATCGCAGACAGGTTCCACGCAGTTTATTCCGTACCTGGCAATCATTTTCACAATGGCGCTTCCCACGATTACCCCGTCTGCCTGCGAAGCCATTTTACTGGCCTGTTCCGGAGTGGAGATGCCGAATCCAATGGCGCAGGGCACATTCCGGCCCTGCTTTACGGTGTCCACCATTTCCTTAATATTCGTGGTAATCTCGCTTCGGACACCCGTGACTCCAAGTGATGATACGCAGTACACAAATCCATCGGATTCCCTGGCTATGGCCTGGGCCCGCTCCCTGGATGTGGGCGCCACCAGATAAATCAGGGTCATACCGTATTTTTTACACGCCGGCAGCAGTTCCTCCCTCTCTTCAAAGGGCATATCCGGCACAATCAGGGCGTCTATTCCACAATCAGCGGCATTTTTCATGAACTTATCCACACCGTATGCAAACACCGGGTTGATATAGGTCATAAATGTCAGCGGCACATCTGTTTTTTGGCGAATCCGGCGCACCGTATCAAATATTTTATCTGTGGTGGTTCCTGAGGCCAGGGCCCGAAGGTCTGCTTCCTGGATGACAATTCCCTCTGCCACCGGGTCGGAAAATGGTATCCCCAGCTCAATCAAATCCGCACCGGCCTCTGCCATTGCAGGCACGAGTGCTTCTGTAACGGAAAGATCCGGGTCGCCTGCTGTTATGAAAGGTATAAATGCCTTCTTATTCTCAAAAACCTGCTGTATCCTATTCATAGAGTTCTACCCCCTTATATCTGGCAATCGACACCACATCCTTGTCTCCCCTGCCGGAAAGATTGATAATAATAATCTGGTCTTTACCCATGGAGCCAGCCACCTTCCTGGCATAGGCCACCGCATGGGCGCTCTCCACTGCCGGAATGATTCCTTCCATACGTGACAGATATTCAAAGGAATCCACCGCCTCATCGTCTGTCACAGGCACATACACTGCCCTGCCGCTGTCATGCAGCTGCGCGTGCTCCGGCCCGATGCCCGGATAATCCAAACCCGCTGAGATGGAATACACCGGTGCAATCTGTCCATATTCATCCTGGCAGAAGTAAGATTTCATGCCGTGGAAAATCCCCAGCCGGCCCGTTGCTATGGTAGCCGCGGTCTGCTCTGTCTCCACACCCAGTCCCGCTGCCTCACAGCCTACCAGCTTCACGTCCTTTTCATCTATGAATTCATAGAAAGCTCCCATTGCATTGCTTCCGCCGCCCACACAGGCTATAACCATATCAGGAAGCTTTCCCTCCTTCTCCATAAGCTGCTCTCTTATTTCCCTGCCGATAACACTCTGGAAATCCCTTACCATCATGGGGAAGGGATGGGGTCCCATGACAGAACCTATGACATAATGTGTGTCGGAGATGCGGTTCGTCCACTCCCTGAGCGTCTCATTGACAGCATCCTTTAATGTCTGTGTTCCGCTGGTCACCGGATGTACCTTGGCCCCTAACAGCTCCATACGGTATACATTGAGTGCCTGGCGGTCCGTATCCTCCTTTCCCATGTAGACCTCGCATTCCAGTCCCAAAAGGGCTGCCGCGGTGGCAGTTGCCACGCCGTGCTGTCCGGCCCCTGTCTCGGCAATCACCCTGGTCTTTCCCATCTTCTTAGCCAGAAGGACCTGCCCCAGAGCGTTATTGATTTTGTGGGATCCGGTGTGGTTTAAGTCCTCTCTTTTCAGGTAAATCCTGGCTCCGCCCAGGTCCTTTGTCATCTTCTCCGCATAATAGAGACGTGACGGACGGCCTGTGTATTCCTCCAGCAGATACTTTAACTCAGCCGTAAACTGGGGATCCTTTTTATAATACTCATATGCTTCTTCCAGCTCCGTGACAGCGCTCATCAGTGTTTCCGGTATGAACTGACCGCCATGGATTCCAAATCTTCCTCTTGACATTTCTGTTTCTCCTTTTCTAAAACGATTTTTCACCGCAGGACCTGGGCCATTTCCTCCATCTTCCTTCTGTCCTTCCTGCCCCCTGTTTCCACCGCGCTGCTGACATCGATGCAGTAGGGGCCATGGGATACCGCCTGTCTTATGTTGCCCAGATGTATACCGCCTGCCAGAAAATAGGGTTTTGTAAGCTCTGGTATCATGTTCCAGTCAAACTGGGTGCCGCTGCCTCCGTACCTGTCCTTTGTATAGGTGTCCAGAAGCAGGTAATCACAGGGCAGCTCCTGGGCCTTTAAAATCTGTTCCCTGCTTCTGACCCGTACCGCCTTGATGACCGGCAGGCCGGTGTGTGTTTTCAGTTGTCTTATGTAAGCTTCATCCTCATCTCCGTGGAGCTGTATCAGGTCAATCACCCTTGCGTTTCCCCGGTCCTCTGACAGCTTCACTATCTCCTCCATGGGCGCATTGACAAATACACCCACTGCCTTGATTCTTTTATCCAGCTCCTGCCTTAGCTGGGCAGCCTTATCAGGCGTAACCCTGCGGCTGCTCTCGGCAAATACAAAGCCGATATAGTCCGGCAGAATGTCATTGGCCGCCAGTATATCTCCAAACCGGCTCAGACCACAAATCTTAAGCCTGCATGTTTTCATAGTCAATCTCCCCGCATGTTTTACTCTGTCTGTCACGGTTCATGTCCGGCTCTACCCAATCCGGGACTTAAGTTCTCTGAGAGCCCTCTTTTTATCTGGTGCCCGCATCAGGGTCTCTCCCACCAGAACCGCGTCTACCTGGTTCTCCGCCAGAAGCTCTATGTCCTCAGGCGTCCTGATTCCGCTCTCCGCCACAAATATGGTTCCCCGGTCCACCAGTTTTCTGAGCCTCAGGGCGTTTGTGAAGTCCACCTCAAATGTCTCCAGATTGCGGTTATTAATTCCAATTATATCGGCTCCTGCCTCTGCCGCCATGGCCACCTCCCGGTCAGTGTGAGCCTCCGCCAGGGAACTAAGGCCCAGACTGCCGCAGATGCCCATATACCGTTTCAGCTTTTCCATATCCATAAGAGAACAAATCAGCAGGACAGCGGAGGCTCCCAGCACCTTTGCCTCATAAATCTGGTATTCATCCACGATAAAATCCTTGCGCAGCAGCGGAAGCTCTATCTCTCTATGGATTTCTTCCAGATACCGGTCTGCTCCTAAAAAGAATTCAGGCTCTGTCAATACGGATACGGCGTCCGCGCCAGCTTCCTGGTACTGCCTGGCTATTTCCACATAAGGAAAATCAGGAGCGATAAGTCCCTTTGAAGGCGAAGCCTTTTTTACCTCACAGATAAAGGAGACTCCGGGCTTAGACAGCGCCGCCTTAAAGGGATGTACTTCATTTGTTCCGTTCTCTCTCTTAATACCAGCCCTCTTTATGGCATCCCCCTTAATGCCTTCTCTCTCTCTGCACTCGCAGGCTGCCTTCATCATTTGTTCCAGTGATTTTACCTGTTTCCGCTGCTCCACCCGTTTCCCGGCGGACCGGGCAATGGTATCCAGTATCATGACGCCTTCACCTCTCCTGCCGCTTTTTTTGTTGCCTGGATAAATTCTTCCATCTTAGCCATGGCTGCTCCGGAGTCAATGATGTCCTGAGCCGTTTTGATACAGTCCCTCACTGCGCAGTCATCAATTCCCAGATATAAGCTGATGGCCGCGTTCAGAACCACCACGTCCCTCTTCGGCCCTTTCAGGCTTCCGGACAGGATATTCCTTGTTATCTTTGCATTTTCCTCAGGTGTGCCTCCGATGAGTTCTTCCAGACTGCATACAGCCAGACCCAATTCCTCAGGCGTCATATCGTAAGCCGTAATTTTCCCGTAACGAATCTCACATACATGGGTGGGGCCGGTAAGTGTTGCTTCATCCAGTCCGTCTCCCCCGCATACCACCATTCCCCTGGTGACTCCCAGATTAGCCAGCACCTGAGCCAGCGGTTCCACTAAATCACGGCTATACACACCTAACAGCTGCATGGAGGCTCCTGCCGGATTGGACAGGGGGCCTAATATGTTAAATATACTTCTAATTCCGATTTCTTTCCTCACAGGAGCCGCGTATTTCATGGAAGAATGGTATGCCGGCGCGAACAAGAAACACATTCCGGTGTCCTCTAAGACAGTTTCAGCCTGTTGTGCAGTCAGAGCCAGCTCTGCCCCCAGCCTTTCCAGCACATCCGCCGCGCCGCTTTTACTGGATACGCTGCGGTTTCCATGCTTTGCCACCCGTATGCCTCCGGCAGCAGCCACAAATGCGCTGGTGGTGGAAATATTAAAGGTTCCCACCTCGTCCCCTCCTGTTCCCACAATGTCCATTACCGGAAAGGGCGGAGACAGCTTTACCGCCTTATCACGCATAACAGTGGCGCAGGCCGTAATCTCATCAATGGTCTCTCCCTTCATCCTCAGCGCTGTGAGAAAGGAAGATATCTGGGCCTGGGTGGCGTTTCCACTCATGATTTCATCCATAACTTCCTTTGTTGTTTCAAAATCCAGATTCTTATTTTCTACCAATTCATGGATTGCTTTCTGTATCATAGTCATCCTCCTTTTTTACAATACCTGATTTTTATTTCTGTTTTGTTCTGTCCCTCACAAATTACATTGCCTGTGTCGTCCGGATATTAAGGAAGTTCTCCAGTATCCTCCTTCCATCCGGCGTCAATATGGATTCGGGATGGAACTGCAGCCCATATATGGGATAGCCCCTGTGCTGAACTGCCATGACCTCTCCTTCCATACAATCCAGAGCCACCACTTCCAGTTCCTCCGGCAGGCTCTCAGGCACTGCCGACAGGGAATGATATCTGGCAGCCGGTATAACGGGCGGCAGGCCTTCAAATAACCTGCATCTGTTTCCCGCTTTTTCTGAAGCGGGGAACCTCCCGTCCTGTATATGACTGTCCAGCCTGATATCGCTCTGCTTGCCGTGCATCAGCTTCTTTGCATGGGCAATGGTTCCGCCGAATGCCTCGCATATTCCCTGATGGCCCAGACACACGCCCAGTATGGGCATTTTTCCCTTCAGCTTCATCACTGCTTCCTCCAGTATACCAGCATCCCGGGGATATCCCGGTCCGGGTGACAGAATCAGGTGGCTTGGCTTCATGTTCTCTATGTCATCTGCGGTTACCTGGTCATTGCGGACTACCTGTATATCCGGCTCAATGCTCCCAATCATCTGTACCAGGTTATAGGAAAAGCTGTCATAATTATCAATCAATACTATCATCTGTCATCTACCTCCCCTGCCTGAAGGATGGCCTGTATGACGGCCTTGGCTTTATTTGCTGATTCCTCGTATTCCAGTTCCGGAACACTGTCCGCCACGATTCCACCTCCGGCCTGGACCGTAACCTTTCCTGCCTGCTTTACCGCCATGCGTATGGCGATACATGTGTCCAGGTTTCCGGTAAAATCCAGATATCCCAGAGCTCCGCCGTATATTCCGCGGGGAACGGACTCCAGCTTTTCTATAATCTCGCATGCCCGTATCTTAGGCGCTCCTGAAAGGGTGCCTGCCGGAAGCAGGGACTCCACCGCCGAACAGCCGTCCAGGCCGGGTTTTATATTTCCTTCCACCTGGGAACAGATATGCATGATTTTGGAATACTTGTGTATCATCTTGTACTCCGTCACCTCAACGGACCCGAACTCAGCGATGCGTCCAATATCATTCCTCCCCAAATCCACCAGCATATTGTGCTCGGAAAGCTCCTTTTCATCTGCCAGTAGTTCTTCCTCCAGCCTTCTGTCCTCCTCGTCCCCGTCTCCCCTTGGCCGGGAACCCGCTACCGGAAATGTAGTAAGGCGCCTGTTTTCAAGGCGGACCAGTGTTTCCGGTGACGTGCTGATGATTTCATCCTGGTCTATGTTCATATAAACCATGTAAGGGGACGGGTTGGTAGTCCTCAGAACCCGGTAGGCATTCAGCAGACTGCCTTCATAGGAACTAGTAAACTGCCTGGATATAACCGCCTGGAAGATATCCCCGTCCAGAATATACTCCTTTGTCTTTTCCACCGTATCGCAGAACTCTTCTTTGGAAACACTGCATACAAAGGATGGTTTCTCCGGCGAGGACAGCCTCTTAAGAGGTGTTGTATCATTGATAAGGGAAGCCATTTCCTGTATTTCCTCACAGGCCCTTCCATACTCCTTCATCAAATATTCCAGACCGCTGTAGGTGTTCCTATTTTCCCGGTCTTCACCACCCTTGCGGCCTTCGCAGCGCTCCTGCTCTTCACGGTTTCCCCGTTCCGTCCTTCCTGCCCTCTCTGTCCTGCCGGTTTTCATATTAACCACAATCTGAATCTTCTGTTTCAGGTGGTCATAGGCAATGACCTTGTCAAATAGCATCAGGTCAAAGTCATTGGCCCCGCCTCTGCTGATATGAAGGGCGGGCTCTGCGTACTCAATCATTGCATACGCAAAATACCCTACAAATCCACCGGTAAAGGGCGGCTGTCCTTTCAGCCTGGGTGCCTTGTACTGTGCCAATATCTCACGAAGCACATCCATGGGATGAGCTGTCTGTATTTCCCTGGACGGGAACCGGCTCACATGGCTCTCAATCTTCACCTTCCCGCAGCGGCAGGTAACACGCATCACCGGATTATATCCGAGAAAGGAGTAGCGTCCCCATTTTTCGCCGCCCTCTATGCTTTCCAACAGGTAAAAACGGCTGCTCCGCTCCGCTATACGTCTGAGCAGTGTTATGGGCGTCACTACATCCGCGTAAATCTCGCGGCAGATGGGAATTATATCGTATTCCCCTGACAGACTTAATATTTCATCACAAGCTGGGATTATCATTTACCTTAACTCCTTTCCTTCTTGCCGGCTGTTTATTCTAAACCCTTCACCATTCCCGGGTCCGGGCGTCACATTCATCAAAAAAAGAAGCCCTTATCCCTGCCGACTACATCTGTAATCAACAGGGACAAAAGCTTCTTCCGGCTTCTGCGGTACCACCCTGATTGGCGCTTTCCATGTCCTGCACGTTCCCCGCCATCCTCCGGTCCGGGAAATAAAAAAGCATCAAGTTACATTTAACCTGATGCTGTGTCATTGAACAAAGAAATAAAATACGCCCGCTCTGCAACGCACCATCATGCGTTCTCCCTGGTAACGGTGGGATACCCGTCAGCCCATACTCCCATCAGCCATATCTCTATGCCCCTGGTTTCCAGCTGCCCTCGCAGGTCCATTCAGACTCTAATCCAATGCTCCCTTACACCGACCGGAAGCTCTCTGCGCCTGGAATTACAATCTTACTTACTCCTACTCAACAGTTTTTTATGTTTTGTTGAATGTTGAACTCATTATAATCAGCCTATTTTCAAATGTCAATGGTTTTCTTGAAAGTTTTTTATATCTTTCTCATTTTCTTACACTGATCCCGCCCTGAGGTCCCGCCTGGGCAGTCCGGCTATCTCCGTCATTGCCTCTGCCAGCTTTTCTGTTGTCTCCCGTATATTCGGCGCCCCAAATATACCTGATACAATGGCTGCTCCCGCCGCATGGCTGCCGGCCAGGCGCCCTATGTTATCCAGGCAGATTCCTCCGATGGCCACCACAGGAATGTCCACACTGTCGCAGATTGCATTCAGGGTCTCCATTGTCATGGGCCGCGCATCTGCTTTTGTACTGGTGCCGAATATGGCTCCGCTGCCCAGATAATCCGCGCCTGCTGCCTGGGCTGCTCTGGCCTGGTCCACTGTTTTTGCCGTAACCCCCAGTATACGGTCAGGTCCCAAAAGCCTTCTGGCCTCAGATGCCTCCATATCGTCCTGCCCCACATGGAGCCCGTCCGCGTGACAGGCCAGGGCCAGCTCCAAATTGTCGTCTATGATAAGGGGCACATTATATTTTTCTGTGATTTTGCGGATGGCGCAGGCCGTTCTCAGCACTTCCTCAAAATTCCCTTTGTCCAGTTCCTTTTCCCTGAGCTGAACCATGGTTGCGCCGCCTTTTAACGCCTCCTCCACCTGCTCCTCCAGAGAAAGCTTCCCGGTCCATGCCTTATCGGTTACTGCATAAATCAAAAGCTGTTTTCTATCGAATCTCAATTTTCTTACCTCTCTCCAGTGTCTCGTCATCCAGAAGGCTCATTTTGTCCATCAGATACATGCGGAATGTACCTGTCCCGCCTCCCCTCCCCGCAGTCTCTCCGGCCGCCAATTCTCCGCAGAGCCCGTGCGCGCTGAGGGCCATGACCACAGCTTCTTCCAGAGGGCCGTCCGGTCCCAGTTCCCCATACAGACCGCAGAACGCTCCCATAAGCCCGTCCAGCATACAGCCGCTGCCTGTAATTCTGGCCATCCAGGGATGGCCGTTTCTGACAATGAACCTTCTTTCTTTTCCGGCCACCACATCCTCTTCCCCGGTCATGACCACAACCGCGCCTGTAAGGTCCCTCAGGGAACAGGCGGTTTCCAGGCGGCTCTCAATCGTACCAAAGGTTCCCGAATCCACACCGCAGGTATTTCCCGCCTCATGTCCCCTCAGTTCCTGGTTCAGGGCCCGGATTTCCGCCTCATTTCCCCGGATGACAGAAGGAGCGGCCTTCCGGATCATATCAATGGCTGTCTGTCTGCGAAACCGTGATGCAGTGGCTCCTACCGGGTCCAGGATAACGGGAAGGCCCAGAACGGCAGCTTTTCTTCCCGCTGCCTCCATGGCCGGTATGGTTTTTTCTTCCAGGGTTCCCAGATTAAGGACAAGGCTGCTGCAGATGGAGGTAACGTCCTCCACCTCATGCAGCCCCTGGGCCATAACAGGGGAACCGCCTGCGGCCAGCACCATATTGGCCACATCCCCTGCCGTAACATAATTGGTTATACAGTGGACCCTGGGAGAGCGCTCCCTTAAGTCCTTCATCCATTGTCTCTGCGTCATCTGATTTATCCTTTTCCTGTTATCTTCCCATGGCTTTGCCGGTCTGTACATCCAGATCCAGCATCCGCCTCATATACTGAAACGCGCCGGACTTATACAGCACCCCAATCAGGAACGCGGCAATGACCGTGCCGCACATGGTGCTCATAAGGAATGGGATTACATAGGCAAAAATGGCCGCTTCCTTCCCCATAACCAGTGTGGCCACCGGATAGCAGAGCATTCCGCCCAGTATGCCGGTGCCAAACACTTCCCCAAAGTAGGCCAGTGTCAGCCTGCCGAAACGCTGGTACAGATACCCTCCTAAAAATGCTCCCACCATACTTCCCGGAAATGCCAGCAGACTGCCCGTCCCCATCAGATTCCTGATAAACGATGTGCAGAACGCCATCCCCACGCCATACCACGGCCCAAGAAATACGCCGGCCAATACATTGGCAAGGTGCTGAATCGGAAAACATTTGGATGCCCCTATAGGGATGGAAAAGCCGGATAAAGACACGGCCACCGCTGTCAGCATGGCGCTTACCGCCAGTTTCTTAATGTTTACTTTCATAGTCATACCTCCATGTTTTTTACTCGGAGCCCGCCTATCTTCCTGGTAGAGAGGCATATTCTCTGGTACAGCGGCGTATTGCCTGCACAGCTCTAAAGCCCTCATATGTCCAAACCGCGGGGAAGGCTGAAAAAAGCCCATACCGCGCGGGATATGGACCTAAATTATGCATTTAATACACATACATGTCTCATATTTCCCTACGTTGGCATTACCCAAATCAGGTGCGATAGGTCGAAGTTTGATTACTTCCTCTCAGCCTGCTTCACAAGCTCCCTGTTGTTATTTAGCATAGCACCGGACTATTTATTTGTCAATCAGTAATGAATGAAGCCAGATAAGGAGAAAACCCAAAAATGTGTTTAAGACAGCAGGCACAATAAAGTTATATACACCAATCTTCTGACAAGCGGCAGGCTGAACGCCTACCTTGCGGAGATTGATAAACAGGCGCAGGAACGCTTTGAAAGGCTCGTAGAGCAAATGAAGCAAGCACAGGGCATAACGGAACAGCTAAAGGCAAAAAATGCCTTGGAATGGACAGGACGCCTTAATAATATAAGGGCTTGTGCAGGGGAGATTGTGGAAACGGAAATCATTTACGCATAGATGTAACGCATAAAGAACTAAAATTGGAGAGCAGGTATATAAAGTTTCTTGCTCTCTTTTTTAAGGAAAAAGTGGCTGAAATATAGGCGCCGCAATGAGGAAAATCGTTACCATCATTGTTTTTCGGGTGGTAAAAATTATGTGGCCGTTTGAGTAGAAACTACAAGTTACGAGATAAAAAAATCATATATGCTCGCTTGGTTGATAATGGGAAGAAAAACGATTATAATAAATATTGACGCTTTAAGCGGCGCGGGCATTCCCGTTTATGCAGAAGCAGGGCGAAACGGCGGCATTCATTTAATGAATGATTTTGTTTTAGATAAAGCGGTGCTGTCTGAAGAAGAAAAGCAGGAAATTCTAACAGCCCTGCAAAGTATCAATTCTATGAACAATATCGACAACAATCAGACATTGCGAAAACTTTCTGCAATATTTAATATGAGTTCGGAAAACTGGCTTGAAGTGGATTTTTCCAGATGGGGCAATCATGGAACGGACAATGGGAAATTTGAATTGCTAAAATCAGCGGTAATTCATCGAAAGTGCGTAAAAATAACCTATGCAAATTCCAGCGGAATAATTAACGAAAGAATTGTCCAGCCGTTAAAAATGTCATATAAGTCTATGTCATGGTACTTAAAAGCATATTGTACGGAAAAACAGGATTATCGTATTTTTAAGCTGACCCGTATGATAGATTTAGAAATGCTCACGGACGGTTTTTGCAAAAGCTCTTTTCCAGAATTAGATGAATCATTAGGGCAAGCCTACAATACAATCGTACTGCGTTTCCAGAAAAATATGTCATACCGTGTTTATGATGAATTTGATAAAACCCAAGTAAGTAAAAAAGAAAATGGGGATTTAATCGTATCCGCCCCAATGCCAGAAGATGAATGGCTAATCGGGTTTTTATTGTCATTTGGAACACAAGTAGATATTATAGAGCCTGCATATCTGAAAGACATTGTGGCAGAGCAGGCAAAGAAAATTTATGAGAAATATAAATCTTGACACAGGGTGTCAGTATATGTGTGATATAATTTGCCTGTAAATTCTATTTGAGAAAGCGGGGAGTGAAAGTGAAACATGAATGGAAAAAGCAGGAGAAAGAAATATATGGTGTAAAAACAAAACCTTGTGTTGTTGATGTTCCTGCTCAAAAATATATCATTGTTTCTGGCAATGGAAATTCTAACGATGAAATCTTTTCAGATAAGGTTGCGGCTCTGTTTTCGATGGCATATAAAATTAAAATGGCATAAAAAGCAACGAAATAACAGATTATACGGTATATCCGTTAGAGGGAATATGGAGCATGGCTTCCGAAAAAGAATATTTGGTAAAAGAAGAATTGCACAAAGGAGCGTTTGATGATGAGCCTGCGTCATTTGAGATTATGGATAGGTATTGTATGGAACATGGTTATAAGCGTATGGGGAAAGAACACCGTGAAATATATTTGAATAATGCTAACCGTACAGAAAAAGCCAGCTTAAAAACAATCTTGAGATACAAGGTTACAGATATAGAAAAATTACAACATACTGTTATAAAAGAGAAAAGGAAATGAATATGGGCAGACCAACAGCAAAAACAGATTTACTAACAGCCGCTACCGCTAATTATGAAAAGTTAAATACTCTTGTTTCTGAGCTGACAGAAAAAGAATTATCAACTTCGTTTGATTTTTCAGGTGATGAAAAAAAGAAAGAAGCTCATTGGAAAAGAGATAAAAATCTTCGTGATATTTTCATTCATCTCTATGAATGGCATCAGCTTTTGTTAAACTGGGTATATTCCAATCAGAAGGGCGATAATAAACCGTTTATTCCAGAGCCTTATAATTGGAAAACCTATGGAGATATGAATGTGGAGTTTTGGAAAAAACACCAGTCCACATCGTTAGAGGATGCAAAAATTATGTTCCAGCAATCCCATAACGAAGTAATGAAGCTGGCGGAAACCTTTTCAAATGAGGAATTATTTTCTAAAGGCGTTTATAAATGGGTAGGCGGAAGTACGCTTGGTTCTTATTTTGTCAGCGCTACTGCAAGTCATTATGATTGGGCAATGAAAAAATTGAAAGCACATAGGAAAAACTGTGCCAAAATGTAGGAAGGACATATCATGCACTTTGTGAAGGCAAAAGGAATATTATCTGCTAAAAATGGAATTAATTTGTACCGGGGCTGCTCTCACGGGTGCATTTATTGTGACTCCAGAAGCAAATGCTATCACATGGAACACGCTTTTGAAGATATTGAAGTCAAAGAAAATGCGATTGACTTGTTAGAGTATGCTCTTACTCATAAACGCAAGAAATGTATGATAGGCACAGGCTCTATGACTGACCCGTATATTCCATTAGAATTGGAAATAGGAAATGTCAGAAAGGCTCTGAACTTAATATATGAGCATGGCTTTGGCTTTACGGTTATTACAAAATCAAGCCATATTTTGAGAGATTTAGACCTTTTACAGAAAATAAGTGAAAAAACAAAGTGCGTTGTGCAAATGACTTTGACTACTTATAACGAAGATTTGTGCAAAAAGATTGAGCCAAATGTAAGTACGACGAGGGAACGCTTTGAAGTATTGAAAAAGCTGCGGGATGCAGGAATACCAACTGTTGTATGGCTTACGCCAATTTTGCCTTTTATTAACGATACAGAAGATAATATTTCAGGTATTTTGAATATGTGTATTGAAGCAAGGGTTTATGGTGTTATTTGCTTTGGAATGGGATTGACGCTTAGAGAAGGAAACCGAGAGTATTTCTATGAACAGTTAGACCGATTGTTTCCAGACCTGAAAGAGAAATATATTCATACATACGGAAATCAGTATATGATAGAGAGTAGCAATAATAAAAACTTAATGAGACTTTTTCATCGAAAATGCGAAGAAAATGGAATTGTGCATGATAATGAGCAGATATTTAACTATTTGCGTTTCTTTGAAGAAAAGAACGATAGCAGGCAATTAAGTATTTGGGATTGGGAAGTGAGATAAATAGGAGTGCTGCTTATCAAACAGAATGGATACACTGTCCTGTTTGTAGCAATAAAACCCCTGACAAAATTAATAAAATATCTGTCCACAGGGCATACTAAAACATTTGCCCAAAATCCCCGTTAAAAGAAAATTCAAGACTGGAGGATTAAGAAAATTGAGCAGAGAAAAATCAGAAAAGAATGTGCGGAACATTCCTGTTACCGTCCGGCTGAACGAAGAAGAAAGCCAAAAATTATAGCAGTATGCCGCCGCTTGCGGTCTGTCCGTAGCGGAATTTATGCGGCAGTTATGCAAAGACAACGCCCCACAGCCAGAGCCGTCGGCGGAGCTCTGGCAGTTGCTAAATACGCTCTATGAGGTACACGCAGCGTTCAAAAGGTGCGTTCCTTACTATCCCACCGCCGCCGAAACCTGTAAAGAAATTGAAGATTTTATACTGGAATTACAGCATACTTTCACATCTCCGCAGCGTTTTGATGTGACCGAATTGATGGAAAAAGAGGTGGTGTGAATGGCGGCAACGAGCCTATGGCACATCGAAGGATGCTTAAAAGACCTCATAGATTATGTGGAAAATCCCGAAAAAACAACACCGAATGAAGCATTGCAGGACTTCTCTGATGTATTTTCCTATGTGCGAAATCCAGAGAAAACAAATGATGGCGAGTATGTTACCGCAATCAACTGCTTAAAAGAAACCGCATTGCAGCAGATGATTTTAACCAAAAAGCAGTACCAGAAAACAGACGGATATATCACATGGCACGGCTGCCAGAGCTTCAAGCCAGACGAGGTAACGCCCGACCAGTGCCATGAAATCGGCTTGAAACTGGCACGGGAAATGTGGGGCGATAAATATCAAATCATCGGCGCTACCCATCTTGACAAGAGGCATTAGCACAATCATTTCTGCTTTAATTCCGTTTCGTTCATAGACGGACAGAAATATAATTATTCCAAATCGGAGCAGAAAAGATTGCGTGATGTGTCGGAGCATCATATCTCCACCCTCTCCGATTTACACGCCGACAGGGATAGCAACCAGACGGAAACGGACAGGCTTATCGACTATCGCCGACAGTTGCTTAGACCAAATCCACGATACGCTTGAAAATCAGAGGTCAAATCCAAATGCCAGAGCAGGCAGAACAGACCGCAGGAGGGAGGAAGCATTGCGATGAGCAGACCGGCAGAACAGGAAATACTGGAAACTTTGGACGCATACAAAGACGCCCCTATGGTAAATCCGAATAAGGTGTACCCGCCCTCTGCTGCCGTTTAAGTCAGGACGACGGACGGGAAGGCGAGAGCAACAGTATCGTAAATCACTCTTATATTATATTCGTCTGGGCGAACTTGATCAAGTTCTTTTTTGTAACACCCTCGCTGCGCCAATAGAAGTTTTGCTACTTGGTTATATTGGATTCGGTATAAGAATAGAAAGCGAGGCGAAGATGGATATGTGTTAGGCGATACAGGACATGTTTAGCCAGTCCATGGAAAGATGGGCTGGCTTTTTTCGTGCGTTCTTAACAGCCTGCTTTCAGGAGATTCCTCTTCTGGCAATCTGCTTACTCATCCGCAGATGATTAAAACAACGGATCTTCTTCCCGATTCAAATTGAGTGTGTGAATTGCATGGTGAATATGAATCTCCATCGCGTTTCTTGCTCCGCGCTCATCTCTTTTGCGCAAAAATTCCATAATCATTGCATGATCCCGCAATGTGTTTTCGGCCAGCGTGGTTCCGCTGGCGTTGATGAAAATAGACTCGCTGACCGCTCTGTTAATCAGCGGAATCAGACGAATCATAAAATCATTGTGGGAAGCCATGATGATCGCTTTATGAAATTCCTGATCCGATTCTGTGCGGTCTTTTCCATCGCGAATAATCTGCGCAACGATTTCGCCCTGCTCACAAATATAATTCAGTTCTTCTTCCGTGGCCCTTCTGCACGCAAGCTCCGTAACCTGCGGTTCAAATAAAAGCCGCATTTCATAGAGGTCTTTCAGTTTAATGCGAATACGGTCGAAATTACTGAGCCCAAAATCGTTAAAAAGTGACGTGTCGTTGGTGATGAATGTACCGCTTCCACGCTTTACTTTCAAAATTCCCTGTGCCGTCAAAATCTGAATCGCCTCACGCAATGTGGAACGGCTGATTCCAAGGCTGTCAGACAACTCATTTTCATTTGGCAGTTTTTCCCCCGGTTGGAAGGTGTGCTCCCTGATAATCATGTCATAGATCTCATCCGCTGTTTGTTGGGCGAGGCTTTTTGTATTCTTTTTTCTCATCTATATAACAGCCTTTCACTTTTTCCAGATTGATAATCCTGATAATTATAACGTGATTCTCCCAAAAAATCAACAGCAGAAATCTCCTGAGAGTCGCGGCTAAGAGCCACAGGCAGAGGATTTCTCTCAATATGCGGACAAAACCACTGACAAAAAATTGCACAAAAAGGAAATCGACTATTGACATCAGACAAATTATAAAGTAATATGATGTTGGACAAATTATTAAAAAACATACAACCAGAAAAGGAAACATTTATGAACATTCATGAGGAATACAGAAGACGATTGGTGAAACTGACAGAATTTGCCGATTTGATAGAAAACGGCTGGGTATGCTGTACGGACATAGCCGCCGCAATTCCTGCCGGAATTATGAAAATTTTACAGGAACAGATGGAAAACGGGCTGTTATCCGATATCAGGCTGCATACAATGTTAGATTTAATCCCAATGCCCTGTTTCAGCAATCCGGGAGAATTGCTCGGTATTTCATGGTTTTCAGGCGGCGGCGCCAGAAAAGCCGTTAATGACGGCAAAGCCGATATAATGCCCTGCTATTATCGGGATATGCCTGCTCTTTTTCGAGATTACATAGAACTGGATGCTTTTTTTGCAACCGTTTCCCCTATGGATGCGCATGGTTACTTTAGCACAGGGGTATCCGCCTCAAACAGCGCCAGTATGGTTAAAAAGGCAAAGCGGATTTTCCTTGAGGTTAATCCGAACATGCCGCGGGCCTTATCCGCTCCTCTGATCCACATTTCACAGGTTAAGGCCCTGTGCGAAAACGATGCGCCTCTCCCGGTTCTGCCATCGGTAGCGCCCGATTTTGTCAGCACGGTAATCGGTGAATATATTGCATCTGAGATCCCGGATGAAGCCACGATTCAGTTGGGAATCGGCGCGGTTCCGGAAGCAGTCGGATTGGCGTTGAAATCCAGGAACAACCTCGGCATCCACACCGAATTATTGACGGACAGTATGGTGGAATTGGTTGAGTGCGGAGCCGTGACAAATTCCAAAAAGCCAATTCACACCGGAAAAACGGTGGCAACGATGGCTTTTGGTTCAAAACGAATTTATCAGTACATTGACAATAATCCATCTGTGGAAATGCTTCCGGTAAATTATGTGAATGACCCCGCTGTTATCTCCAGCCATCCAAATTTTATCTCCGTAAACGGGGCGTTAGAGGTGGATTTCTTCGGACAGGTTTGCGCGGAATCCGTAGGCATCAGACATATTTCCGGAACTGGCGGACAGGCGGATTATGTCCGGGGAGCGGTTGATTCCAACGGTGGAAAAAGTTTTATCGCTTTCCCATCCACCGCTCAGGGAGGTTCCATCAGCCGCATATGCTCTACCCTCACACAGGGGGCAATCGTGACAACAAGTAAAAATGATGTGGATTATATTGTGACAGAATATGGCATGGCGAAACTGAGGGGAAAAACATTATCTCAGAGAACCAGAGCGTTGATTTCCATTGCGCACCCGAAGTTTCGGGAAGAATTGACATTTCAGGCGAAAAAACAAAACATTCTTATCTAATAAGGAGGTAATTGCCTATGAGCGACTGTTCCCTGAATTGGATGGACAATCACCGACTGACCATCGTGGTAGGACATGCCGGGAGCGGAAAAACAGAATTTTCCGTAAATCTGGCTGTTGCTTTGGCTCAGGCCGGGAAAAAGACATGTCTGGCTGATTTGGATGTTGTCAATCCATATTTTCGTTCGCGAGAACGGAGCGAGCTTTTCAAGAGGTTCGGAATCGGCTTGATTTCCTCTTCACAGGAATGTGTAGATGCGGATGTGCCTTCTCTTCCCTCTGAGTTGAATGCATTACTTCAAGACCAGTCCGTTTTTGGCGTCCTTGACATTGGCGGAGACCGCTCCGGGGCGAAGGTACTGGCAAGATACCGACCACAGCTAAAAGGCCAATCCTGCAATGTTTTGTTTGTGGTAAATGGAAATCGGCCGCTTACTTATACGCCGGAGGCGGCAATCAATTGCCTGAGAGAAATCGAGGATATGATTGGAATGTCCGTCAACGGAATCATCAACAATACGCACCTCTGCAACGAAACGATGGAGGATGATATTTATTGGGGCGCGTACTTGTCCGAGCAGATTTCACAGCAGACCAATATTCCCATTACATGTCACATGGTGCATCGTCTGTTGATACGGCGGGTGAAAGACCTGCATCAGCCTGTTTTTCCAATTCGGATTTTTATGCGGAAACCATGGGAGAACAGTACCGTATATTTAGGTAATTGCGAAACACATTCCTAAAACTTGCGTAAAAGAGATAAACGTTCTATCTTACAGATATTTTAATGCAGA
>PPYF01026796.1_pt1 | contig 49999 bp, 39 predicted proteins | sample 1559871 | NCBI WGS metagenome assembly PPYF01 (sample SAMN08240021, study PRJNA423297) | Human gut metagenome, whole genome shotgun sequencing project.
GAACCACCCCCCGGTTCATTTCATAGCTAAAGAATGTTAAAATCGAGGATAACTCACTGTGGGATAGGGAGAAAAAATTGCATTTGGAGCAAAAATATTTTTAAAATCTTATAAATCGTATAATTCGTATAAATCGTATAAGACATAGGGATAACAGGCGTAAATTCACTAAATTGCAGCATAAATCGCACAAAAAAGCCACAGCGCGGAGGAATGGCCTGCGCTGTGGCTTTTTGTTGGGGGGTGACCGGAATCAGAGGGCTCGTGCGCCGTCGCTGATGACTACGTCGTAGATTTTGGGTTCGTGACCGTATTTCTCGGCGAACTTGCTGACAGCGGTCTTTACAAATTCGTCGCGGAGCTCGTCCTTCACAAGGTTGATGGTGCAGCCGCCGAAGCCGCCGCCCATGATTCGCGAGCCGGTGACGCCACATTCGCGGGCCACATCGTTGAGGAAATCAAGTTCCTCGCAGCTCACCTCGTAGTCCTTGGAGAGGCCGTTGTGGGTCTCGTACATCTTGCGGCCTACCGTCTCGTAATCGCCGGCCACAAGCGCGTCGCAGACTGCGAGGACGCGGTCCTTCTCCTCGATGACAAATTTGGCGCGGAAATAATCCTCGGCCGTGATTTCGCCCTTCACTGCATCAAGAGCCTCCATTGTGGCGTCGCGCAGAGTCTCGAGTCCGAGCTTGGCAGCCACGCGCTCGCAACTGGCGCGGCGCTTGTTGTAGGGCGAGTCGGCAAGTTCGTGCTTCACACGCGAGTCAACGAGCACCAGACTGTAGCCTTCGGGATTGAATGGGAAGTACTCGTGCTCCAGCGAACGGCAGTCAAGACGCATCAGATTGCCTTTCTTGCCGAACACGCTTGCGAACTGGTCCATGATGCCGCAGTTCACGCCGCAATAGTTGTGCTCGGTGCTCTGACCTATCTTTGCCAGCTCGAACTTGTCAATCTGGTTCTCGTTGAACATATCGTTGATGGCGAAAGCGAAGCAGCTCTCAAGAGCAGCGGAGGAGCTGAGGCCCGCACCGTTGGGGACATTGCCTGCGAATGCAGCATCGAAGCCCTTCACTTTGCCGCCGCGTTTCAGCACCTCGCGGCACACGCCGAACACGTAGCGGGCCCAGGAGGGTGCGGGAGCATCTTCCTCACGCAGACCGAACTCGCAGTAAGCGTCGTCGAAATCGACGCTGACGAGACGTACCTTATCGGTACCGTTGGGCTTGATTTCGGCCATTATCACCTTGTCGATGGCACCGGGGAACACGAAGCCACCGTTATAGTCGGTATGCTCACCGATGAGGTTGATGCGGCCTGCCGAAGCATAGAATGCTCCATCTGTGCCGAAGCGCTTCTCAAACGCGGAATGGATTTTTTCTTTTAATTCCATGGTAGGTTAAATTGTGATATGATAATAATTGTCAGGATATTGCCTTGATCTCGATTGCGAAACCGCCGCCCCGCGCCATCTGCATATCGAGGACGGTCGAGGCATCCACCTTGCGGGTAGTGATTACGTATGCCTCGGGATTGGTGTAGGCATCGGCATCCGGAGCGTCGGCGTAGACGGTAGCCTCGTACTCGCGTCCGGGAGTGAGGAACGACAGGTCGACCTTGAGAGTACGGGCCGTGTCGCCGTTGACAGCACCTACGTACCAGTCATTGCCACCCTTGGCACGGCGTGCGGCAAGGATGTATTCGCCGGGGACGGCATCAAGATAGCGGCTTTCGCTCCAGTCGACGGGTACATTCTTTATAAAGGTGAAAGCGTCGGCCTTCTCGGCATAGTGCTCGGGCATGTCGGCAGCCATCTGCAGCGGCGAGTACATGGTAACGTAGAGTGCGAGCTGATTGGCAATCGTCGCTTTCTTGTGCTCGGTGCTTCCGGGCACGAAACTGCCGATGTCCATGCGGAACACGCCGGGAGTGAAGTCCATCGGGCCACCCTTGAGACGGGTGAACGGCAGAATGGTGACGTGCTGCGTGCTCATGTTGCGGTACTCGGTGCCCATGGCGCTCTCGTTGCCCACGAGGTTGGGATATGTGCGGGCAAGACCGGTGGGACGTACAGCCTCGTGGCCGTTAACCATGATGTGGTGCTCGGCGGCTTTCTTCACGGCATTGAGATAGTGGTTCACCATGCGCTGGCTGTAGTGCGTCTCGCCCTTGGGCAGAATGTTGCCTACATAGCCACTCTTCACAGCATCGTAGCCGTACTGATTCATGAGGGCGTAGGCGGTGTCCATGTGTGCCTCATAGTTGGCCGGCGAGCCGCTGGTCTCGTGGTGCATCATCAGCTTGATGCCCTTGCTGTGCGCATAGCCGTTGAGTGCATTGAGGTCGAAATCGGGATAAGGTGTCACAAAATCGAAGACATATTCCTTCTCCTTGCCGAACCAGTCCTCCCAGCCTACATTCCAGCCCTCGATGAGCAGCTGGTCGAAGCCGTTGTCGGAAGCGAAATCTATGTAGCGGCGCACATTGGCATTGTTGGCGCCGTGATGGCCGTGAGGCTTGGCCTTGCTGTAGTCGAAAGTGGCGAGGTCGAAATTCTCGGCGTTGGTGTAGCTCCACTGGCTCTTGCCGGTAATCATCTCCCACCATACACCCATGTACTTCGTGGGATGAATCCAGCTTGTATCGTCCAGTGCGTTGGGCTCATTGAGATTATAAATGAGGTTGGAAGCCAGGATGTCGGTGGCCGAACCAACCATAATGGCACGCCAGGGGGTGGCGAAAGGCAGTTTAACGACAGCCTTAGCCTCGGGTATGCCGGGGGTGAGCCACGAGGTAAAGGTCATGGTGGTGTCGTTGAGGTTGAGGTGCATTGCGGGATAATCCACGAGGGCGGCCTCATGTATGTTGATGTACACTCCGGAATCATTGCGCATGAGCAGCGAGGTCTGTACGCCTGTGGGCGAGAAACCTGTGGCCGAGACGTTGCCCGGCTGGTCACTGCTGTTGCGACTGCGGATTTCGCTCAGCGGAGTGATATTGTACTCATATTCCTGCGTATCGTAGTCGCCGGGTATCCACCAAGCCGTATGGTCGCCCGTCATGGCGAACTGCGTCAGCTCCTCGGCAATGAGCAGCGAATCCACACCGTCCTGCTGAGGGAACACATAGCGGAAGCCCACGCCGTCATCGTAGGCGCGGAACTCGATATTCATTTTCAGACCTGTCGACTTCTGGCGAAGGCTGACGGTCATGCTGTTGTAATTGTCGGCTATGGAGTCGTTCTCGCCCCATACGGGCGCCCAGCTGCCGGTGTGGCTGCCGCGCTCCACGCCCTCTATGCTGAATCCGGAATCAAGATTGTCACGGTCGCCCAGAAGCCTGAAACCCATGGTGGAGTTGCGCACGATGGTGTCGCCGCGAAAAACCACGTTATAGGCCGGAACCCCGCCTTCCAAGGTGGCAAAAGCCACGTCGAGGGCGCCGTCGGGCGACTGAAGCCGCGAGTCGGGCGTGCCGGTACATGCTGTGAGCGCAAGGGCCGGCAACATAAATTTCACAATAGAAGTATGCATAATCTTTACTTAATATGTTATGGTATGAGAGTTATCGGTTTATTTATATGTGCAAATATACGGATTTAATCCTTATTCATATGTGAGGGCTTTTTATTTTTGTTGATATTTAACATTAATATTAGTTAAAATTTAATGAAAGCTTGCTCAATATTGTAATAATTACTACTTTTGTAACGATTACAATTTACGACTGCATGATGACTATATCTGAAACATATTCCACCCAGCAGCTGACGCAGATGCTCTACCGCCACAGCATACGGCCATCGGTGCAACGCATAGCCGTGCTGTCGCATGTGGCCGGCGGATGCCATCCGTCGGCGGAAGAGATATATGCCGGACTGTCGGAACAGTTTCCATCGCTCTCCCGCACGACTGTATACAACGCTCTGCACCTGTTCGTGGAAAAACATCTTCTGCGCGAGCTCGAGATCGAAAGCGGCTGCGTGCGCTACGACATCGCCATGCAGGAGCCTCACAGCCACTTCGTGTGCCGCCGGTGCGGCCGCATAATGGACATGCGCATGCCCGACGGCATAACAGACATCGTGCTGCCGGGATACACGGTAGAGATGTCAGACGTGTTTCTGAAAGGAATATGCCCCGAATGTCACAAAACTCAACAACAACCCAAATAACCAAACCAACAATGAAAGAACTCAAAGGAACCAAGACCGAACGCAACCTGCAGGAAGCGTTCGCCGGAGAATCACAGGCACGCAACAAGTACACCTACTTCGCATCCAAGGCCCGCAAGGACGGCTACGAGCAGATAGCCGCCATATTCGAGGAGACCGCAAACAACGAGAAAGAACACGCCAAGCTCTGGTACAAGCTCCTCCACGGAGGTGAAATCGCCGACACAATGGCAAACCTGCACGACGCAGCCGAAGGCGAGAACTACGAGTGGACCAACATGTACGAGCGCATGGCCGCCGAGGCTGACGAAGAAGGCTTCCCGGAAATCGCATTCCGATTCCGCGCCGTCGCAGCCGTAGAGCGTCACCACGAGGAGCGCTACCGCCGTCTGCTCCAGAACATCGAGGAGGGAATCGTATTCTCCCGCGAGGGCGACACTGTGTGGATCTGCCGCAACTGCGGCCACCTCGTCATCGGCAAGAAAGCTCCCGAGGTATGCCCCGTGTGCAACCACAAGAAGAGCTTCTTCGAAATCGAGGCCCGCAACTACTGATTGCCATGGATACAACAGTGCTCCAAAAGCTCACGTACGGGCTGTACATCCTCGGAGCGTTCAAGGACGGCCGCGCCACCGGCTGCGTCATCAACACCTGCTTTCAGGTCACGAGCCGGAATCCGCTGCTTGTGGTATCGCTCAACAAGAACAACTACACGCTGGAGGCGATACGTGAGAACAAGCGTTTCTCTCTGTCAATTCTCTCGGAAGACAGCGCGCCCGAACTTATAGGCCGCTTCGGATTCTTCAGCAGCCGCGACACCGACAAATACGAGCAGTTCGGCTATGATGTCATCGGCTATACGCCTTGCGTCAGAGGCGATTTTGCCGGTCGCCTCATACTTGAAGCCGAGCAGTTCATCGACTGCGAGACCCATGTCCTCGTAACGGCGCGTCTGCTCGACACATGCCCCGGACAAGGCACTCCCATGACATATGCCTACTATCACCGCGTGATAAAGGGTAAGGCGCCTAAAAACGCGCCCACCTACACCGAGGAGCCGGCCGCACAGCAGGACAAGCCTGCCGTCAACCGCTACCGGTGCGACATATGCCAGTACGTAGCCGAGTTTGAGGGCGAACTCCCCGCGGACTATATATGTCCTATCTGCGGCGCCGACAGCTCGCACTTCACAAAGATATAACCAGACCTGACAATAATAGAGCGTGCTTTCCTATGGCAGGAGAGCACGCTTTTTTTATGACAATCCGAGGGTGTTATCGAAACAAAAATAACATAAATTATTTTTTGTTGCTTTTATGTCTATTCTCGCCGGTACGATATGGGGTACAGCCCCTCCGGGGCTGGATTTGTTGGTGGGCTCTTCCCCGGGCGGCAAGCGCCCGGGGTTAACAAGATTAATGGCCTCCGGCCATAGTCCGTGCCGCGCGGCGTCGTGCAGGGCGGGGCTGCGGGATCAGCCCTGATAAAGGTAGCGCTTGATGGAGCGCTTGGCTGTCTTCTCGAACTCCTCCTGATAAATACGCACGTCGGCGATGCGGCTGTAATTCGGCAACTCTCCGTTGAGCGTACTGATATTTTCACGCATTACGGCGAGAATGCCTGCCTCGTCAAGATTCTGAAGCCTGGCCGCACTGAAATCGGGATACACAAGCGCAATGAGTTTCCTGTCAGATTCCACCACAAGACTTTCAGCCACACAGGGCATATTGTTCAGCTTCGACTCTATTTCCTCCGGGTAGATATTCTGGCCGTTCGGTCCGAGAATCATATTCTTGTCGCGTCCGCGGATATAGAGATAGCCGTCATCATCGAGCGAGCAGATGTCGCCGGTATTCATCCATCCGTCGCGCATGACGGAAGCCGTCGCGTCAGGATTCTTGTAATAGCCGTCCATGAGGTTGTCGCCCCGCACCCAGAGCACGCCCGGCACTCTTACGGGGTCGGGCGAGTCGATGCGCAGTTCCATCCTCGGCACCGCGCGGCCGCAGGAAGCCACACGGGCCTCTGCCGTAGGAGCATAGGCGATAAAGGGTCCGCACTCGGTCATGCCGTAGCCGTTGCTGTAAGGGAAATGAATTTTGGCAAGGAACTCCTCCACCTCGCGGTTGAGGGCGGCTCCGCCTATCATCACCTCCTCGATGCGGCCTCCGAAAGCCTCCATGAGCACCGTGCGCACGCGGGCCGTGAATTTGGCGGGTATTCCGGGGAGATGGAGGAGCATACGCATGAAGGGACGCTCGAGCATGGGGAGCACCGTGGCACGAATCATCTTCTCCAGCACGAGAGGCACCGTCGTGACCATGCGCGGGCGAATCTCGCCCATGGCCTCCATTATGATACGCGGCGCGGGGGTGCGGGTAAGGAATGTGATGTGACAGCCCCGGCAGATGGGGAAGAAAAGCTCAACCGTAAGTCCGTACATATGCGCCAGCGGCAGAATGCTCACCACAGGGTCGCCGGCCTGAAGCCGCGGCAGAGTGTCGGATGCGAAAACCACATTGCTCCACAGCACTCGGTGCGACAGCATGACTCCCTTGCTGAAGCCCGTAGAGCCGCTTGTATAATTGATAAGCATGAGGTCGGAACCCTTGGCGCGACAGTAGGTCACATCGTCCGGCGTAAAGCGCTCCGGATAACGATGGCCGAAAAGCTCGTTCAGATGTGCGCGGGCCACATCCAGAGCGTCACTGCGCGAAAAAAGTTCCGAGAAGTCGGCAATGCGGAGCGCACCCACAAGACCGGGCATCATGTTTGGGTCGAGATTCTCCCATACGGAATTGTCGGCAAGCAGCATCCGTGCCTCGCTGTGATTGACAAGATGGTGCAGCGAGTCAGGCTTGAAATCCTGAAGGATGGGCACCCCCACGCAGCCGTAGGTCACGACAGAAAGCAGGGCCACGCACCACTGGGCCGAGTTGCGTCCGCACACGGCAATCCTGTCGCCCGGGACTATACCGGCCTTCTCATACAGGATGTGAAGCTTTGCTATCTTGCGGGCCAGGTCCCGATACTGGAAAGTGGCTGCGTGATAATTGCTCAGCGCCGGTCGCTCCCAATTGTCGCGGATGCACTGTTCGATAAACGGTATTATGGATTGGCTGTTGTCTTCCATTCAATTTCTTCAAATCGGAATGCAAAGTTAGTGAAATTTTCTTTAAAACAGACGCAGTGTTGCGTGTTTTACGGATTTTCAGTAATTTTGCGCTATTATGGAATCGAAGTTTTTTCAACGTTCAATCATATATGCCATCGCAGCCTTAGGTGTCTCTGCGACGGCCGGCCCGCTTGACAACGCCAAGGCGCTTTTTCTCGACGGCAACTACGAGCAGGCACTTCCGGAATTGCAGACGCTGCACCGCAAATCGCCTCGCGACGGCAACACCGCGTACTATCTCGGAGCCACACTCCATGCCCTGGGGCGCGACGCGGAAGCTGCCGCCCCGCTGAAAACGGCGCAAGGACGCGGAGTGGCCGACGCGTCGAGACTCCTCGCGGAGATTGACCTTTCAGAATACCGTCCCGAAGAGGCATCGGACAATCTGGACAAATGGCAGGAAGCCATCCGCAAAAACCGCAAGGCACAGACGCCGGACGCCCTCGGGCAGATGCAGCAACGAGCCATAATGATGCGCAACATGATGGAACGCGTGGAACGCATAGAAATCATCGACTCGCTCACGGTCGACGCCGACGACTTTTTCCGCCATTACCGTCTGTCGCCGGAGGCAGGGCGCCTCAACGCGGGGGCAGACATCGGCATGCGCGACGCAATGGTGGTGTACTCACCCCAGCGCGGGCGCGAGATACTGTGGGATCAGCTTGCCGACAGCACAGATGCGCGCGTGCTGGTGCAGGCAGGCATACTGGACGACGGGAGCATCGAGGACACAAGGCGGGTAGACATAGACATGGAGGCCGACGCCATGGCCTACCCTTTCATGATGCCTGACGGCGTAACCCTCTATTTCGCGGCCGAGGGTCCGGAGAGCCTGGGCGGTTACGACATCTTCATGACACGCCGCAGCGAGACGGGCGAGGGCTATCTGCAACCGCAGAACATAGGCATGCCCTATAACTCGCCGGCCAACGACTATATGCTGGCAATAGACGAGGCCACGGGCATAGGATGGTGGGCCACCGACCGCAATGCGCCGGAGGGTAAAGTGACGATATACGAGTTCATTCCGTCGCACCGCAGGGTCAACGTAGAGCCCGATGCCGCCGACCTTGTAGCCCGTGCCCGTATATCGTCCATAGCACTCACGCAGGAACCGGACAAAGACTACGACTCGCTGCGCCGCCGCGTCAGCGAACTCGGACGCACCGACGGCGACGGCAGCGACGCCGCATCAAGAAACGAAATCGCTCTGGCGCTGCCCGACGGCCGCGTAATCAGCCGTGTATCCGAACTTAAATCGCCGGAGGCACGGCGCGCCGGCGAACGGCTTATGGGTATAGACATCGAAATCGCCGCCATTCAGGCCGACCTCGCATCCCTGCGCGAAAAATACGGGAAAGGCGACTCCGGTGTGGCACACCGAATAGAGGGACTCGAATCGGAGCTTGCCAAGGCCCGCACACGCCGCAAAGCCGCCGTCAACACCGTCGTGCGTCTTGAATGTATGCTGTAAAATCATCACATAAACATATGACAGAATTCATCATAGCATTGTGTGTCCTTGTGGGCGGCTATTTCGTCTACGGACTGCTGGCCGAGCGAGTGTTCGGCATCGACCCGGCGCGGAAGACTCCGGCCGATACCATGCGCGACGGCGTCGACTATGTGCCGCTTCCCACATGGCGCGTATTCCTGATTCAGTTCCTGAACATAGCCGGTCTGGGTCCGATTTTCGGCGCCATAATGGGCGTGATGTTCGGTCCGGCCGCATTTCTGTGGATTGTGTTCGGCACCATATTCGCAGGAGCCGTGCACGACTTCATATCGGCCATGATGAGCATACGCTCCGGCGGCGAATCGCTGCCCGAACTCGTGGGCCACGAACTCGGCTCGGGCATCAGGCAGTTCATGCGTGCGTTCAGCATCCTGCTGCTTATACTTGTAGGGGCTGTTTTCGTCATCACTCCGGCCGGACTGCTCGCCTCCATGACGCCCGACTACATGGGCGTCACGTTCTGGATATGCGCCATATTCGCCTACTATATTCTCGCCACGCTGCTGCCTGTCGACAAGGTGATAGGCCGCATATATCCCGTGTTCGGATTCGCGCTGCTGTTCATGGCGGCCGGCCTGCTGTGCATGCTTCTTTTCGGCGGCGTTGAGATTCCGGTCGGCATGTCCGACGGCCTGCAGAGCCGCTACGCCGACTCGGCGCATCCGGTGTTCCCGATGATGTTCGTGAGCATAGCCTGCGGCGCCATAAGCGGCTTCCACGCCACGCAGAGCCCCATGATGGCACGCTGCATCAAAAACGAGAAACTGGCGCGGCCGGTATTCTACGGCGCCATGGTGGCCGAGGGTCTTGTGGCCCTGATATGGGCCGCAGCCGCCATAGCTTTCACAGGGGGCTACGACCAGCTGCGCGAGTACATGGCATCGCATGCCGGAGCCGGCGCGCTCGTGCATGACATCTCCATAGCATGGCTGGGCACCTTCGGAGGTATCCTCGCCATCCTCGGCGTAGTGGCCGCACCCATCACCACCGGCGACACAGCCCTTCGCTCGGCACGCCTTATCGCCGCCGATTTCCTGCACCTCGACCAACGGCCGATAGCCAAGCGCCTGCTGGTGTCCATTCCGCTGTTCGCACTCACGGCGGCTGTCATGATGATAGACTTCAACGTGCTGTGGCGCTACTTCGCATGGAGCAACCAGACGCTGGCAATGTTCACGCTGTGGGCCGCATCGGTCTACCTGTGGCGACACGGACGCATGTATGTGCTGACGCTGATTCCCGCGATGTTCATGACTACGGTGTGCTGCTCGTATCTGCTCTTCGCACCGCGCCCCGAAGGTCTCGGTCTCGAGTGGAGCACATCGCTGCTGTGCGCTCTCGGCGTCACTGCCGGCTGCACCGCCGCTTTCGCTCGCATGGTGCTTAAATCCCGTACCGAAACCGAACCCGCATGACTGCCAAGTTCGCACAGATACTGGAAAGCATAAGCCGGTCGACGCGCTACAACCTGCACAGCCACACACAATTCTGCGACGGACATGCTCCGATGGAGCAAATGGTTGCCGGTGCCATCGACGCCGGGCTGGAGCACTACGGATTCTCGCCGCACGGCCCCATACCAATACCGTCGACCTGCAACATGGGCGCGGACACAGTGGAGGCATATAAAGCCGAAGTGGAACGACTGAGGCGACTGCACAAGGGAGAAATCGAGCTGTACACGGGCATGGAGGTGGATTTTCTCGGCCCGCAGTGGGGACCGCATTCGGCCGAGGTACAGGCCTACGGTCTTGACTACATAATAGGCAGCGTACACTTCGTTCCGGCACAGGACGGCACCTATGCCGACACCGACGGGCAACCCGAACGCTTCCGGCGCTACGTGGAAGAAGTGTTCGGCGGCGACCTGCGCTATGTGGTCGACACATTCTTCCGGCAGACTATCTCCATGATAGAGGCCGGCGGTCTTGACATCGTGGGCCACTTCGACAAAATAGGACTGAACGCATCGTGCATGCAGCCCGACATCGAGCACCGTCCCTGGTACGCGCGCCATATCGCCGATGTGGTCGACGCCATAGCCGCCCGAGGCCTCATAGCCGAAATCAACACCAAGCATTACGCGCGCTGGCAGCGTTTCTTCCCGGCCGTGCGCTGGTGGCCGCTTCTCCGCAAAGCCGGCATCCGCGTCCTTGTAAACAGCGATGCGCACGACCCGCACCTGACGGACGCATCCCGGCGTACAGCATTTGACTTATGGCACAACGACTCGAACTCTTAGCCCCGGCGCGCAACGCCGCAATCGCCATCGACGCCCTGCGCTGCGGGGCCGACGCGGTGTACATGGGAGCGCCGGCATTCGGCGCCCGTGCCGCCGCATGCAACAGCATCGAAGACATAGCCCTCGCCGCAGCGGAGGCCCACCGCTACAATGCCCGCATATACGCCACAATGAACACGTTGCTCTACGATAATGAGCTCCGGGCTGCCGAGGCGATGGTGCGGGAGTTGTACGACGCGGGAGTAGACGCGCTCATCGTCCAGGACATGGCGTACCTCGAACTGTCGCTGCCGCCCATCGCGCTTCATGCCAGCACGCAGTGCGACACGCGCACGCCCGAGAAAGCCGCCCTGCTGGAGAAAGCAAGCTTCTCGCAGATAGTGCTTGCGCGCGAGCTCACCCTCCCGGAAATACGGGCGGTGCGGGAAGCCACTACCGTGCCGCTGGAGGCGTTCGTCCACGGCGCGCTGTGCGTCAGCTACAGCGGCGACTGCCAGGCTGGCTTCATAGCAACCGGACGAAGCGCCAACCGCGGCGAGTGCCCGCAGATGTGCCGCCTGCCTTACCGCCTTCAGGACGCATCGGGCCGCGACCTGGCCCCGGAACGCCACTACCTCTCGCTGCGCGACATGCAGCGCATCGACATGCTCGGGGCGATGGCCGACGCCGGAATTTCATCTTTCAAAATAGAGGGAAGGCTCAAGGACGCGGCCTATGTGCGCAGCACCGTGGCCGCCTACTCCGCCGCGCTCGACAGGCTCGTGCAGGCGTCGGACGGCGCATGGGAGCGCAGTTCCTGCGGACGCGCCGAAGCGCACTTCGAGCCACGGCTCGACAAGGTGTTCAACCGCGGCTATACATCTTATTTCCTGAATACGCCGCGCCGCGAGCCGGGCAAAATAGCGTCTATCGCTTCGCCGAAGAACACCGGCACGAAGGTCGGCACAGTGCTGTCGGCCCGCGGCAGAGTGCTGACGGCGCGCCTCGACATGGAGCTTCACAACGGCGACGGTCTCGGATTCTTCGACCGGGAGGGACGCTTCACAGGCTTCCGTGCCAACAAGGTTGAAGGGGAGCGTATTCACACTACTTCGGAAATCAATGTACCGCCCGGCACCACGCTTTACCGCAACGCCGACAAGGCCTACAACGACACCGTGGAAGCCGCGCGGCCTGAGCGCACAATCGGCATAAGGATGGAGCTGAGAGCCGTTGACAGTCAGCGCATTGCTCTGCTCATAAGCGATGAGCGCGGCAACAGAGTGGAACTGTGCGCCTCCACGCCTGCCGAAGAAGCGCGCACCGACCAGCACGAGGCGCGCCGCCGTGCGCTCGACCGCCTCGGCGGCAGCATCTACCGTCTTGAATCGCTCGACGACGGCCTCGGCGCCCGCTTCGTACCTGCGTCACTGCTCTCCACACTGCGGCGCGACGCACTCGACGCTCTCGACCGGGCGCAACGCGCCCGATATACCTACGACCGGCGCCGGCCGTGCCTGATAACGGCAGAGGACATGTCCGGCCTCGTCACCACCAGCCACGACAACGTAGCCAACCGCCTGGCAGCCGATTTTTATACCCGTTCGGGGGGCATTGTTGACGCACGCGCCGTCGAGGTGGAGCGTCCGAAAGGCGAGACTACCGTAATGACTACCCGCTACTGTCTGCGCCGCGAACTTGGCGCCTGTCTGCGCGGCAAGAATGCCGCGGCGCTGCCCTGGGACCTGTATCTTCGCGCCCCCGGCATAAGCTACAGACTCGATTTTGACTGCGCCCGTTGCGAAATGCGCGTAATTGCCGATGCCACAATTGCCGGGAAATGATATTTTTTGCGTAAATTTGCATCTGCATTAGATACACCAATCGTGAATTCACAGAAAAACATAGCCGTACTGGGCTGTACAGGCTCCATCGGCACTCAGACACTCGACATCATCGGGGAACACCCCGAGCTGTACCGTGCCACCGTGCTTGCCGCCGGACGCAGGGTCGACGATCTTATCGCCCTCGCGCGAAAGCACCGTCCTGCTCTCGCCGTCATCGCCGATGAGAACGCCCTTCCGCGCCTGCGTGAGGCGCTCGAACCGCTTGGCATACGCTGCGAGGGCGGAGCCGAGGCGCTTGCCGAAGCCGCCGCGCTTCCCGAAGTCGACATGGTAGTGACTGCTACCGTGGGCTACAGCGGCCTGGCTCCCACCATCAGCGCCATCCGTGCCGGCAAGGACATTGCGCTCGCCAACAAGGAGACACTCGTAGTGGCCGGTGACTATATCTGCCGTCTGCTCGAAAACTCGCCCTCGCAAGTCTATCCCGTAGATTCCGAGCACTCAGCCATCTATCAGTGCCTGCATGGCGAGCACCGCGACACGGTGCGCCGCCTTATCATCACGGCCTCCGGCGGCCCGTTCCGCACATGGTCGCACGAACGCATAGCAACCGCCAGGGCCGCCGAAGCCCTGCGTCATCCCAACTGGGACATGGGCGCAAAAATCACCATCGACTCCGCCACGATGATGAACAAGGCTTTCGAGATAATAGAAGCACGCTGGCTCTTCGACATGGAGCCGGAACGCATCACCGCCATCGTGCATCCGCAGAGCATCGTTCACTCCATGGTGGAATTCACCGACGGCGCCATCAAGGCCCAGCTGGGCGTCCCCGACATGAGGCTGCCGATAGCCTACGCCCTGGGATGCGCGCACAGATTGCCCCACGCCGAGCGCCCGCTGACTATGGAGCAGCTCGCCACGCTGACGTTCGAGCAACCCGACACCTCGCGTTTCCCCTGCCTGACGCTTGCCGACGAGGCCATACGCCGCGGCGGCAACACGGCATGCATCATCAACGCGGCAAACGAAATAGCCGTCGACGCATACCTGCACGACCGCATAGGATTCTACGACATCTACGACATCATCACCCGCACGCTGGGCAAAGCCACCTTCACCGCTTCGCCCGACTATGCCGACTACGTGGCCTCCAATGCCGAGGCCCGCGCCATAGCCGCGGAAATGGTTTTAACCAAATAACTTATCCCCTTAATGGAATCATTCCTCTTCAAAGCATTGCAGCTGATTGTGGCGCTCGTGATACTCGTCACCGTGCACGAGTTCGGCCACTACATATTCGCCCGAATGTTCGGGATCAAGGTGAACCGATTCTACTTGTTCTTCAACCCCTGGTTCTCCCTGCTGAAATACAACCCGCGCGCCAACGAGCTACAGATCATAGGCTACACCCGCGACGAGAACGGCACGGAAGTGCAGAAAGCATGGAAAACCATCCGCATGGGCAAGCCGCATCCGGCTGCCGACAATGCCAAGCCCACGTGGCGCGACACAATCTACGGCCTCGGCTGGCTGCCCTTAGGCGGCTACTGCGACATTGCCGGAATGGTCGACGAAACCAAAAGCAGCAAGGACCTCGCCGCCGAGCCGCAGCCCTGGGAGTTCCGCAGCAAAGCCGCATGGAAGCGCCTGCTCGTCATGGTGGCCGGCGTGCTCATGAATTTCGTGCTTGCAATCATCATCTACGCCGGCATCGCCTTCCACTGGGGCGACCGCGTGGTGCCCTATCAGGCCATGACCGAAGGCCTGGATTTTTCGCCCGAGATGCAAAGTGCGGGATTCCGTGACGGCGACCGCCTGCTTACACTCGACGGCCGCCCCTTCGACGCGCTCGACGTGTCGCAGCACTGGAAGATGGTACAGCCGGGCGCATGCGTTGGCGTGCTGCGCGACGGCGACACCACAGAGATAGTCATCCCCGAAGAACTCGTCAAGAAGCTCGTCAACACCACCGAGGGATTCATGAGCATCCGCGTGCCCGTGCATGTGGCGAAACTCATGCCGGGAGAGGGCGCCGTCCGCGGCGGCATACGCGAAGGCGACCGCATCGTCAGCGTGGCATCCGACACCACGCCGTCCATAGGAGAATTCATGCCGGCGCTTGCCGCGCACAAGGGCGAGACCGTCGCCATGGGCATCATACGCGACGGCCGCTACAGCCGCGTCGAGGTACCAGTCAACAAATACGGCAAGATAGGAATTCAGATGCTCGGCCCGGCCGACATCTTCGAGATCGAGGAGGTGCGTTATTCTCTGCTCGGTTCGCTTCCACGCGGCTGGCAGATAGGCACACAGCAGCTCGGCAGCTACGTCAGCTCGCTCAAGCTGGTGTTCAGCAAGGAAGGCGCTCAGAGCGTAGGCGGATTCGGTACGCTCGGCAGCCTTTTCCCCGAGAAATGGGACTGGTACAGCTTCTGGCAGATAACGGCTTTCCTGTCGGTCATCCTTGCTTTCATGAACATCATACCCATCCCTGCGCTCGACGGCGGCTACACATTGTTCCTCCTTGTCGAGATCGTGACACGCCGCAAGCCCTCCGAGCGCTTCCTTGAGATAGCCAACATGATAGGCATGGGCTTCCTCTTCCTCCTCCTCTTCTACGCCAATGCCAACGACATTTTCCGCTTCATACTGAAATGAACAACGACACCCTACCCTCGCTCCGCCTGCGCCGCGGCAAGGAAGAATCGCTCGACAGGCTTCACCCCTGGGTGTTCTCCGGCGCCCTCACCGAGATGCCCCGCGACATCGAGGAAGGCAGCGTGGTGCGAGTGACTGCACACGACGGACGCCTCATAGGCGTAGGCCACTTCCAGATAGGCAGCATCGCCGTGCGTATGCTCGACTTCGCCGACACCGTCATCGACGAGAATTTCTTCGCCACCCGTCTCGCCCAGGCCTACGCCCTGCGCAAGACTCTCGGCCTTCAGCGCCCCGACAACACGGCCTTCCGGCTGGTACACGGCGAGGGCGACTTCCTGCCCGGACTCGTGGTAGACGTCTACGGCGACACCGCCGTGGTACAGGCCCACTCGCCGGGCATGCATTATGTCCGCGACACCGTCGCACGGCAGCTCACCCTGCTACCCGGCGCCGGCATCGCCAATGTGTACTATAAGAGCGAGACCACGCTCCCCTACAAGGCGCGACTCGACCCGCAGAACGACTACATCATCGGTCTGTACAGCGGCAACGTGGCGCTTGAGAACGGCTTGAAATTCCACATCGACTGGCTGCGCGGACAGAAGACGGGATTCTTCGTGGACCAGCGCGACAACCGGTCGCTGCTGCGCCGCTACAGCGCGGGGCGCCGCGTGCTCAACATGTTCTGCTACACGGGTGGCTTCTCGGTGTACGCCCTTGCCGGTGGCGCCGCGGAGGTGGTGTCGGTCGACTCATCGGCAAAGGCCGTCAGCCTCACCGACGCTAACGTGCAGCTAAACTTCCCGGGCGACACACGCCACCGTGCCGTGGCCGAGGACGCATTCAAACATCTCGACGCGATGCAGCCCGGCGCCTACGACCTTATCGTCCTCGACCCGCCCGCTTTTGCCAAGCACCGCAGCGCGCTGCACAACGCCCTCCAGGGCTATCGCCGCCTCAACGCCCGCGCGTTCGAGAAGATAGCCCCCGGCGGAGTGCTGTTCACCTTCTCATGCTCGCAGGCCGTGAGCCGCGAGCAGTTCCGCCTGGCCGTATTCTCGGCTGCCGCCCAGAGCCGCCGCAACGTGCGCATACTCCACCAGCTCACGCAGCCGGCCGACCATCCCGTAAGCATCTACCACCCCGAAGGCGAGTACCTCAAGGGCCTGGTTCTATATGTTGAATAAATTATAATGAACAACGATATGAATAAATTTTGCATAATGGCGGCCGCAGCAGCCGTTGCCGCCACGGCCTGCAGCCCGAAGCAGGCCGCAAACACAGCCGACGACGATTTCGACTACACCGTCGACCGCTTCGCCGACATCGAGGTACTGCGCTACAAGGTACCCGATTTCGACAGCCTCAGCGTCAATCAGAAAGCTCTCGTATATTACCTGACGGAGGCCGCACTCTGGGGCCGCGACATAATGTGGGACCAGAACTGCGCCGTCAACCTCCCCCTGCGCAACACGCTGGAAAAAATATACACCACCTACGACGGCGACCGCGAGTCGGCCGACTTCAAGGCTTTCGAGACCTACATGAAGCAGGTTTGGTTCGGCAACGGCATCCATCACCACTATTCGATGGACAAGTTCACGCCCGGATTCTCCAAAGAGTTCTTCGCCGCACAGCTGGAACGCGTAGGCGCCTCGGACCGCGAGGAGCTGACCCGCGTGGTCTTCGACCCCGAATACCTCGCCAAGCGCGTCAACCAGGCCGACAACGCCGACCTTATCGCCACCTCGGCCTGCAACCTCTACGGTCCCGGTCTGACACAGGCCGAAGTCGAGGCTTACTATAACGCAATGAAGGACACCACCGACCTCACCCCCGTGAGCTACGGCCTCAACAGCCGCGTCATCAAAGGCAAGGACGGCAAGGTGGAGGAACAGGTCTACAAGCTCGGAGGCCTCTACGGCGAGGCCATCGCCAAAATCGTCGAAAACCTCGACAAGGCCAAGGCATACGCCGAGAACGACGCCCAGCGCAACATCATAGAGAAGCTGATCGAGTTCTACACCACCGGTGACCTCAAGACCTTCGACGACTATTCCATTGCATGGGCCGAAGACACCGCCTCGCAGGTCGACTTCATCAACGGATTCATCGAGAGCTACGGCGACCCCCTGGGCATGACGGGTTCCTGGGAGAGCATCGTCAACTTCAAGAACATACCGGCCAGCCGCCGCACCGAGACACTGAGCGCCAACGCGCAGTGGTTTGAGGACCACTCGCCCGTCGACCCGAAGTTCCGCAAGGAGAAGGTGAAAGGCGTATCGGCCAAGGTCATCACCGCCGCCATCCTCGCCGGCGACTCCTATCCCGCCACCCCCATCGGCATCAACCTGCCGAACGCCAACTGGATACGCGCCGCCCACGGCTCCAAGAGCGTGACTCTGGAGAACATCACCCAGGCCTACGACGCAGCCAGCCACGGCAGCGGCTTCGACGAGGAGTTCGTCATCGACGAGCCTACCCGCAAGCTCATGGCCGACTATCTGTTCATCACCGACAACCTGCACACCGACCTGCACGAGTGCCTCGGCCACGGCTCGGGCCGACTGCTGCCCGGCGTAGACCCCGACGCGCTCAAGGCCCACGGCTCCACTCTGGAGGAGACCCGCGCCGACCTCTTCGCGCTCTACTATCTGGCCGACCCCAAGCTGCTTGAGATAGGTCTGCTCGACAATCCCGACGCCTACAAGGCCGAATATTACAAATACATCCTCAACGGCATCATGACCCAGCTCAACCGCATCGAGCCGGGCAAGGACATCGAGGAAGCCCACATGCGCAACCGTGCCCTCATAGCCCGCTGGGCCTACGAGCACGGCAAGGACGCCAACGTGATAGAGTTTGTGAAGCGCGACGGCAAGACGTTCGTCAAAATCAACGACTACGAGGCTCTGCGCGGCCTCTTCGGCGAGCTGTTGGCCGAAATCCAGCGCATACGCAGCACGGGCGACTATGAGGCCGGCCGTCAGCTTGTGGAGCAGTACGCCGTGAAGGTAGACCCCGAGTTGCACAAGGAAGTGCGCGAACGTTACGCCAAACTCAACATAGCTCCCTACCGCGGCTTCGTCAATCCCGTCTACACTCCGGTCATGGAGAACGGCAAGATCACCGACGTCAAGGTGAGCTACGACGAAGATTACACCGACCAGCAGCTGCGCTACAGCCGCGACTACTCCACGCTCCGCAAATGAATTTCAAAGTACAGGCCGAGGCGGGCGGCGGAAGCGCCGCCCGCGCGGGAACCATCACCACCGACCACGGCGAGATACTGACTCCCATCTTCATGCCCGTGGGCACGCAGGGAGCCATCAAGGGCGTACACTTCAGCGAGATGCGTGAGCAGGTGAAGGCGCAGATAATGCTCAGCAACACCTACCACCTCTACCTCCGCCCCGGCATGGACATCATAGGCCGCGCAGGCGGTCTGCACCGCTTCAACGGCTGGGATCGTCCCATACTCACCGACAGCGGCGGCTTCCAGGTATTCTCCCTCAGCGAGCGCCGCAAGCTCACCGACGAAGGCGCCTGGTTCCGCAGCCACATCGACGGCTCAAAGCATCTGTTCACTCCGGAGAACGTAGTGGACACGCAGCGCATCATCGGCTCGGACATAATGATGGCCCTTGACGAGTGCACACCAGGCGACGCCGACTTCGACTACGCCCGTCGTTCGCTCTCGCTCACGCGCCGCTGGCTCGACCGCGGCTGGAAGCACTTCTGCGAGACGGAGCCGCACTACGGCCACAGCCAGGCGTTCTTCCCCATAGTCCAGGGTTGCACCTACCCCGAGCTGCGCCGCGAGGCCGCGCGCCATGTGGCCGACCTCGGCGCCGAGGGCAACGCCATCGGAGGCCTCGCCGTCGGTGAGCCCACGGAGGTGATGTACGAGATGATAGAGGTCGTCAACGACATCCTGCCCAAAGACCGCCCGCGCTATCTGATGGGCGTCGGTACGCCGGCCAACATTCTCGAAGCCATTGACCGCGGCGTCGACATGATGGACTGCGTGATGCCCACGCGCAACGCCCGCAACGGCATGCTCTTCACCCCCTACGGTACCATGAACATGCGCAACCGCAAGTGGGCCGACGATTTCTCGCCGCTGCAGGCCGACGGCGCCGCCGAGGTGGACCGTATCTACTCCAAGGCTTTCGTGCGCCATCTGTTCATCGCCGAGGAACTGCTTGCCATGCAGATAGCCTCCATCCACAATCTCGCCTTCTACCTCTGGCTCGTGGGAGAGGCGCGCCGCCACATCCTTGCCGGCGACTTCCCGGAGTGGAAACGCAACATGATACCCCAACTCAGCCGCCGCCTCTGACACAGCGTTCCAAAAGAAATGTTCAAAATACTCGACCGCTACATAATCCGCAAATTCCTGGGCACCTACGTATTCGCCATCATACTCCTGCTGGCGATCGTGGTGATGTTCGACGTCAACGAAAAGCTCGACGCATTCCTGAAGGCGCCGCTGCGCGCCACCCTGCTCGACTACTACGTCAACTTCCTGCCCTATTTCGCCAACCAGTTCTCGCCGCTGTTCACGTTCATCGCCGTGATATTCTTCACGTCCAAGCTCGCGGGCAACAGCGAGATCATAGCCATGCTCAGCTCGGGCATGAGCTTCGGACGCCTCATGCGGCCTTACCTCGTATCGGCCACGGTGATTGCCATCGCCACATTCACGCTGGACGCGTTCATCATCCCGCCGGCCAACGTGAAGCGCATCGAGTATTACAATACTTACGTCAAGAACAAGCGCGTGGACTACGGTTCCAACATAATGCTCATGGTCAAGCCCGGCGAGATTGCCTACATGAGCCGCTACGACAACATCACCAAGACCGGCACACGCTTCTCGCTCGAATCGTTCGACAAGGACAAGCGCCTCGTTTCGCGCCTGACGGCACAGAGCATCAAATGGGACACGCTCTACAACTGGCGCGTTAACGACTACGTGATACGCGACTTCCGCGACAACCGCGAGTACCTGACACGCGGCTTCACGCTTGACACCATCATACCTTTCGAGCCGCGCGACTTCCTAATCTCCAACAGCGACCACGAGAAGATGACGACCGCCGACCTCTCGCAGTACATCGACGGCCAGCGCCGCCGTGGCGTGGGCAACATAGCCCGCTTCGAGGTGGAGTACCACCGCCGCTTCGCCATCACGGCCGCAGCGTTCATCCTCACCGTGATAGGCATGTCGCTATCGAGCCGCAAAGTCAAAGGCGGCATGGGACTGAACATCGGCATCGGCCTGGTGCTGAGTTTCAGCTACATCCTCTTCATGACAATCACCCAGACATTCGCCCTGTCCGGCCTCACCTCTCCCCTCGTGGCAATGTGGATTCCGAACGTAGTCTTCACCATCATCGCCATCATCCTCTATCTCCGCGCCCGACGATAATTACATTTATTTCTTTGAATTTCAGAAAAAATGTCTAACTTTGCCGTAAATAATCTTTCAGAAATGATAAGCTACGGCAAATACCTCATCGGCTCATTGCATAAGCAAGGGATGCCGGCACGCATAAGATTGCAATCTGAAAGCATTTCATCTATTCTCCCTTACGATTTGACACGACCTGGGGGGGGGTAAATTACACTATTTATTCTCAGGCCTAAATTCTGCTGCTTTACTTAGCAGTCAGAATTCCTGTACATCCCGTAAACACGCGGATGCGCTTTGTCATATCATTACTTCACCAACACACATTATCATCTAAAACCATAATACAATGCTTAAAAAAGTAACTCTTGCAGCTACCTTACTGCTCACATCCCTGAGTCTTCATGCTCTGGAAATCACCCGTTACGTCAGTCCATCAGGCACAGGCGACGGCATGACCGAACAGACGCCCACTTCCGACCTTGCCGCAATGCTCGCCCTCGGAGCAAAGGTAGACGCCATCACCCTCAAAGTCAATCCGGGCTTCTATTCCCTCGGCATCCGTGACACCGGCGAAGGCGTGACCTACAGCAACGTGAAACTCGACGGCACCTGGAACAGAGAGAAAGGCTCGTCCGAAAAGGTTCGCATCAACTTTCCCGGAGTGGAATTTGTCAACAGCAGCATTGACAACGTTAGCTTCGCAGGCGGTGTCAGCATCAGCAACGGGTATCTCACGAACTGCGAGGCCGACAAACTGATGACAATCGACCTCAACAATGGCAACGCTATGCTTAATAATTGCGAGGCTAAAGGATTCCGGATTACCAACTGGGCAAACCGTTCCAATTCTCTCGCCAAACTCAACATGTGCCGCACTGCAGGCGGAGGCGGCTACGGACTGCAGGGCAAAGGTATCGGCACGCTGCTGGTCAGCAATAGCGATTTCAGCAACAACAAGGCCGGAGGAGTAAATATAGACGGATGCAGCAACGCACAATTCGAGAAATGCACTTTCAGCTTCAACTCCGGCGACGGCGCCCTGCGTCTTGTGGAATTTGACAATTCCGGCCGCGCTTTATTCTCCAAATGTGAATTCATCGGCAACGAAGTGACATCCAACCATGCCCATAATATATATGTGTACAGCAACGTGACGTTCGAGGACTGTCTCTTCTGTCATAATACCGAGAAAGACTATGACCGCAAGGGAATAGTACACCTCGTGCGCCCCGATTTCAGATTCGAGAACTGCACGTTTATCAACAACAACGGCGCGCTGGAACTTGAGCAATTTTATCCTTCGGAATATCAGATTAAGAATTGCGCTTTCTGGGGTAACGGAAGAACCAATATCTATGCCGGCGGCCGGGAAGACGTTCTGCTTGGCAACTGCGCCATGGACCACGGCACAGGCGTGCCCGAACTTGATGCGCAAAAAGGTATAATTCTCCTGACGGAAGATAACAAAGGCTTTGAATTTACCGGTACCGATGTAGAGCTACAGCCATCTTCCGTACTCATAAACAACGGCACTGCACGCTTGCCTTTTGAGAGAGACCTGCTCAACCATCCGCGCAGCGTCTTCGGTGGCACCGACATAGGCTGCACAGAGTTCGTCACCTACCCCGGTCTTTGGAAACCGGACTCCTTAACAGTAAGTACGACATCAGGCAACTACTGTCTGACAAAAGCATGCGTAGATGATGATATATACTACTGCCTGTTCCCGGAATATCGTAAAGAGAGTGGCGACTTCGAAATACAAAGTTACTTCGCAGACGTCATCTACCTCGACAAGATGCCCGTAATGCCTAAAACACATTTGGACGGCGAGCTGATTGAGCGCCACACCAATTTCAACGACGGATTTATGGTAGACGTGCTCGCCTTTGACAATGACAAGTTTTTCTGGGTACCCGTAGCCGCCGAAGTGTACGCTTCGGCCAAAGAACGCCCCACAGTCAAGATTGTCGACGGCGAAATCAAATTCGTAAAACCGCAGGCGGCTCAAAAACCGGCCTCCACGGCTCGCAAAACCGGGTCCAACGCCCGCAAAACCGGGTCGGCAGCAAATCGCACAGGCTCAAACGGTCACCGCAACGGCAAACGCCGGTAAACTTACGCCCTGCAATTATGATAAAACATGTATTCTTATCGGCACTGATTGCGGCAGCTCCATTTGCCGCCACGGCACAGCTGGTAGCTGATGTTTCGTACGACGAGGCAACACGCGAAGTGAATATCACATACACACCGGGCCATCAAGACCCTGTGCGACTGCTGATGAGTCAGGACGGAGGCAGCTGGATCGAACTGCACGACTTCACCAACGACCCCTCCGGCAGCATCTCTTGGAACATCTTTGCCGAGTGTCCCGAAGGCGTACGCAACGCCCGCTTCCGCGTGCAGGGATTCACCACCGCAGACATTTCAGCTATTCCGACAAAACCGTCGGGGCTGTATTCCATGCCGTCAGGAGTGGTGCAGGGCAATCGAGCCTACTTCCTCCAGACAAGCACAAAAAAACAATACGCCGGCGACCTGCGCAAAGGCACCGCTGCAACTGCTACCGACCGCGTGACGGTGACTGCCAACGTATATATCTATGACTTCATCTCGGAAGACTGGTTAGAATTAACAGACTTCGACAGCCAGTCTGTCCGTGTACCGCGCAAGACCCACAACGGACTGTTCCCGGCTCCGAGCATTCCGTCATATAGTATTTACGTTTCGGATGGTGGTTCGGTGAGCGTTAACGGCAGACAAGTATCGAGCGACGAACTTGACGCCATGTGCGCATCAAAGCCGGTAACGCTTCGCCCCCGATTCTCCGCTTATGCCAAAAACTACGTGGAAAAGAAAATTGACGAGTGGCAGGTCAAAGGTGAATTTGAGAAAACCTCCGACTACCGTGCCCGTATTCTCGGCGAACGTGACAACCGCATCGCTCAATACACCGAAGAAGCGCGCCAGCTGTTCATCAACAGTCAGAAACCTTCCGACCTCAGGGCTACAATGACTCTTGGGCGCTACGACTCAGACAACGAGGTGTTTCTGATTTCTACGCCTGAGTATGGCGATATGCTCGTGCCCGTACCCGTGGCAGAGGCACCCAAATTCAAAAAAGACTGGGGCAAAGTTGTGGCTTTCCCGGAATACGCCATTGAGAACGACGAACTGGCTCTCGTAGGAGTGGCATTCCGCCCCAACAAGGGTAAAGCAAAACAGACATACTACTACAAGCGGGGCAGCACGACAGAATATTCAGTACCCGAAATCGCATTCAATTTCGCACCCATTGAAATTGATGTGCCGCAAGTCGGCAAACCGCAGGACGGCGTCAACGTCAGGCGCGAAAAGGTTGTCGTAGGCAACCTCTCGGATGTCGACACAGACATTCCTGAAGGCGTCCGCACAGCCAATGACAACACATTCGCCGTAATTATATCCAACGAGAACTATCGGCGCGTTGCTCCGGTGGAATACGCCTTGAACGACGGACGCACTATGGCAGGATACATGAAACGTACTCTTGGCCTGGCAGATGACCACGTGCACCTTGTCGAAGACGCTACTCTCAACGACCTGCGCAACGAAATTGACTGGATGAAAAGCGTTGGTAAAGCATACCGCGGCGACGCAAGCTTCATTTTGTACTACGCGGGCCACGGCCTGCCCGACGACGCCAACCGCAACGGCTACCTGCTGCCTGTCGACGGATACGGCTCAAACGTCGCCACAGCCATGGCAATGAACGAGCTGGCCGATGAACTCGGCTCCATCGACTCCAAGGTAACTTTGGTGCTTCTTGACGCCTGTTTCTCCGGTGCAGTACGTTCGGGAGGCATGCTATCGTCGGAACGTGGAGTTGTCCTGAAAGTCAAGCCGCATAAAGTAAGCCGGGGTAATGTGGTGATGATTTCTGCATCGCAGGGCGACCAGACAGCCGCCAAATACGACGAGAAAAATCATGGACTCTTTACCTATTTTCTGCTGAAAAACCTCCGTGATACGAAAGGGCGCGCTACTATCGGTGAACTCGTGGACGACATCACTACAAACGTCAACCGCGTGTCCGTTGTATCCAACAACAAGGTACAGACTCCCGGTGTGTCAGCCTCACCTTCTTTCTCCGACAACTGGCGCGACATTCGAATCAGCGAACTGTCTAAACGCTGAACAAACGTCTGGCATTACGCGTTATAGAGTGAAACAACTCTCTTAAAACGCATAATCATGGACTATCAGAATTTAGCAACTCAGGCTGCCGACGTAGCCAAAGAGAAAGCCGCCCAGGCAGCCACCGCCGCAAAAGTGGCTGCTGACGCCGAAACCGAGGCAATCAAGGAAAAAGCCACAGCCAACGCCGCCACCATCAAGGAGAACGTGACGGAAAAAGCCGCCGAACTGAAGGAAAAGACGGGCGCATGCGCAGGCAAAGCCGCCGCAACCGTGAAGGAGAAAGGCTCCGAATTCTCGGATAAGGCTAAGCATGTGGCATCCAATGTCCTGGAAACCATCGCCGAGAAAGCAGCCGAATATAGCGAGAAGCTGAAAAAATAACGCATAACTCACGCTACAGATAGGCCGGAAAAACGCCAGGTTTTTCCGGCCTATTGATTATTATTGTTGTCCGGTAACAAAAAAGTCCTTACATTTGCGGCATAAAAAATCACATCATGCCGATGAAATCAATAAAGTGTCTGCCCATAATCCTGCTGGCCGCATGCTCGCTGAGCGTCAGCTCACGCACGGTAATCTCACGCACCACCCGTGAACCCGTAGCCTACGCCGGCGTGGGAATCGTAAACCGCAATCTCGGCACCGTGACAGACACTGCCGGACATTTCTCTCTGAGCGTCCCGAATGAATACCTGGACGACACGCTGCGCATCTCCTCCGTCGGCTACATTTCTAAATCGTTCGCGGTCAAAGACTTCAAAAACATTCCAGACACAATCGAACTCGACGACGACATTATCGAACTGGGGGAGGTGGTGGTAAAACCGCAGCGCATAAAACACAGGATTGCCGGACGCAAAGGCACCGGAGGATTCATTTACATCGAAGTGGAGGGGCATAAAGCCGCAGGTCAGGGACTCGCCATACCTCTGAACGTAAAAAAGAGGGCATGGCTGAAGGAGTTAGGCTTCACCGTAGTGGTGAACGACGCGACCCTTCAGCACATGAAATTCAGAGTGAACATCTACCGCAAGGGGGAAAACGGCTACGAGGCGGAGCCAATCAAGCCGCTATATTTCGACTATGACCGCAAGGATCTTGTCGACGGCACTTTCGTATTCACATTTCCCTCGGAGCTGATGCTGGACAGCGGAGACTACTACGTGGAACTTGAGTTCCTTGAAAACATCCGCAACGGGATGTTTCTGATGAAGACAAAACCCGTGACGGGCCGCACCCGCTTTCGCTACGCCAGCCAGTCCGACTGGATGACACTCCCTTTCGGCGCTCCCCTCTACATCGCCTACGACAGTGCCGAATAGCACCTTCCTCCCCACTGCGGGCGACGCCCGCAGCCCCCTCTTACCTATAAACTCTCAACTATAAACTTAATACTTTATACTTAATACTTTATACTTAATACTTTATACTTTTCTTAAGATACCTCCCCGTATAGCTCGCCTCACAGGCCGCAATCTCCTCCGGCGTACCGGCAGCCACCAGATTGCCGCCCGCTTCGCCGCCTTCCGGACCTATGTCTATGACATGATCGGCGCACTTTATGACGTCCATATTGTGCTCGATAATCACCAGCGTATGGCCGAGCGCGATAAGTCGCTCGAAAGAGTCCATCAGCACGTGTATGTCGTGGAAATGCAAGCCCGTGGTAGGCTCGTCGAAGATGAACATCGTGCGCTCGCGGCTGTCCTGCGCCAGAAAGTATGCAAGTTTCACACGCTGGTTCTCGCCGCCGCTGAGTGTGCTCGACGACTGTCCAAGGCGTATATAGCCCAGGCCCACGTCGTGCAGCGGCTGGAGGCGGCGCACTATCCGCTGCGCCGATGTGCTCTTGTCCTCGCCGAAGAACTCGATGGCGCCGTCCACCGTCATGTCGAGGACGTCGGAGATATTCTTTCCGCGATATTCCACCTCCAGCACATCGCGCTTGAAGCGCTTGCCGTGGCACTCCTCGCACACGATGCTCACGTCGGCCAGGAACTGCATCTCGATGGTGATTATGCCCTCGCCCTTGCACTCCTCGCAGCGGCCGCCCTCGGTGTTGAACGAGAACGTGGCCGCCGTGTATCCCATCTGCCGCGAGAGGGGCTGCTCGGCGAATAGCTGACGAATCTCGTCGTAGGCCTTGAGATATGTGGCCGGATTGGACCGCGTGCTGCGCCCTATGGGATTCTGATCCACGAACTCGATGTGCCCGATGCGGTCCACGTCGCCGGCAAGCTCGCGGAACGAACCTGGAGCATCGCCACTCAGCCCGAGGCGCCGCGAGATAGCACGGTAAAGGATGTCGCGCACGAGCGTCGACTTGCCCGAGCCGCTTACGCCGGTGACTACGGTCATCACGCCAAGCGGGAAACGCACGTCTATGTCCTTGAGGTTGTGCTCCCTGGCTCCGCGTATCTCGATGTAGGAGGATGAACGGCGGCGCGACTTCGGCACGGGGATGGACATCTCGCCGCCGAGGTATTTGCCGGTATAGCTGCGGGACGCCGACATCACGCCCTCCACCGGTCCGGCATACACTATCTCGCCGCCGTGGGTGCCGGCGTCGGGACCCACGTCTATCAAATAGTCGGCGGCACGCATTATCTCCTCGTCGTGCTCCACCACGGCTACCGTGTTGCCCAGGCCCTGGAGCTTGCGCAGCACGGCTATCAGTCGGTCGGTGTCGCGCGGATGCAGACCTATCGACGGTTCGTCGAGGATGTACAGCGAGCCTACGAGGCTGCTGCCCAGCGACGTTGCGAGATTGATGCGCTGGCTCTCGCCGCCGCTGAGGGTGTTGCTGAGGCGGTCGAGGGTCAGGTAGCCCAGTCCCACCTCGCAGAGAAATGTCAGGCGGCTGCGTATCTCCACGAGCAGCCTCTCGGCTATGCGGGCGTCCGTGTCGCCAAGCTCGAGATTGTCGAACCATGCCGAGAGACGGTCTACAGGCATGCTCACGAGCTGCGTGATGGTGGCGTCGCCCACCTTTACGTAGGCCGCCTCCTTGCGCAGACGCGTGCCGCCGCATTCGGGGCACACGGTGCGGCCGCGGTAGCGCGCCAGCAGCACGCGGTACTGCACCTTCTGCCGGCGCGACTCCACCCAGTCGAAGAACTTGCGGATGTCGACCCACAGCGTGGCGCGCTCGGCGTCGGTAAGGTCGGCGTACGGACGATGGATGGGAAAGCCGTGGTGCGAACGGATGAAGTTGCGCTTCCACTCGCCCATGGTCTCGCCGCGCCAGCAGGCCACGGCGTCCTCGAAGACCGACAGCGCCGTATTCGGCACCACAAGATGTTCGTCAATGCCGAGGGTCATGCCGAAGCCCTCGCACACGGGGCAGGCGCCGTAAGGGTTGTTGAAATTGAACATCGCGTCGGAAGGCTCCGGAAACACGATGCCGTCGGCCTCGAAGCGACGGCTGAATTCCATCGTTCGCAGCCCTTCCTCTGCCCACACCATGAGCATGGCCGTGTCGTGGCCCTCGAAGAAGGCGGTCTCCACGCTCTCGGCCAGGCGCGACACCTCGTCGCCAGCGGCTGCCGTTGCCAGGCGGTCGATCAGCAGCAGCGGCTGCACTTTCTTGCCCTTATCACGCGGAGAGGGCGCTGACAGGTAGTCCTCGATGCTTACGAATGTGCCGTCGGGCATCACCAGGCGCGAGTAGCCTTCTTTCAGGTATATCCCGAGCTGCGAGGCCATGTCGCGGCCCTCGGGCAGCACTATCGGCGCGGCCACGGCTATGCGGGTGCCTTCGGGATAGGCAGCCGCAGCCTCCACAACGTCCTTGACGGTGTGCTTGCGCACCTGCGTGTTGCTGACGGGCGAATAGGTCCGGCCTATGCGGGCGAAAAGCATGCGCAGATAGTCGTATATCTCCGTTGTCGTGCCCACGGTGCTGCGCGGATTGCGTGTGCTCACCTTCTGCTCGATGGCGATGGCGGGCGGCAGACCGCGTATAAAGTCGCACTCGGGCTTATTGATTTTGCCGAGGAACTGGCGCGCGTAGGCCGAGAGGCTCTCGACATAGCGCCTGCGGCCTTCGGCATACAGGGTGTCGAAAGCCAGCGACGATTTGCCGGAGCCGCTGAGGCCGGTTATGACTATGAATTTGTTGCGTGGCAGCTCCACGTCCACATTCTTGAGATTGTTGACGCGGGCGTGCCTTACTATGATGTTGTTTTCGGACATTCTTTGCGATTTTCGGACTGCAAAGGTACGAAAAATCCGCCGCATACGGAGTATGCAGCGGAATATTTGTTATGGATTCAGTCGTCGAATTCCACGAAGTCGCCCACGATGGTATAGGTGACCTCGTCGGGGTTCTCCAATATCAGTCCCACGTCGTAGCCTCGCCCATCGCGGTCTATCTCGTCCACATAGCCCGCGAGGTTGTTGTCCTTGAGATGCTGATATGCCTTGTGGGGAAGCAGCGCCTTCACGAGTTCCTCGGGCAGCACGGTTGCGCCGGGAGCCTTTATGCTCTCAAAGCGGCCGCGGCCGTTGAACTCTATCTCCACGCCGTTCACCAGACGCACGTCATACTCCGTGCGCAGGAAGTTTTTCTCTATACTGGCTATCTTTGCATCGGGATAATGCTTTTTGATGAATTCCTTGGCCTCCTTCGGCAGCGTGCTCTCCGGCTCCGAACCGGCCACAGCGATGCCCGGACCGCCCTGCGGCAATACCTGTGCGGCGGCCGACAGCGATGCGACGGCTATCAGTGCAACGAGTGCTAATCTTAAAATCTTCATAATTCAATTTGTTTGATGATATAGAATTAACAAATCCCGCACACAATAGTTGAAGTTAAGTGGCAAGTCTCGCCCCTTTTTGCTAATTTTGCCGTATGGAAACACAATTCAACCCCATGCAAACCGTGAAACGCCGCTTCTTCGCCATGCGCAACGGCGTAATCGCCGACACTCTGCGCCGTGCCGGAAGCCCGTTCTCGATAATATTCGGACTCAACCTTCCTCAGATTGTAGAAATAGCCGCGGAAGTACCGGCCGAGGACGCCCCGGCCCTGGCCGAAGCCCTGTGGCAGAACCGCACCACGCGCGAGAGCATGCTGGCAGCCCCAATGCTCATGCGGCGCGACGCCACCGACGAATCCGCCGCCGAACGCCTCCTGCGCGAATCGCCCTGCGCCGAAGTCTCCGACGTACTCTGCCACCGCCTCCTGCGCCACCTGCCCTTCGCCGCCGACCTCGCCCGCCGGCTCGCCGACGACCCCGACCCCATGGTACGCTACGGCGCCCTCCGCCTGATGTTCAACCTCGTAGCCCTCCACCCCGCCGAAGCCGCCGAAATGGCCCGCGCCGAGCAGCTCCGCCAATGCCCGCAGACACTCCCCATCGCCTCCGCCCTCCTCGACGAAGCCACCTGGCTTCTGGAAGACACCAAATAATTATTAGCTTGTAGGGATGCACGCTCGTGCATCCGCATTATCATTCAGGCCATTAGCCGCCTCGCAGCGGCAGCGGCCTCCGGCCGCTGCTCCCTCTTACCTATAAACTATAAACTATAAACTATTAGCAATCAGCACCGCCAGAATCAGCAGCGGAGCCACCCAGCGCACCACGAAAACCACAACGCCGGCCAGCCGATGCCCCTCCGGGTCATAATTCGCCAACTCCCCGCGCAGCAGACCCGGCTTGCGCCATCCCATAAACACACAGAGGAATATCGACGCCAGCGGCAGCATCACATTGGTAGCCACCGTGTCAAGGAAATCAAAAATGCACAGGCCGCCGATGCGTATCCCATCCAGCACACCGAAACTCAGCGCACTGGCTGCACTCAGCACGAACAGCGGAAGCAGCACGATAAGGCACGCCGCACGCCTGCCGCGGCGGAAACGGTTCTGCACAAAGCTCACACTCACCTCCGCTATGCTTACGGTGCTGGTAAGAGCCGCCACAAGGAGCAGAAAGAAGAACAGCGACGACCATACCCTCGTGGCGGGCATCTGCGCGAATACCTCGGGCAGCGTGACGAACACGAGCGCCGTGCCCTCTATATCGGCGTTCTGCAGGCCGAAACTCATGACGGCGGGGAAGATGATGACACCCATCAGCACGGCCGCCATCATGTCGAGCAGCGACACCGTCACCGCCGTACGGCTCAGAGGCGTCTCCTTCGGGTAATAGGCCGCGTACGTGACGAGTATGCCCATGCCGAGGCTCAGCGAGAAGAAGGCCTGACCGAGCGCGTTGACTACCACGGCCGGACTCAGTTTCGAGAAGTCGGGACTCAGAAAATAACGCAGACCGTCGGCCGCGCCGGGCAGCGACAGCGACACGCAGCAGAACACCAGCAGCACCACGAACAGCAGAGGCATCAGCACATTGCTCAGCCTCTCGATGCCCTTGCGCACACCTAACAGAAGCACGGCGAGGTTGAGGATTATAAGAACATAAGTATTGAGCAACGGACCGGCCGTACCGCACACATACTCCTGCATCTTGCCCACGAAGAAGCCGTCGAGCTGACCGTCGCCTGCCGGCACGCCGCTGTAGAGCGCGCCGGACGCACTGTTTACGAAATACTCAAGCGTCCATCCGGCCACCACCATGTAGAAACTCAGGATGATGTAGGAAGCCAGCACGGGCAGCGCTCCCGCAAGCCACCACAGCGACTTGGGGGCATACTTCCGGTAAGCGCCCACAGCATCGGTAGCACCGCCGCGACCGAGCGAGAACTCGGCAAGCATCACGGGAATGCCGAGAATGAATACACACAAAATGTACACAAGGAGGAATGCGCCGCCCCCGTTGGCCTGAGCCTCTGCCGGAAAGCGCCACACGTTTCCAAGACCGATTGCGCTGCCCACTGTGGCGGCAATCAGACCTATACGACTGCTGAATTTGGCTTTCTCTGCCATAGGTAATTATAATTTTCTGGCAAAATTACTGATTTTTTGCCTATCCGGCTATTTTTTGCACAAAAAAGCTATAAATTTGCAGAATGAAAGACGCATTGGAAAAAGAACTCGAAGCTCTTGACCGCCGCATTGCGCAGGCTCCCTCCGCCGAGATGTATCTGCACCGAGGCCGGCTGCTGTGGCGCATGCAGCGCCACGCCGCAGCCATGGCCGACTACGAGCGCGCAGCCGCAGGCGAGGGCGAGGCAGCCCGCGAGGCAGCCGTAGCCCTTCAGCTGGCGCGCGACGTAATGGATTTCTTCAACAAAGACTTATACAACCCATGAGCCTACCTGCCGTAAGTATCATAATGCCGGTCTATCGCGCCGAGGCATTCCTCGACGCGAGCGTTGGCTCCGTGCTCGCGCAGACCTGTCCCGACTGGGAGCTTATATGCTTCAACGACGCGTCGCCCGACGGCAGCCTCGACGTCCTGAAGCGCCTCCAGCAGCGCTCCGCCGGACGCATGCACATCATCGACTCGCCCGTCAACGTCCGCCAGGGCGGCGGCCGCAACCGCGCCCTCCGCACCGCCCGCGGCCGCTACGTCATGTTTCTCGACGCCGACGACGCCCTCGCCCCCGAGGCCGTGGAGTGCTGCCTGCGCGAAGCCGCCCGGGGCGCCGACATGGTGGTGTTCGACTACGCCGAATGCTCCGGCGACAGCCGCACACGCCGCTGCCAGCTCGGCGACGATGCCGCCGCCCTGAAGGGCGACGACCTGCGCCGACGCATCCTCTCGCGCACCACGCCGGTATGGTCGGCGATGTACGACGCCCGGCTCATAACCGCGCAGGACCTCTATTTCCCCGAGAAAGTGTTCTACGAGGACAACGCCGTAGCCATGGCTATACAGCTCTCCGCCCGCCACCCGGTGAAAATCAACCGTACCCTATACCTCTACCGCTGCGACAACGTGTCCGTCACGCGTTCCACCGACAACTACCGCTTCTTCGACCGCCTCGCCTCGGCCCGTATCCTGCTCGGCCACCTCAAGCGTCTGGGCATCTACGGGCGCTACCCCGCCGAGATAGACTTCCTCTTCGTCAACCTATACTACACGCACACCATCTTCGGCTGCGTCTACCGCTTCTCCCGTGTCCCCATGCTGCGCCACCGCTACGTGCGCCGCACCATCACCCGCTACGTTCCCGACTTCCGCCACAACCCCCTCTACCGTGCCCAGCCACTCCGCCTCCGCCTCAAAATCGCCCTCCACGCCCGCTTCCCCCGCCTCCTCCACGCCCTCTCCCGCGCCAAACGCCGCCTCCTTACCGCTGTTGCACATTAGCCGGACATGTATCGCTGACTGATACAGGTGGTGTATAAATTTGCGGCGTAAAACTCAATGTACCATGAACCAACTGCAAAAATACACCTGGCTGATAGATACCATACGCCGTGCCGGAAAGATTTCCCACAAAGACTTGTCCGACAGATGGGAACGTAACAAAGACCTGAGCGACTGCAAGCCTCTGCACCGTGCTACGTTCAACCGCTGGCGCGATGCTGTCTTTGAACAGTTTGGCATCATCATCGACTGTCAGAAGGCCGGCGGCTACCTCTATTATATAGCCAATCCCGAAGATATTGAAGAGGATAAGCTGAAGAAGTGGATGCTCGATTCCTTTGCCGTAGGCAATCTTATCGGTGAAAATCTCTCGCTGAAAGGTCGTGTTTTAGTTGACGAGATACCATCAGGGCGCAAACATCTGACTGTTCTGCTTGAAGCCATGAAGGGAAACAGAGTTGTCAGCATCACCTACCGTCCTTTCAAAAAATCGCACGGATATACTTTCCCGATTGAACCGTATTGCATAAAGCTGTTCGACAACCGCTGGTATGTGCTTGCGCATAACAATCATGATGAAATCAAAATCTACGGTCTTGACAGATTTGAGAATGTCGAGATTACAGATGAGTCTTTTATGCTGCCAAATGGCTTTGACGCCGAGGAATATTTTGCCACTGCCTACGGAATTGTTATCGGTTGTGATGTCAAGCCGGAGCGTATCGTAATACGTGCAAATGAGAATCATAAGCATTACCTTAAGTCGCTGCCTCTGCACCACAGCCAGCGTATGATAGAGGACTGTGGCGAATATGCCGATTTTGAATTGTACCTGGCGCCGACCTACGACTTTGTCATGAAGCTGCTTCAGGTCGGCTCTATGGTGGAAGTCTTGAGCCCCGCTACCCTCCGCAGGACGATGAAAGGATGGATTTCAGACATGTACGAACTCTATAAAAACGACTGACCATGCAGGACTTTGTTGCAATAGATTTTGAAACAGCCAACGGGCGCCGGTCAAGCGTATGCAGCGTTGGCATTGTAGTGGTGCGGGGCGGTAAGATTGTCGATAAATTCTACTCTCTCATTCAACCCGTCCCCAATTATTATACCTGCTGGACAACCGAAGTTCACGGCCTCACTCGCCGGGATACTGACGGACAGCCTTCTTTCCCTGAAGTATGGGCGCAAATCGAGCCGCTGATAAAAGGTCTTCCGCTTGTCGCCCATAACCGGCCTTTTGATGAAAGCTGTCTGAAAGCCGCCTTTGCCGAGTACGGCATGACATATCCAGATTATGAGTTCCACTGCACGCTCGCCGCATCGCGTCATTGCCTCAACATTCCTACACATCAGCTGCATATCTCGGCAGCCGCGTGTGGCTTCGATATGCGGAACCACCATCACGCGCTCTGTGACGCCGAGGCATGTGCCGCCATCGCCCTAAAACTTCTATAGAGGACGCCAGATAAAAACAACGTAGACATCGCACGCTCAATTAATTACCCGCCGCATGGCGGGTAGCACGGCCACCCTCTTACCTATCCCCTATAAACTCTACACTGAAGAGCAAGTCCTCGAAGAGGACGCGTCCGTTGTTAACACCATGATAAGCAGCGTTTTACGCTGCGTTCGTGGGGGGGGATCTCTCAAAGGTGGCAAGCTCGGCGAGCTTGCGTCCGTGCGCCCCAGACCGCCCGTCTCTTACCTATCCCCTATAAACTATCGACTAAGAAGATCGGAAGAGCGCGGGACGCGCGAATCCATGATTAACCACGTGTGGAGCGCAGCGAAACGCGTGGCTTATAATCCCGCACTGTTTGGAGCCCCGGAGGGGCGGGCCACTCCCAACTGCGGCCGCAGCCCCCCTCCCTCTTACCTCTATAAACTCTAAACTATAAACTCTATAAAACTGTCACCAAAAATGAGACAGCATGACAATACCTTTGCAGTGTAAACTTAAACACCAAAACATATGTCACTCTTTAAAGTAACAACAAAACGCCCCATCCTCAGTGGAGGCAAACGACTCGAAGCCGGCATGACAGCCGAAGTGGCCTACAATAGCCTCACTCTTCCTCTTGCAAACTCAACTGTAAAATCTGAAATCCGGCGTCAATTCAAAATGAAATACAATGTGGATCTCCCCGCCGGCTACCTGAACGTCAATGAACTTAAAGTAGAGAAGCTTTAGAAAAACGCAGCCTGAAAATATGTTGTGAAACATATCCTTTGTCTCGGAAACAGTTTGTAACTTTGCGATTAAAGAACAACTATAATCACAAAACACAAGAAGACAAAGATATACACATAACGATTTGCATTAACTTGCAATGACCGTATCTCGATTCGGTTAAATCTGGTAAATCTAACTGATGGGTCGAAAGAATAGGTCAAAGCCTGCTTGGTGCGTCCTCTCACGAGGGCACAGGCTGCTTTCTCTCATTCTTGACCCAAAGGCAATACCAGAGCCTAACCGAAGAGAATAGAAAAAGAGTGTTGTGTCCTCTTTTCGATACAACCGGAGAAAGCTGAAGACCGACAGACGGAGGCGCAAAACCAATCTAATTACCATGGCAAATTACTATTGTGAGTATTGTGGGCGTAAGGCCTCTTCAATACGGTCGTTGAATATGGGAACCTGTCCGCGTCATCCCCTCGGCTCGTACAAAGGACCTCATAAGCTGTATGAAGGGCCCGAGGCCGCACGTTACGTATGTGAATATTGCGGGCGTGAATCCTCAAGCATTTCCTCTCTGACAGCCGCACCTTGTCACAGGCATCCCGATGGTGCATACAAAGGAAATCATAAGCCCTTCGAAGGAGGACTTAAATCACGATATACTTGTAAATATTGCGGACGTGATTCTTCAAGTATTTCTTCTCTGACATCCGCCCCTTGTCCGAAGCATCCGCTTGGTTCATTCAAGGGCAAACATTCTCCGGCAAAATGAATAAGACATCCATCTCCGACCTACCCTTCAACGAAAACATCAACGACTTTGGAACAGAGCGATACGTAAATGGATTGATAAAATTCATTGAAAACTCCTCTGCGCCGATTACAATTGCTCTTCAAGGCGAATGGGGCAGCGGGAAGACCTCCCTTATGACGAGGTTGGAGCGTGCGCTGTGCTCAGCTACGAACGCACAATTTATCGGAATAGAGATCAACACATGGGAATATTCCATGATGTCTTCCCCTGAGGCAACCGTATATAAAATACTGGCACAGTTGGTACGGGAACTAACCAAAAATGATCCGGACTCCAAAAAGATATTCAATAAATTTTTGCGTGGGGCAGGCAAATTCCTGTACAGGGGCGCAAGAGAAGGTCTGAAGACCATTAGGGGGATTGGCGACTTCCTGGGAGTCTTATTGGAAGCTATGAATGTTCCGACGCAACTGCCGGACGGCTCGGAGTCCGATGGCACGGCTTCTCTTTCCGAGCTTAGGAAAGCTCTGTCAGAAGCTGTGCAGAAATCCATCACCAATACAAACAAGCGCGGAGTAATCATCTTTGTCGATGACCTTGACCGTCTCAATCCACCTGTAGCAGTCGAAATTCTTGAACTTCTCAAGAATATCTTCACCCTGGACAACTGCATTTTCGTTCTTGCAATCGACTATGATGTTGTCGTAAAGGGTCTGAAACCTAAATTCGGAGAATTGACAGAGAAAAACGAGCGCGAATTCCGTTCGTTCTTCGACAAAATCATTCAGGTGCCCTTCTCTTTGCCCGTCAACAATTACAGACCGATGGATTTTATGTTAAAGTCGCTCATGGATATAGGTTATATCCGACCTGACGACTTGTCTAATCCGGAGGTGCACACTCTGTTTTCTACCGTAGTGGAAGCGTCCGTCGGCAAGAATCCTCGCTCCATAAAGAGGCTGATAAACACCCTGTCGCTTATTGGCTGTATTGAGCAAAGCGGCTGTGAGACATACGGACAGGACTCCGACAGAATGAAGGAAGACAAACTGCTGAATCTGATTATAGTTTCAATCCAGATAAGCTATCCTAAAATCTACCGCATGCTTTCCCTGAATCCGGATTTCACAGGATGGAACGACGAAACAGCCCGGAAATGGGGCATCAGACTGGATAACGGCCACACTGACGAAGAGTCCGACATACAGTGGATGGATGTACTCAAGGCAGCATGTATGCAGGACTCCTATCTGGAGCAGCATCTTGCTGATATTACCCAGCTGTTGAACCTGATAATCGACGTTTACCGCGGAATGGACAATACGGAGCAGCAGCTTGGCCAAAAGATGAAGGAAATAATGGACAAGTCTTCTGTTACCGGTATCAATGCCGACTTCAAGGCTGAAACCATCGACAAGAGGGGCCTTATTCAAAAGCTTAATAAAAACGTGGCTGATAGAATCCGCGAAAAAAGACCCGACGTAAATATTTGGAAACTTAAAAAAATCACGGCCGACGGATGCAACGGAGGTATCAAATTCCGTGTGGACGAAAATACGTATCCCGATATTGCCTTCTCTCTCGTCAATTCCGAGAACAGAATCTCGCTGAGATTATGGCTCGATCTGAATGTCAAAAGGCCGGAACGCCTCATAGACAAATCTTTCGATGAGCTGCTAAAGGAACCGCTGATAGCTGACAACATCCGTCGTCTCGACGAAGTCCTCGCCCCGCTGCTGCAAAACAGTGGCTTCTTCAAAGGCCGCATCTATGACAGCAATGCCTCTTATTTCCCGAGCTATACCGAGGAGCTGCGGCATATCCACAACAACGGCGCCATGCCCGCCGACATCACCAACAATCCGCATTTTTGGATCGACCTTGATAAGCCTTCGCGTTTCGAGGACGATGACATCGTTGATACAATCGCCCGTGTGCTTATCGCCAACTACGATTTCCGCAAGGCCATGATAGATTTAGAGGCTGTTTAAATAACATGGGACCAAAAATCAATGACTGGTTGAAAGATGCCTTGGTCGGACGGATTAATGAAATAATTCCGTATGCCGCGGCCGGCACCGACTGGGTGCATATGCCCGATTATGCAGGCACGAAAAAAGGTACATGGCAGAGCTGTCGCTACATTCAGATATATGACGGCAAAAGTGCGACCGGAGGCTCGATTCATTATGAATATCTGGGCGCCCATGCCTGTTTGCACCTCGAAGGCGTATATGCCGGAAAGGCTCATATACGTCAGTCGCGCGAACTGAAACGCCGTAGCCGTGAATATGACGATTTGGAGTGGCTCGCCCCGGATAAAGGTTGCATCAGCTGCATCATCAGGGAGGAAGTGACTGATGTCAACGACCTTATTCGTAAATTTCGTCGTCTGGTCGACGTCTTTGACGACAATCTGAAGGAACTTTATGGCAAAGACTGCTCAGTATTCCGTGAACTACAAGGCAATTATATCTTACCGGAAAATCCCGAACTACCCGAAACGTCAGACAACGAGGTCGCCATTCATAGCCTCGGCATAGCCGGCCTCTTCGATTTACCACTGTCCATCCCTGACTATCAGCGTATTTATTGCTGGGGAAACAGACATATAGAATCCCTTTGGGACAGCCTCTCCACGATAAGCGGCAACGCTCCGTACCATCTCGGAACAATCATTTTGCAGAACCGCGGAGGGAGGTACGAGATTGTGGACGGACAGCAACGCCTCGTCACCTTGTCTCTGATTCTGTGGGGGCTTGGATATAAGGGAAATATTCCGTTATTGAATGAAAGATTCAGAAACAGCGATGCCGTAAGGCACGTTAAGAATGCCAAGGCTGTCCTAGCCTCCCTCCTGAGGACGTTGAGAAACAATGATTTGCTCGATGTAATTATTTCTTCACTGCAATTTTCCGTCATTATAGTCAACGGCGACAATCTCGATCTCGGATATACGTTTTTCTCAAATCAGAACTCCAGGGGCGTAAAGCTTTCCGACTATGATCTTCTGAAAGCTCATCACCTCCGGTACATCACGTCGGAGCCGCAGGCCATACACCTGGCAAACAGCTGGATAAAGCTCACCCGAAAGGAAGACGGCGGAAGCATGCCCGTGGAGTGCTCTCTCGGGAGACATGTCTACCGGCTAAGGAAACTCCTGCGCAAGGTTGATTTCAACGAATACGGCCACTATGTGCGCGACGAATTTCGGTCGGCTCCGCTAATGGCCGACGTACCGCCGTTCGGCGAAAAATTCGACTTCTTCGAACCAATTCAGGGGGGCTCGCACTTCTTTGCCTTTGTCGCTCACTTCAACGACAGATACAGGTCTTTTGCAGCGTTGCCGCAGGTTGAGATGCTGAGAGCCGGATTTGGCCGTCGCCATAAGGCCTACAGCTCTATAGCCGAGACGATACTGTTTGCCTATTACCTCAGATTCGGCACTCCTTATCTTTCCGAAGCCCTGTTCTGCATTATGTCAAAACTTGCCGAACACCGCTACAGGAATGTGAGAGCCCTGGAAACACAGGTTCAGCGATATGCTACTGAATCGAATCTGGTTCAGTTCATTCAGTTTTCCACTTCTCCCACCTTTTTCCTTGCCTCGGCTCTTGCCTCTGTCAGAACGGGTATAATGGATTATGAAATTAACGACGGCATTCGCTGGGATTTCTACAGAAAATTGTGCGGAATGTTCGCGTCTTTCGACGACGTGACAGTTGCCGATATAGCAAAACGGATTGAGAATGAATACTGATAGCTTCAGCTCAGCAAGGTTGACTCCGGAAATAATTGTAAAGAATGGCGGCAACGGCATAAGGTTCGTCGTACCGCTGTATCAGAGGCTCTTTGCCTGGTCCAAAGAAGAGGTCAGGCAACTGCTTGATGATCTCCGGTTTCACTTTGAAAAATGGCCTGATGCCGAACCGGCCGACATTCATTTCCCATATTATCTCGGAGTAGTCACGACAGTACCCGACAAGGGCCGTTACTGCCTCGTGGACGGACAGCAGCGATGCACCGTGCTTATGATTATGGCAAGTGTTTTCAGCGCGGTTTCATCTGATTGGAAAGCGTTTTTTGAGAATGGAAACCGACTTGAGCTCTTTGCACGCGAAGACGATGCAAGATTTCTGAAAGGCCTCGCCTCCGGCATCACTCATGGCCGATACAGGAATGTTCTCATGGCCGAGGCTTACGACACGATTGTCGGGTTTATGTCTGAAATGGATTTGGACCGGCAAAAACTGTTTGCTGAAAGATGCTTTTACGGAATCACACTCTTCAACTCGGTACTCCCCCATGAGTATCTGTCGGAACCGTCCTCGCTGAACAGATATTTTGAAGTCATGAATTCGGCCGGTGTCAATCTGGAGCAACACGAGATATTGAAAGTTTCTCTGCCCAAGGAGCAAAAGGAGCAAACAAATTTGCTTCGGATATGGAACCTCTGCTCCGATTTTTCCACACCCCTTATCGGCAAAAAAGAAAATATCGGACTTGAGGCTTATTCGGAAAGCTATGTGAAGCTGCTATCTCAATCAACGGGTCAGGCTGTCGATACCATAATGCGGGATAATAACTGCGGCTGTCGGGAAGAGGACGATTCGCAAGCTCCGACTATTGCCGAGATAGATATTGAACCGCAGGAATTTGACAATCCGTTCGCAGGAAATAACGAGCGAAGCGTTCTCACCTTCCCTGAATTTCTTCTCCTGACGCTTGACATCTATAAAAAGCTCGATGGCGAGTGGTCCTTTTACAGGACAGACAAGCTGAACGAACGTTTCAGGGAGTATCTTCTGCCCGAGGAAGTTCCGGGATTCTATGACCTGATGCTGAAATTGCGTATAGCGCTTGACCTCTATGTTATTCGCCGCAAAATCGACGGTCAGGACAGTGAGTATAGCCTTACCTACCGCGAGAAGGATAAGAATATCGAGCACGATTGCCTTGAACAATACGAGGCAATGTTGTCAGTGTCAACACCGTATCATAAATGGCTTAAAGCGTTGCTTGAACACGTGCTTGACCCGGACGCCGACAAAACCGCAGGCGGCATCCTGTCCGCATTGAAGATCTGGGACAATCAGGAACATCCCTATCCGCAATCGGCTTCCGATTTGGTTTACGGTACCGTCGACCGATATTGGTTCTGGAGACTGGACTATTATCTTTGGGAACAGGTCGTAAGGCCCGGGGAAGAAGATGACGACGTGGAAATATATAGTCGGATTAAGCCATACCGCCGGGCCATTGCGGACTACGCTTTCCGTGCCAACAGGTCCATCGAGCACCTGCATCCTCAGAACGAAGCCAACAATGAATCGTGGGATAGGCCGGATATAGATTCTTTCGGCAATCTTGCCATGATTTCACAAAGCTTCAATTCTCAGCAGAGCAATGAAGATGTGCATGTAAAATTCTCACGAATAGAATCTCAGGCACGCAGCAAGACCCTGCAAAGCATAAAATTGCTGAGAATGTACCTTTCTGTCAAAGGCAATCCGGACGGCTGGACTCCCGAAGCCGCCAAAAGGCATGAAGAGGAAATGATGAAAATCCTCCACGACTCATATCCCCACCTCACCGCTGCTGCACGTTAGCCTGATGCACGCGGGTGATGAGGTTGGTGATGTAGACGGTGAATACCGGGAACATCATCGTGCCGAGAGCCGCCACCAGCACGGTCAGCACTTTGCCAACGGCCGTGGACGCCACGATGTTGCAGCCCACAGTGGTGCAGTTCATCAGCGCCCACCACAGAGCGTCCCAGTAGTCATGAACCATCGGATTCGGTCCGTGCTCGAAAACGTAGAAGATAAGACTTGAGAAATACACTCCCGAAGCCAGCGTAGCCAGGTAGGTGACGAACATACTGGTGGCGCGGTTCGACGTGCACCACCCCACCACGAGCGCCAGCGCGTAGCCGCCGCGTATCAGCGGCACGAACCGCAGCACATAGGCGGCTATCGGCCCCACCGACACGTCGAAATGATGCAGCAGCGGCAAGTAAGGAATGGATATCAGAAAGAAAAGAATATTCGTGAAGAAAAACCGCAGCTTGTGCGGCGAACGTAGCATCTGTGCTAAGAAGTCAGCGATGAACAGCATGCACACCCAGAACTCGAATTTCAGGAAGCGGGGCTCATGGCTGTACTGTATGTTCTGAAAAGTATCCATCGAGATGGATATGATCAGCAACAGCGACAATACCACCACAGCCATGTGCAGCAGGCTTACGGTGTCGCGTACGAGGTCATGTAGCCCTCTCTTGTCCGGTGATGTATTTTGCACGGTAGACATAATGCGATGTTTCAGAACTTATATTTTCAACAAGCATAAGGCCCGCTTTGTTTTCAGGATAATTATGCTTATTTTTGCAGAGAAGTGAAATATAATGCCATGACTGACATCAGGAAATACAAATACGACGTATTCATCAGCTATTCAAGCACCGACCGCAAAGTGGCCGAGGGCGTCTGCGGCTATCTGGAATCCGACAAACTGCGCTGTTTTATAGACTACCGCGACATACCGCACGGAGCATGGTGGGCGCGCGTTCTGCCTGATGCAATACGCAACAGCGCCGTCATGGTGGCTATTTTCTCTCAGAACTACAACAATTCCGTACAGGTGGACCGCGAACTGAGCATAGCCGACAAATCGCGGATGCCGATCCTGCCCTTCCGACTGTCCGACACGCCATTCGAGGCCTCGAAATCATATTATTTTGAATCGCTCAACTGGATAGACGCCTTTCCTGAGCCCGAAAAAGTGTTCGGCGCCCTGCTTGACGATGTCTGCAATATTCTCCGGGACAGCAGCACATTCGAGAAAAGGCCGAGACAGCTGCCACCCATGCAACTGACGCCCGAGGCTTGCGAAATAATCGCTTTCGGCGACGAAGCCGACGAGCTCTACGGCAACGACCTTGAGGACGGCATGGACGCGCTGCGCCACATGGAGTACGGCGACGCGATGAGCTTTCTTCTGGAGCCGGCCCTCGTCGGCTACGGCGATGCCCGTTCGCATCTGCGCTGGCTGCTCAAGGCCAGCTTCATACGCCTCGCCTCGGAATCGTTCTGGCGGCGTGTGCGTCAGGCTGCCGACGAGGAGGACAACGCCTTCGCCCAGTGCATGATGTCGCGCTACCACGGATTCATCGACATAGACCACAACCTTGCCTACGAGTATGCGGCGCGTTCTGCGAGACAGGGCAACATGTTCGGACGCATGGAACTTGCCATGCTATACAGCTTCGGCGCGGGAGTGGAACGCGATCCGGACCGCTTTCTTGAGGAAGCCACGCTCCTCGCGCGCAAAAAATTCGCGCCGGCCATGTGGTTCCTTGCAAGAGAATACATCTACGGCTTCAGCATACGCAAGAATCCGCGCCGCGGACTGCGGCTCCTGGAGGAAGGAACGGAACTGGGCCATCCGGAGTGCATGTGCGAACTGGGCGTGCAGCTGACGCGCGGCGACATCTGCACCCGCGACATCTCCCGTGGCCTCAGACTAATAGAAGACGCTATGGCAGCCGGATATCCTTCGGCGTTGAATGCGCTCGCCAAATATTATATAGACTCTTCCGACACTCCCGAAAAAGGCTTCCGCTACATCGACGAAGGCATTGACGAGGACCACAACAACCCGGAATGTATCAGCACGCTTGCCAACAGCTACGAGCGCCGCTACCGCAACGGCGAGAACATCGACCCGGCTCTCGTGCAGAAATGGCGCATGCGTGCCGCCGAACTCGGCGACCGCAACGCCATAGACAAAGTAGCGGAAGGCCTGCTCGCCGAAGGCAACTACGCCGAGGCGTGGGCGTGGGCCGAACGCAGCGCCCTGCTCGGCGGCAACAGCGGTGAGTATCTGCTCGGACGCATGTGCCTTGACGGCAACGCACCCGACGGCCACACACGGCAGGAAGGCATCGAACATCTGAAAAACGCACTCTTCTTCGGAGGTGCAGGTTCGGCCCGGAGCGCACTACTGCTGTACCGCCTGTACGCACCGGACGACTTCACCCGCGGCTTCCCCGATGGCGACGCCGGCGACATCCGGCCCGTCAGCGCGGAGGGCATAGAAAAAGACGAACAGCAGGCCCTCGCCGCACTGAAACGCGGCGCCCGCTACGGCGACCCCGACTGCTGCTACATATACGGCTGCGCCCTTACCGACACCTCACGCCCCTACTCCAATGAGATCGAAGGCGTATCATGCCTGAAAGAAGCCCTCTCCAAGCAGAAATATGCCGCAGCTCTCCGCCTTGCCGAGCTGTACCGCCACGGCATAGGCGTACTCCCCGACGCCACCAAAGCCGACGAGTACATGACCCTCTACCGTCAGGCCTTGGGGCATTTATGAATGAACCGTTCGGAGAGCCACGCGCGCACAGGCAAGTCGTAAACTTTCACGCATGCGTAGGCCACGGCTATAGAGGCGATAAAGATGCTCACAGCCACCCATATGTGGGTGCCTAAGGGGGCATCGGGATGACGAGCCGCCCAGTTCATCTGCACATAAATCATGGGATAGTGCGTGATGTACAGGGGGTATGAGATCAGGCCGAGGAACTTGCAGACGGCCGTGGTGCGGCGTCCCGTAAGCGGACTGCCGGCGCCGGCGGCAACAATAGCCGGATAGACAAACAGTATGACGGCCGCGCAGTACAGGCCGTTGAGCCACTGATGCGACTCCCCGCCGATATTCGGCACCACAAGCGTCACCGCCACGGCCAGCGAGCACCACGTCATAGCTCCGCGCTTAAGATTGATGCGCAGCTTGCCGAGGCGGTACAGAAGCAGACCGCAGAAGAAGGGATACAGCAGTCGGCACACACCTATATAAATCTGGTCGGGAGTCAGTCCGAAACCGCCTATCACGGTGTATTTGGCATATTCCCTTACAGTCAACAGTCCTGTGGCGTCGATATTCATCGCCAGGTCAATGGTAAGGAAGGCCGATAGGAACACGAACACGCCCAGCACCACCTTGTTGAAACGCCTCACTATCAGGGCGTAGAATATGTTGGCGATATACTCCCAAAGCAGCGACCACTGCGCGCCGTTGAGCGAATTTATTTCCTTCCACCCTCTTATGTCCATGGAGGGAGGCGTAGGAAACATCAGACAGCCTAATATCATTATCAGCAGCAACTTCCACCATGGCGTCTGCATCACCAGGCCGAAGGTCGGCGCATCGCTGAAATAGTACCAGAAAGCACCTATCAGCGTACCCAATATCACCATGGGCTGCAAGCGTATGAGGCGCCGCTTGAAGAAATCCCACGTCGTCATGCGTCCCCAGCGGTCGTCGTAGGCGTAGCCTATGACGAAACCCGAAAGCACGAAAAAGAAATCGACCGCAAGATAGCCGTGATTCAGAATCTGTTCACGCGGTCCGGCCGAATATGTTTCAAACAGATGGAACGCGACGACTATCATAGCCGCCACGCCACGGAGTCCGTCAAGAATTTCAAATCTCGGTTTTGAGCCTAAAGGAATTGCTTCTGTTGCCATAAATGCATTGTGTTTTTCCAGCCGCAAAGTTAACCTATATTTATTGCATTATATTCATCTAAATTTCAAAATAATTGAACTATATTTGCATTATGCAGAAAACGGCTTTTATTTTTGACGAAGTGGCACTTTCCCCTCTCAGACAGATAGGGCGGCACTCACATGCAGTGTGGGAACTCTCGCTCGTGACATGCGGAAGCGGCACCCGCACCATAGGCGACCATACCGAAAACATTCAGCAAGGCGAAACGATACTCATTCCGCCGCTGATACCACACATCTGGCAATTCGATCCGGCCGTAACGGATGCCGATGGCAACATCTCCAACATATCCGTCTTCTTCGGTACGCAACTGCTCGACTCATTGGAACTGGCAATTCCGGAGCTGCAGGAAGCGCTCTCCGCAATCAAAGCGCAGAGCGAAGCGATAGCCTATACGGGAGAAACGCGCGCCGGAATTCAGAAACTGCTGTACTCAATGCGCGTCATGGCCGCCGACGCACGTGTGCCGCACATGGTCCAACTGCTGCGCCTGATTTCCGACACCGCCGCATGCCAGAGAGTCGGCCGCAAGAAGCCCTCAGGCAAGATTGAACTCCGCCTTGAAAAAATACGTGTGTACTGCGCATGCAATTACATGCGCAACATCACCCTCGAAGAAGTGGCAGCTCATGTGGGGATGAATAAGTCGGCCTTCTGTACGTTTTTCCGCCGACACGCCGGTATGACCCTGTCGGAATACGTCAACGACATGAGACTCGAACGTGCCCGCGAGCGCATCATCCACACCGACGGCACGATCGCAGAAATAGCATTTGACTGCGGATTCTCCAGCGTCACCTACTTCAACCGGCTCTTCCGGGCGAAGTACGACAGCACACCACGTTCGCTGAGGACCGAGTTATGACTCCTCGTCCTGTTTCTGCTGACGCTCGCGGGTGAGGGCGGCAAGGCGACGCCACGATTCAATTTCCCTCTCGCAACGCCGGCGGTCCCAGTCGTCGGCCGGTCGGTCAGCAAGAGTTTGCAGGCGCTCCTCGTAGAGGGTTGCGATAGCCTCGGCGGCGCGCCAGTCGCCGAACTCGTAGGCGTCCTCCCAGTACTTCCTGGCGAGGCGGAAGCCGCCCTGTGCGTCGCAGCCTATCCCGTCGGCATAGCACCACCCCATGCGGTAGGAATAATCGTGCGGATTGAGCCGCACGGCCTCGTGGGTCCACTCAAACACCTTGTGCCTCAGGTCCGGAGTGCGGAACTCCTCCGGTATTATGGCATCCACCGTGAGCTGTTCCCAATAGTAATCGCTCAGCCTTCCGGCCGCTTCGGCATTATGCCTCCCGATGGCCTCATAGTGGCGCACAGCCTCCTCCGGGTCGCCGTCGCCCGAGGGGTCCATGTAGTAGTCGCCGAGCCACAGATGCGCATGCTCGGCCCAGCGGCTGTCCGATGCGGCGCACTCCAGATAGAATCGCTCGGCGTCATCAGGGCCGTACTCGGCCGTCCGGCCATCCGGCACCTCGCCGCTGTCGCACATATAGCCCATAAGGAAGCAACCCAGATCGTCGTTCTTGACTGCGGCCTTCTCGGCAAGCGCAAAGCACCGGTCACAGTCCGGAGCCACCCCTATCCCTTCGTGGTACATCAGGGCGAGGAGCCCGTTGCTCTCGGGAGTCTCGGGAGCTGACAGCACCATGGAGGCAATCTGTTTATGGACCAATGCGTCGTCCTCATGCCCTGTCAGCATGGCGTGGAAATCATCAGAAAGGTTCATGGAAAAAGATTTAAGTAGGTTAACAAAAAAATCTGTGCCGTAGCATTGCGTTACGGCACAGACTTTTAAGATTTACAGGCTCGTATTACTTGGAGAGCTTCTCTTTGAGAGCTGCAAGAGCCTCGATGTCGCCGAGAGTGGTCTTCTCGATCGAGGGAGTTGCCAGAGGAGCCTCTTCCTGCTTGGCGGGACGTGCGGCACGTTTTGCGCGACGCTCGGCGTTCTTTTCAGCACGGGCTTCATCCTCGTAGATGCGGCTGTGGCTGAGGAAGATACGCTTGCCGTCCTTGTTGAATTCGATTACCTTGAAGTTGAGCTTCTCGTCCACCTGGGCCTGAGTGCCGTCCTGCTTAACGAGGTGCTTCGGAGTAGCGAAGCCTTCCACGCCGTAGGGCAGAGCGATGATAGCGCCCTTGTCGAGCATCTCGGTGATGGTGCCTTCGTGGATGCTGCCCACAGTGAAGATGTTCTCGAACACTTCCCAGGGGTTCTCCTCGAGCTGCTTGTGGCCGAGGCTGAGACGACGGTTGTCCTTGTCGATGGCAAGTACCTCCACGTCGATGTTCTCGCCGATGCTGGTGAATTCGCTGGGGTGCTTGATCTTCTTGGTCCAGCTGAGGTCGCTGATGTGGATAAGACCGTCGACGCCTTCCTCAATCTCGACGAATACGCCGAAGTTGGTGAAGTTGCGCACCTTGGCGGTGTGGCGGCTGCCGATGGGATAGCGCACCTCGATGTCCTCCCAGGGATCCTTCTTGAGCTGCTTGAGGCCGAGGCTCATCTTGCGCTCCTCGCGGTCGAGAGTCAGGATAACGGCTTCTACCTCGTCGCCGACCTTCAGGAAGTCCTGTGCGGCGCGGAGGTGCTGGCTCCAGCTCATTTCGCTGACGTGGATAAGACCTTCCACGCCGGGGGCGATTTCTACGAATGCGCCGTAGTCGGGCAGAACAACTACGCGGCCCTTGACATGGTCGCCGACCTTGAGGTTGGGGTCCAGAGCGTCCCAGGGATGGGGCTGGAGCTGCTTGAGGCCGAGGGCGATGCGCTTCTTCTCGTCGTCGAAGTCGAGAATAACGACATTGAGCTTCTGGTCGAGGGCAACGACTTCGCTGGGATGGCTGACGCGGCCCCAGCTGAGGTCGGTGATGTGGATGAGACCGTCCACGCCGCCGAGGTCGATGAACACACCGTAGCTGGTGATGTTCTTGACGGTACCTTCGAGTACCTGACCCTTTTCGAGCTTGCTGATGATCTCGCGCTTCTGAGCCTCGAGTTCGGCCTCGATGAGGGCCTTGTGGCTGACAACCACGTTCTTGAATTCCTCGTTGATCTTAACGACCTTGAATTCCATGGTCTTGCCGACGAACATGTCGTAGTCGCGGATGGGCTTGACGTCGATCTGCGATCCGGGGAGGAATGCCTCGATGCCGAATACGTCGACAATCATGCCGCCTTTGGTGCGGCACTTGATGAAGCCCTTGATAACCTCGTCGTTGGCGAGGGCTGCGTTGATGCGGTCCCAGCTGCGGGCTGCGCGAGCTTTCTTGTGGCTGAGGATAAGCTGTCCTTTCTTATCCTCCTGGTTTTCAATGAATACCTCTACCACGTCGCCGACCTTAAGGTCGGGGTTGTAGCGGAACTCATTCATGGGGATGATACCATCACTCTTGTAGCCGATGTTGACAACGGCCTCACGCTTGTTGAGAGCGATGATGGTGCCTTCAATCACTTCGTTGTCCTTGACGGTGTTGAGGCTTTCGTCGTAGGTGCGGGTAAGCTCTTCACGAGTCTTCTCGCCCGCGGTTTCGCCTTTTTCAAAGGCTTCCCAGTCGAATTCTTCGATAGGGCTGTTGGTAGTTTCTGCCATTTAAGGGTTAATAAATAGGGTTTAATTAATGGGTGAGACTTTATATTGGTTCTCAAAATACGGTGCAAAGGTACGGATAAATTTCTAATTACCAAAATGTTTTTGAGGAAAAGTTTATAGTTGATAGTGTATAGGTAAGAGGGAGGCGGCCGCCTCTGCGGCCGCACGGACGCAAGTTCTCCGAACTTGCAACCCTCGTATCGGTTCCCTACCCCACGAACGCAGCGTAAAACGCTGCTTATCGCGGGGTTAACCACGGACACGTCCTCTTCGAGGACTTGCGAGCGAGGTGCGGGCTTCGCCCGCGGTTTAGGGTTTAAGGTTTAGATAATGGCTCTATGCAAAGACAGCCGCATGCTGACGGACGGGGCATGCGGCTGTATGTGTTTGTGCGCTGTGCGTGCTGGCCGAGCTTGGCTCGATGCGGGTCACAAGGCAACCCTGACGTCGGGGACTATCACCTAACACAACGGACGT